>Ga0335081_10002399_pt1 | contig 29516 bp, 23 predicted proteins | sample Lox_Sample_35_FD_206713 | JGI IMG/M metagenome (GOLD analysis project Ga0335081, IMG submission 206713) | Soil microbial communities from Loxahatchee National Wildlife Refuge, Florida, United States - Lox_Sample_3.5 | ecosystem: Environmental > Terrestrial > Soil > Wetlands | place: USA...
GTCCGATTCACTTGTGCCGCTCTGGGTGATTTCAGCTCGGCCCATGGAACCTGGTACCGCCGCCCGCAAACACGGCAATCATAATGCCCGTAAATAGGCCATGTCGGCGAATCGTGCAGAAGCGAGCACCAGAGCGCGCCGATTTTCCCGGCGGGCTCAAACACAGGGGATGTTAAAGTAACCATGCTACACCTCAATTCTGACCTTTCCGGTTGTTGTTCTTCGCCAGTGTTACTCGCTGCGAGCCCACTGCCTCGCGCGTCTGGCTGAGCGTTGTCGTTAGAGAATTGATCGACAAATGATTCACAACGGGACTGACCAGCCAGCGGAGCGAGCCTGGAATATCGCGAGTCAAGGCGATGGCTTCAATCTCCAGATACACTCCTCCGTCACGTTCTACGTATCTCGAAATGCTGCGGATTCTCCAGATGAACCCGGCGCCGGCGTCAGCCGGTAGAAGATGTTCGGAGGGACGGCCGTAATCTTCGATTTCCTGGATGCGAGTCGCATCGACAACGCCGTATCCGCGTCGCGAGTCGATCGCGATTTCGTGGGCCCGGTACTGGGCTTGCATCGCGGCATTGACGAATAGGACGTGACGTTGCCAAGTCATCGAAAAGTCCTGATCGGCTGCATTGAATTCGAGAGATTTGGAGTCCGTTACGGCCGGCTTGTAAATGTCCTTGTATCTGTCGTAGTCGTGAAGGACAGCCAGCAGGCTCCCGACTGTGGCGTTGGGAATGAAAACGGCCCCGATCCAATGGTGAATCAACCCATCAGGCACACTTTGGGTGCCGTGGCGTACGAGCGGCGCCACTACGACTTCGCCACGGCGAACGCGCAGCTGCCGGTCAGCCGCTTCGTCCACCCACAAAAAGGGCTTTCCGCTATCCAACCGCACCTGCAAACGGACGTCGGCATCCCTCAAGTACTCCTGCCAGGCATCCACAGTCGCACTTTGCAGCTCCACCGCGCTTGCCCGGACGGCAAATACCGATAGAACCATTGCGAGTGAGAAAATGCTGTTGCTCTTCATCTTTGCGAGTCTCCAATCGAGAACTTGTACGGCTTTGCGTACTTTCGCAAGTCATAAGGGCATGTGGTATTCCACCCGCCTGTCGTCGTAATCCGCTGTGAATTCAGTGGGTTTCTCTTGGGCTGCTGCCGAGGAGAACGGCGGGATGTCGGCAAATGCCGATTCTCGGCAGTCGCGGATCTCCGTTCGGCTAAGCGAGTCTCCCGTTCGGTACGGGTCAACTGCGCCCATCAAGCAGGCGCGAAAAGGCCACAGCGAAAACCGCCATGAGCAGGCCCGCTGCGGCTACCAGGTAATGATTGGGCCGATTCCTTTTTTGCTACTCGAAATACTTCAGTGATGGCCAGAGCTCTGCGAGAGGAGCTTTCAGCTGCTGGCAGACATAGACAGGCAAATGATTTTCCGCAGTTACAGCATGTCGCTGACATATGATCGCCGCCTGCTCAACGACGGTGAATCTTGTCTTTGTAGACTCGGCGTGTTGACCAAAGAGGATCACAACCTCGTCGGTGTGGCTGCGTGTTCCCCAAAAATACTAGTTGTCATGGCCACTAATTGACCTTGGTAGACACCTGTCAACCCGACATCGCGGTCTGTCACCTGGTTCACGGGGTCGCCCGGCACCAGCGATGCCGTATGCCCATCCGGCCCCAACCCGAGATGCACCGCCAGCACGAACCGGCCGCGCTCGGCCACGGCGGCTCGCGCTGCCGCTGCGATGATCGCCGCTGCCGCCTCAGCGGCGGCTTGCTCGTCCGCAAACACGCGCGTTTCCATCCCTGCTCCTATGCCGCCCGAGCGCTCTTGGCCGGACCATCTCCGGTCAGCGGATTACGCCATCCTCCGGGCGGGGCCAGTTGCTCCACTGCCGGCGGACCCCATGTCTGCGGCTCATAGAAATGCAACGGCGTGCCCTTTCCGAGCAGTGGATCCACAATCCGCCATGCCTCTTCCACATAGTCCTCGCGTGCGAAAAGGGTGGCGTCGCCCGCCAATGCGTCACTCAGGACCTTCTCGTAGGCATCCATCTGCTCAGCGGTTGGTTGCGCGCTCGCCACCATCTCCACCGGCTCGGTGATGATTCTCGTCTCGCCTCCCACCATCACGGTCATACCCATGGCGATCGCTACATCCGGACTGATGCGCATCCTCAGATAATTCGAGGTTATACCTTCCGCCGCAAAGATGGCGGGCGGCTTGCGTAGACGGCAGACGATCTCGGTGCACGTCAGAGGCAGTTGCTTGCCGGCCCGGAAATAAAACGGCACGCCTTGCCAGCGCCAGGAATTCACCTCCAGTTTCAGGGCTGCGAACGTCTCGGTTTTCGAATCCGGCGCCACACCCCTTTCCTCTCGGTATCCGAGGAACTGGCCGCGAATTACGTCCTTCTCGTTGAGTTCCGGAATGGCTTTCAGCACTTTCACCTTCTCATCGCGAACCGATTCGCTGTCCGTGCGCACCGGAGGCTCCATCGCCAGGTTGCACAGCACCTGGAAGAGATGATTCTGAATCACGTCGCGGATGGCGCCGGTCTGGTCGTAGAACGCCCCACGGCCTTGCACTCCGAAGTCCTCAGCCATCGTAATCTGCACGCTCTCGACGTAATTGCGGTTCCAGAAGGCCTCCATAAAAGTGTTGGCAAAGCGGAAGACCACCAAGTTGTTCACCGGCCGCTTGCCCAAGTAATGGTCGATCCGGAAGACGTCCTTCTCGTCGAAATTGCGGAGCAGCACCTTGTTGAGATGTTGCGCCGAGGCGAGGTCTTGACCGAAGGGCTTTTCGACGATCATCCGCGCGTTCGCCATACAGCCGCAATGTTTCAGGTTTTCGACCACCGATTGGAACATGGCAGGTGGAATGGCCAGGTAATGCGCCGGCCGGCGCGAATCCTGGAGTTCTCTGCCGAGAGCTTCGAAGGTCGCCGGATCCTGGTAATCGCCGTCCACATACCGCAGCAGCGACGAGAGTTTTCGGAAAGCCTCTGGATCCGCGCCCCCGTGCTTTTCCAGGCTGTCCAGCGCGCGGGCCTTAAAACGATCGAGGTTCCAGCCGGCCTTCGCCACCCCGATCACCGGCACGTTCAGATTCCCTCGCTTCAACATCGCTTGCAGTGCGGAGGAAAATCTTCTTGTAAGCCAAGTCGCCGGTAGCGCCGAAGAAAACGAATGCGTCCGAATGCATGTGGTTGTCCATCGCTTATGCCACCTTTTGCTGTCCGGTGGACTTCTCCAGATGCCCGCCGAATTCATACCGCATGGCCGAGAGCAGTTTGTCCGCAAAATCGGCCTCGCCGCGAGAAGAAAACCGGTCATAGAGCGCACTGGAAAGAACTGGCACTGGGACCGCTTCGTCAATGGCCGCTTTGATCGTCCAGCGCCCCTCGCCGGAATCGGAAATGCGGCCGGAGAATCGCGACATTTGGGGATCTTCCAGCAATGCGGCGGCCGTGAGGTCGAGCAGCCAGGACGCGATCACGCTCCCGCGGCGCCAGACTTCCGCGATATCGGCAAGTTTGAGGTCGTACTGATACTCCTCCGGATTGCGCAGCGGGGTGGTTTCGGCGTCGGGCGCCTCGCCGTTCTGCTTGCCGATGTTGGCGCTGCGAAGGATTCCCAGGCCTTCAGCGTACGCCGCCATCACGCCGTATTCGATGCCGTTGTGGATCATTTTCACGAAATGCCCGGCGCCGTTCGGGCCGCAGTGGAGATAGCCCTGTTCGGCCGTGCCGCCGATCTCCTCACGACCGGGCGTTTGCGGAATGCTGCCCTTGCCTGGAGCGAGCGCTGCGAAGACCGGATCGAGATGCTTCACAACCGCGGGCTCGCCGCCGATCATGAGGCAGTAGCCCCGTTCCAGTCCCCACACCCCTCCGCTCGTGCCTACGTCTACGTAATGGATCGAGTGCGACGCCAGCTCCTTCGCACGGCGGATGTCGTCCACATAATAAGAGTTCCCGCCGTCGATCAAAATGTCACCCGGTTCGAGAAGTGGGACGAGCTCAGCAATGGTGCGGTCCACTACCGCCGCCGGGACCATCAACCAGACTGCACGCGGTGGCGTGAGTTTCGCGACCAAACCGCCGAGCGACGCCGCCCCGACGGCATTCTCCTTTACCAACTCGCCGATGGCTTTTGGCGACATATCGAACACGACGCATTCGTGTCCTTTTCGGATGACGCGTCGCGCCATATTGGCGCCCATCCTTCCGAGACCGATAATTCCCAATTGCATCTCTGTTCCCCTGTCAAAAAAGTCAGCCGCGTAAAGCGGCGCTGCCACAACGAATCGCGGCTCTCAGCCGGTCCATCGCCGCGGTGATCCCCTCTTGGTGCCCGAACACCGATGACCCCGCCACGAACACGTCCGCGCCGGACAACGCTGCCAGCGGCGCCGTAGATTCATCCACGCCACCATCCACCTCCAGTTCGCAGCGAAGGTTCGCGCGATCGATCATCTTCCGCACGCGCTCGATCTTCGCCAGGGTCGTCTGCAGGAAGTGCTGATGACCGAACCCCGGATCCACGGTCATCACCAGCACCAGATCCACCAGCGGCAGGACCTCCTCGAGCACCGAAGCCGGCGTCGCCGGATTAATCGCCACGCCCGCACGCTTGCCGAGTTCCTTAATCCGCCGTACTGTCCGGTTCAGGTTGCAGTTGCCCTCCCAGTGCACCAGGAACGAATCCGAACCTGCCTTGACGAACTCCTCGAAGAAGAAGTCCGGATTCGTGATCATCAGGTGCGTCTCCAGCGGCAGCCGCGTCACGTGCCGGAGCGACTGAACAACGGGCGCACCCATCGACAGATTGGGCACGAAGTGCCCGTCCATCACATCCACATGAATGCGATCGGCGCCGGCACGCTCCGCCTCGGCCACCTGCTCGCCGAGGCGGGCGAAATCGGCCGCCAGTATCGATGGCGCGAGTTTCACCGTGTCTCTCTTCATCCTGCCTGCCTACGCCGGGACGGCCTGCTGGTGCGTCTCGAAGTTGGTGACGAACTCGCGGTACCGCGCGGAAATCTGATCCACCGCCTGGTTGCGCGTGATCTTCTTCGCCAGCCAGTTCACCAGCGGATCCCAGAAACTGGTCCGGCCCACGGCGAAGCCAATGAACCCGGGAACGGCCGCCGCGATGCTGAGCCATTCGCGCACCTTGGCGTCGTCCTCGCCGCGCCCCAGGATGATGCACCCCACCTGGTTACGCCCCTGCCGGCGCGCGGCGGCCACCACGTTTTCGCAATCGGCACGGCGCTCCAGGCCCTCGATCTTCCAGACGTCCGGCTCCACTCCGGCGTCCTGTAGCGCTTGGATGGCCTCCGCCATAAGGTGTGGCCGCAGTGTCAAGTCGTAAGCCTTCCGGTCGCCGTGGAGCCGTTCGAGCTGCGCCTTCTCCGGGGGAACCAGCAGTTCGAACATGAACAGAGTTCTGCTCTTTGCCCTGTGCAGATAATCCGAGAGGCCTTTGAGCCGCGCCGCCTGCCGGCGGTTGAGTTCCCGGTCGCCGTCCGGGTTATACCGCACCAGCACCTTGCAGAACGTGGGATCGAACGCCTCGATGTGCTCGGCGAAGCGGTCACCGTATTCGAAATCGAACTCATCCTGCCCGCTCTTCTCAGCGGGGCATGCGGTGAAATATCCCTCGGCCGCTGCGTCGCGCAGAATCGCGGCCCCGAACTGCTCATCGACCAGGATGCCTGCCTTACCCTTGGGCACGCCCGTCTGAATGGCTTTCCGAAAAGCATCGTAGATGACCCGCTTAGCGGCGGCGATTTCCGCCGTCTGTTCCGGGGTCAGTTTCCCGTCCCATCCGAACATGTTCATTTGAAACGATCCGCGGTGATCGAATGGCAGAATGTATAAGGGCTGGTTGAATCCAAAAGTAGTCATGCGGCCTCCTTGTGCTTCCGGTAATAACGAATCAGGTTGCTGGTCGAGCTATCATGCGCGAGCTTCGGCTCGGCGGCGCTCTCCAGCTCAGGAATGATGCGCTGGGCCAGCACTTTGCCCAACTCCACGCCCCATTGATCGAACGAGTCAATCTCCCAGATCACTCCTTGCGTGAAGACGGCGTGCTCGTAGAGCGCCACCAGTTTGCCCAGAATCTCGGGCGTCAACCGCTCGGCGAGGATGACGTTCGACGGCCGGTTTCCCTCGAACACGCGATGCGGCACGAGCCATTGGGGCGTGCCCTCAGCCTCCACCTCCGCCGCAGTCTTGCCGAAGGCCAGGGCTTCCGCCTGTGCAAACACATTCGCGATCAGCATGTTGTGATGCGGCCCCACCGCGTGAGTGGGCTTCGCGAACGCGATGAAATCGCACGGAATCAGCCGTGTCCCCTGATGGAGCAACTGATAGAACGAGTGCTGGCCGTTGGTCCCCGGCTCTCCCCAGTAAATCGGACCGGTGTTATGCGCGACATTCTTACCCTCGCGAGTAATTGACTTACCATTGCTTTCCATGGTCAGTTGCTGCAGGTAAGCCGGAAAGCGCTTCAGGTACTGTTCGTAGGGCAGCACCGTGACGGTTTGTGCGCCGAAGAAGTCGTTATACCAGAGCCCCAGCAGGCCGAGCAGAGCCGGCAGATTCTGCGCGGTCGGCGCGGTGCGGAAGTGCTCGTCCATCTGGTGAAGACCGCTCAACATGGCACGGAAGTTCTCCTCGCCAATGGCGATCATGGTGGAAAGCCCGATTGCCGACGACATCGAGTATCGCCCGCCCACCCAGTCCCAGAACTCGAACATGTTGGCGGTATCGATCCCGAACTTCGCCACTTCCCGTGCATTCGTCGAGACCGATACGAAGTGTCTCGCGATCGCCTTCTCGTCACCCCCGAGTCGCGCCAGCAACCAGCCTCGCGCCGTCCGCGCGTTGGTCATGGTCTCGAGCGTAGTGAAAGTTTTCGACGAGACCAGGAACAGAGTCTCCACCGGATCGAGATCGCGCAGCGCCTCCAGGATGTCCGTCCCGTCAATATTGGAAACGAACCGGAAGTTAATCGACCGGTCGCTGTAGTCCTTAAGCGCCTCGTACGCCATTACCGGGCCGAGATCGGAGCCGCCGATGCCGATGTTCACTACGTTCCGAATCCGCTTGCCGGTGTGGCCGCGCCATTCGCCGTTGCGCACCTGAGCGGAAAAGTGCGCCATCTTATCTAAGACGGCGTGAACCTTGGGCACGATATTCTCGCCGTCGGCGAACACCGATGCATCCCGCGGCGCGCGCAGCGCCGTGTGCAGAACGGCGCGATTTTCGGTGAAGTTGATCTTCTCGCCGCAGAACATCGCTTCGATGCGATCTTGCAGCTTCGATTCGGCCGCCAGCCGGCACAGCAATTCGAGCGTCTCGTCCGTGACCAGGTTCTTCGAGTAATCCAGGAAGAGGCCTGCGGCTTCCAGCGTGTAGCGTTCGCCTCTCGCCGGGTCGTTCTCAAAGAGCTGGCGGAGGTGTGTACCCCGAAGTTTCTTGTAGTGCGCCGCCAGGTCCTTCCAAACCGATTTCTTGCCGGCCGCTTTGGCCGAATCCAGTGTTGCTTGCATCCATCTCTCCTCCTTTGCTCGTTCCGAATTTTCCTCACTACTACGCGATTTTTCACAGCTACTGCAGCGCACGTGCGCGCAGTTGCGGCTGCCTTCATCGGAGAGCATTCCAGCAGCCAATGTTGGGCGAGCGCGGAGTGCTTGGTTTCCACCCACCAACGCAGTGGCGCCGCAGTCTGCGGCGGCATCTGACGTTCGGCGAATGACATTTTCTCGGCGGCAAGGCAGCGGGGGCCGTGACAGCCTGGGCTTCAGTCGGCCTGGGCGGGACGCCCTTTCGGCGGAAGGTTCGAAAATCTTCGGTCAGAACTCGTTCGGATATTGCAGGTGAGATCGATGGCGCGTTACGGAGGCTTGGTTGCAAAGAAGTGAGGAGTATGGGCGAGACACTTCCGGTTGTTTATCTGGCACGCCACGGCGAAACGGCATGGACGGTCACCGGCCAACACACTGGGCGAACGAATCTACCGCTTACGCCGAATGGAGAGCGCAATGCGCGCCGGCTCGGCCTCCGATTGCAGGGGATGAGCTTCGTGAAGGTGTTCACGAGCCCGCTGCAGCGCGCCATCAGGACCTGCCAACTGGCAGGCTTTGGCGCGGTGGCCGAGGTCGATGAGGACCTTGTTGAATGGGATTACGGGCGGTATGAAGGAATGCGCTCGGCGGAGATCCTGGCGGACCGCCCTGGCTGGCAACTGTTTCGCGATGGCTGCCCCGACGGCGAATCGCCGGAAGAGGTGGGCCTGCGCGCGGACCACGTTGTAGAGCGTGTGCGTGCGGCAGGCGGGGACGTGCTGGTGTTCTCGAGTGGGCACTTCATTCGGGTTCTGGCGGCGCGCTGGCTTGAACTGGGGCCGGGGTCGGCCGGGAAGTATCTCTTGCTGAACACGTCGAGTTTGAGCGCGCTGGGCTACGAGCACAAGCTCTCGCAACCGGTTATTCGTCTGTGGAACGACGACCATCACGTTGCTGCATAACGGACTCAAAGGTTGATCGAAGTGAGCACTCATGAACTGGCGCTCCTTAAAACGAAGCACCGGATCGACGCGGCCGTCGTGATGAAGCTGTTTCGGCAGTAAGGGTGCGGCCCGATCGCGCGCGTGGCGGCGGTGGCCGAGATCAGTCTTGGTCGCTCAGCGACGGCCCGGCATGCTTCATACATGTTGAAGAGCCTTAGCCCGCTCCCGGCGGCAGGCCTCTGTGAAATCTCGGAGCGGCTCTAGTTGAAACCTCAGAAGGTTTCGTCTGGCCCGACTTCACCGCGTTCGCTCAAGCTCCTGCCCTGGAGGAGAATCTGACTTCTCTCCGGGACGTGGTAAACCTCCGGATCACTACAAAATCAAAGATGGCTGGGCACACAGGATCAGTTTTGGATAGCACTGGCGGTCGACTTTCCGCGAGCGCCGAAGCGGTAGACTCTTGTGAAGGGAGAACGTAATGAAATTTCTGGTGATCTGGCACCTTGATGTGTCGCGCCTTACGCCGGAGGTGATCAAAGCGGTGATGGAGCAACCCAACTACGGGAAAAAGCTCCAGGCAGATAAGAAGCTGGAGTGCCGCTATCACATTGTGGGCAGTCATGGCGGCGCGTGGATCTACAACGTGAAATCCAATGAGGAACTCGACATGCTGCTGGCTGCCGCGCCCGTGTACAACTTCGCAAAGTATCAGGTGCTGCCGCTGGCCGAGATGAGCGACCCGGACACGGTTTTGCGCAAGCTCGAAGCTTCTCATCAGTGACGGCAGTCAGTGCGAGAGGTCTCGCGCCAACTGCAAGAGCTTGGGCAGCCGAAGGCTCAAGGTGCTTCTGCCTCTGCTGGGTCCAGAGAGACCCGCTGTTGGGAGCGCTGATAGCTATTGTTGAACTGTGGATCGCGTTCTCGTACCCCGGCGATCCCTGGATTCCGATCGGGCTGGCGGTCCTCGGCGCGAGCTTGGCGATGGTGGGATCGGGCGCATGGTCCATCGATGCCCGGCTCTTCGGCCGGACGCACATCCACACGCCGGACCTTGTCAGGGGTTCTTCGAGTCTCCAGGAGCCTCAGTTCTCACCGTCCAGCCAGCGCACGGCTGGACCATCTGGAGTTGGCGGCGCTCGACCTGGAGACACCCGCCAATGATCAAATTGCGACGGCCGTTCGTAGAACTCAAGCAACCGCTTGCCCACCTCCTCCGCTGCGCGAAGAACTTGATCGCTGGATGTCAGGCGGATTCGTGCCACCTTCGAGTAGAGCCACATAATCTTAACGGGCTCGATTGCTGATTTTTGAATAGCATCCACAAATAGAGGCACGGCTTGCCGATACGGTCAACCGTCACGGTGCGAATCGGCGAAGGGCATAATGGTCGGATTTCAGGTCCGTGCCGGTCAGCAGATGCCGATGTCTTCTGCCGAGCTTCCGGCAGAGCGCACAGCGGCTTCGCGGTGTTGGCTTGAGCCGCCGTGCTCGGTTCTATCTCGAAGGCTCGCAAGATCATTGGTTCCCAGGCATGGTTGCTCCCAGATTGAGACACAGGCACAGAATTCCTTGCGGCATCAGGAATGCTTCGAATGGATGGGAAGCCTGATCGTCCGAACAAGCCGGGCATATCTGGAAACTGCAACCGTGTTTAGTTCAAAGAATCCGTCCTAATGGTTTGCAGCATTAGGAAGTGCTTAAAGGCTTGTGAGAATTACGCATGAGAGCCGTGATGCCGCACGAACGACGAGTCGTTGAGGAAAATCTGGTCCCAGCCGTCGCGGCCGGTCATAGCCATCCACTAGGAGCTACGCTGATACACGGCGGCGCAAATTTCGCAATCTTCTCCCGGAATGCGACCAGCATCGAACTGCTGTTATTCGATCGGGTTGACGACTCTCGTCCTTCGCGTGTTATACCAATTGATCCCTTAACGAACCGAACGTACCACTACTGGTACACATTCGCGCCCGGCGTACAGGCGGGGCAGATTTATGGATTCCGGGCTGGCGGGCCATTCGAGCCACATCGGGGTCTTAGGTTCGATCCGTCCAAGCTATTGCTCGACCCATATGGCCGCGCCATTGCCGTCCCGAAAAACTATAGCCGTGAGGCGGCCCGTCTGGAAGGAGAGAACACCGCGACGGCGATGAAAAGCGTGGTTACGGATCCCGACGCGTTTGACTGGGAAGGTGACCAGCCGCTGAAACGGCCTTGGTCGCGCACCATCATCTACGAGATGCATGTCCGGGGCTTCACCGCACATCCCAGCTCCGGGCTGGCGGAATCGAAGCGTGGCACATACGCAGGACTCGTCGAGAAGATCCCCTACCTTAAGCAACTGGGCATTACCGCGGTCGAGCTGCTTCCGGCGTTTCAGTTCGATCCTCAGGATGCGCCCCGAGGCCGAACGAACTACTGGGGCTACTCACCAGTTTCATTCTTTGCCCCGCACCAGGCATACAGCTCACGTCAGGAACCGATGGGCGCGGTAGAAGAGTTTCGGGATATGGTGAAGGCACTGCACCGGGCCGGCATCGAAGTTATCCTAGACGTAGTTTTTAATCACACCGCGGAAGGCGGACAGGATGGCCCGACACAGTGCTTCCGCGGCCTTGACAATCCTACTTACTACCTGCTGGAAGCAGACCCCTCACGCTACGCGAACTTCACCGGCACAGGAAATACGCTGAATGCGAACCATCCGGTTATACGGCGCATGATCGTGGACAGCCTGCGTTACTGGGTGAAAGAGATGCACGTGGACGGCTTCCGCTTCGATCTTGCGTCCATTCTTGCGCGTGATTCGTCCGGCGCTGTGATGCCGAATCCCCCGGTGCTTTGGGACATCGAGTCCGACCCGGTGCTGGCGGGTACCAAGATGATCGCGGAGGCATGGGACGCGGCAGGCCTTTATCAGGTCGGCAACTTTGTAGGCGACAGTTGGAAGGAGTGGAACGACCGGTTTCGCGATGATATCCGGGACTTCTTCCGGGGCGCGAATGATTCGGCGGGGCGCGCAGCCGATCGTCTCGTTGGCAGCCCAAGCATTTATGGTTGGAAAGAGCGCGAACTAGAGGAGAGTATCAATTTCGTTGCGTGCCACGATGGCTTCACACTGAACGATCTCGTCTCCTATAACCATAAGCACAATGAAGAGAATGGCGAGGATAACCGCGATGGATCTGAAGAGAACCGAAGCTGGAACTGCGGCGTCGAAGGTCCGACGGACGATCCCGCAATCGAGACACTACGCAACCGGCAGGTAAAGAACTCTCTCACAGCCGTCATGTTGTCCGGTGGTGTGCCCATGTTTGTTATGGGCGACGAGGTGAGGCGCAGCCAGCGCGGCAACAATAACGCCTACTGCCAGGACGATGACACGAGTTGGTTCGACTGGAACCTGCTCTCCAAACATGCCGACGTCCTCCGGTTCGTGAAGTTGCTGATCGAACGCCGCGTGATCCGAGATGTGGAACATGAACGCCGGCGCATGAGTTTGAGCCAGGTTCTCCGCGAACAAAAACAAGCTTGGCACGGTGTGAAACTCAATCAGCCCGACTGGTCGTCCTTTTCGCACAGCATCGTAATCGGCGGAGAGCTGAAAAGAGAAGGCGTACTGGTGCACGTGATTCTGAATGCGTATTGGGAAGCTCTCGACTTCGAACTTCCGACACTGAGAGACGGTCGAAAGAACTGGCGACGGTGGATCGATACTGCACTGGAACCGCCGCAGGACATTTGCGAATGGAATGCGGAACAACCGGTTCTGGGGCCAACGTATCGAGCTGCCGCACGGTCGGTGGTGGTGCTCATCGCAGGGGAGGGACTGATGTCGGACATTTCAACTGGAGGGCGCTCGTGACCACCTCCTCAGAATTGACTTATGGCGGAGTGCTCCTTGCGGTTTTTGCAAATCAAGCTTGCCTGCCTGTCCCGTCCATCGTTTTCCTGATGGCCGCAGGAGCTCTTTCGGCGCATGGGCACATGAGCACCAGCATCATTGTTTTTCTAGGCGTATTTGGTTGTCTGGCAGCGGATGGGATATGGTTCTGGCTCGGCCGCAAATGGGGTTCTAAGGCTTTACGGCTACTCTGCCGGTTTAGTACTGACCCGCGAAGCTGCTCCGAAAATGCGCGCGAAAAATTTCGCCGTCATGGTCTCCCGGTATTGTGTATCGCGAAGTTTGTTCCCGGACTGGATGGCCTCATGCCGCCACTTGGCGGTGCGGAGGGAGCGCCGCTCACAGGGTTCTTTGCGCTTGATGCAGTAGGTAGCTTCCTCTGGTCAGGCTTCTATGTCGGGCTAGGATATCTTTTCTCGAATCAACTGGATGTCGCAATTCGTTGGGCCGGGCATTTTGGGACCGTCCTCGGGATCGCGATTGCGGTTCCGTTCGTTTTCTATGCCGGCTTGCGGGGACTGGTCCTGGTGCGAATGATCCGACGGCTACGGCTCCGCCGCATTAGCCCGCCAATGCTCGCACGCAAACTGAAATCCAATAAGAAATTCGCAGTGCTCGATCTGTTGAACTTCGAAGAAGAAACCGACAACGAAAGCTGCGAGGCTATTCCAGGCGCTTTTCGTTTAGATCCCTCCCGGTTGCGCAAATATCCACATATTACTGTTCCGGATGATGTCCAGCTCATTCTTTATTCTTCTTCGGGAAGCGATACAGTCAGTGCGCGGGTAGCAGTTGCTCTGCACCGGATAGGCATTGACAAAGTATGGGTGCTTGAGGGTGGTCTCAACGCCTGGCGCGAACATGGGTTCCCTGTCTCTGGTTCACTGGAAGTACCAGAAGTCGTTGCAGCACGCCTTGGAGTCAAGTTGCCACAACTGCGACTGGCTTCAATTGGACACAGAGAATCTGCGCGAAGTACGCAGATCTAGTCAGATGTCTAACATCATTGAATAAAAGGAGCTTCATGACAACAAAAGATCTGCCGGAGCCGAACATAGCGAGTCTACCTCAGGCTACGAATGGCTCATTACCGATTTCAGAGTTGCTGCGACAGTATGGTTGCGGGCCAATACCTTTCGTGGGAACCGAGAACGCATTCTACGACCGGCATCTGATATTCGACAGAGTGATCGACCCGAAGGTGGCGACGGCGCGGGAACGCTTCGAAGCATTTGCCCATTCCGTCCGCGACACTCTCGCACAACGATGGGTGCTGACCAAAAAGACATACGAGAGAGAAAACCCAAAACGAATTTATTATCTCTCGATGGAATTTTTAATCGGGCGTTCTGCAGTAAATAATGTAACAAACTTACTACTTGATCCTTTGGTACAGCAGGCCGCGGATGAAAAGGGGGTCGACTGGCTCCATCTACTCGAGGAAGAGCCCGATGCGGGTCTCGGAAATGGCGGATTGGGCCGTCTGGCAGCGTGCTTCCTCGAATCGATGGCCACCATGCAGCTACCTGCGACCGGTTACGGCCTGCGATATGAGTACGGCATGTTCCGGCAATCGATTGTGGACGGTTGGCAAAAGGAGAACGCAGATAACTGGCTTCGACAGTCCGATCCTTGGGAGGTGGCACGTCCCACGGAACGGGTGGAAGTCAAACTGAATTGCTCGATCCAGGTTAGAGGCGGTCAATTCGAAGTGATACCCGGCCGGCCATCGAGCCTTTACGGCATCCCTTACGATCGGCCCGTAGTGGGCTACGGGGGCAAAACGATCAACACTCTGCGCCTGTGGGCGGCGGCAGCGCCCGAATACTTTGATTTTCAGGAATTCGGCACCGGCGACTTTATCGGAGCTTTGGGCGAGACCTTAGAAGCGGAATCGCTTACCCGCGTACTGTACCCGGACGACTCGACTACCAGAGGGCGCCAACTGCGGTTCGCGCAGGAGTACTTCCTGGTTGCCTGTTCGCTGGCCGACATCATACGGCGGTTCCGGCGCCTGCACAATGATTGGGACAGACTGCCCGAGAAGGTAGCGATGCAACTGAACGACACACATCCTGCCATGGCAGTCGCCGAACTGATGCGAATTCTGCTGGACGACGCTCACTTGGGCTGGGAGGAAGCCTGGGGATTGACCAGGAGGACACTGGCATACACCAATCACACGCTGCTGCCGGAAGCCTTGGAGAAGTGGCCGGTGGAGGGGTTTGAAATTCTGGTGCCGCGGCAGCTGGAGATCATCTACGAAATCAACCGGCGGCTTCTGGAGGATGTCCGCAAGCGCTTCCCTGGAGACGAGGGCCGCGTGGAACGCGTGAGCTTAGTCGAGGAGGGCGGCGAGCGCAAAATCCGAATGGCTAACCTGGCCATTATTGGTTCGCACAGTACAAACGGCGTTGCGGCTGTCCATTCGAACCTATTACGGACCTCCACCGTGAAAGATCTCGCGGAGATGTTCCCGGAGCGCTTCAATAACAAAACCAATGGAGTAACGCCGCGCCGGTGGTTGCTACAGGCCAATCCGGGATTGGCAAGTGTCATCACCGAAGCGATCGGCGAAGGGTGGATTACGGACCTTAGAGAATTCTCGAAGCTGAAGCCGCTTGCGAGCGATGCCGGCTTACGAGATGCGTTTCTGGCGTCAAAGGCGCAGGCCAAGACTCGGTTTGCGAACTGGCTCAAAGCTACATCGGGGCGAATTGTGGATCCGCAAACGGTTTTCGACTGCCAGATCAAGCGGATTCACGAATACAAGAGACAATTGCTGAATGCGCTGCGGATCATTGTCGAGTACAACCGGCTGCGGGAGAACCCGAACCGGGAGGTGGTTCCACGCACGTACTTCTTCGCCGGCAAAGCGGCACCGGCCTACCGGCTGGCGAAGCTGATTATAAAGTTCATCAACAATTTGGCACAGACGATCGATTTTGATCCGGTTACCCGCGGCCGTCTCAAAGTCATCTTTCTTCCCGAATATAACGTTTCCCTTGCCGAGCGGCTGATCCCCGCGAGCGATGTCTCCAACCAGATTTCTACGGCGGGATTTGAGGCGAGCGGTACGAGCAACATGAAATTCATGATGAATGGAGCTCTCACAGTCGGAACGCGGGATGGTGCGACGATCGAGATGGCGGAGGAAGCCGGAGAAGACAACCTCTTTCTGTTCGGTTTAACAGTGGAACAGGTCGAAGGCAGCAGAGGCCGGTACAGCCCGTCTTGGCACTATGAGAATGAGCCGGAAACGAAAGCAGCTCTGGATCTTATTTTTTCGGGACACTTCAATCGGAGCGAGCCTGGAATTTTCGACCCCTTGCGAGATGTACTCCTGACAGGCGGCGATTACTACAGGCACCTGGCCGATCTGACGTCTTATTGCCAAGCGCAGGACCGGCTCGGCACGCTATATTCCGATTCCGGCGCATGGGCTCACAAAGCGATCCTGAACGTTGCGAGCAGCGGCAAGTTTTCGAGCGACCGCACCATTGCCCAATATGCGGCTGAGATTTGGAGGGCGGAACCGTGTCCGGTACTGTAGAAAAACCGCGGCTGTCGCGCGCCGCCGAGGCTTCGGAGATTTCTCCACTCGCGGGCAAGCCAGCGCCAAAAGAGATGCTGGTGGATCTGGCTCGCCTCGAGAGAGAGTACTTCGACTGCCGCCCCGATCCGAGAGATCCCAACCAGCTCGTGATTTTCGGAACGAGCGGCCACCGAGGTTCGCCGCTTTCCGGCACCTTCACCGAAGCGCACATTTTGGCGATTACGCAAGCGATCTGCGATTACCGGCGCGAACACAAAACAGACGGCCCGTTATACATGGGGAAAGATACGCATGCGCTATCTGGCCCGGCTCAACACACCGCACTCGAGGTGCTGGCCGCGAATGGCGTGGAGACTATCATCCAGGAACGGGATGGCGTAACTCCGACTCCAGTCATCTCGCGGGCTATTCTGGTTTATAACCGCGACCGTGAGCGACATCTTGCTGACGGCATCGTGATCACTCCGTCGCACAACCCGCCGGAGGACGGCGGCTTCAAATACAACCCCACCCATGGCGGTCCGGCCGACACCGACGTCACGCACTGGGTAGAGCGCCGCGCCAACGAGTTGCTTCGAGCCAAGAACGCTGCCGTGAAGAGACTTCCGCTGGCAAAGGCAATCCAAGCTGCTACGACACATCAGCAAGACTTTGTTCTGCCTTACGTGCGAGATCTCGCCAACGTTGTAGATATGGAGGCCATTCGGGGCGCACATCTCAAGCTCGGTGTAGACCCGCTGGGCGGGGCGGCGCGGTTTTACTGGGAGCCGATCAACGCCATTTACGGCTTAGATATTTCGGTTGTCAACCCAGTCATCGATCCAGCATTTTCTTTCATGACTGTCGATCATGACGGCAAGATACGAATGGATTGCTCCAGTCCCTATGCCATGGCCAGGCTGATTGGGCTGAAAGATCGATACCAGGTGGCTTTCGCCAACGATCCGGACTCCGACCGGCACGGTATTGTCACTCCTCTTGGATTGATGAATCCTAATTCCTTTCTCGCTGTGGCCATCCGGTACTTGCTTACTCACCGCCCACGCTGGAGTCACGGAGCCGCTGTGGGGAAAACGCTGGTGAGCAGCAGTATCATCGACAAGGTTGTTGAGAAGCTTGGTCGCACGTTATGCGAGGTGCCGGTAGGTTTCAAATGGTTCGTGCCTGGCCTTAGCGGCGGTTCGTTCTGTTTCGGCGGAGAAGAGAGCGCCGGCGCGAGCTTCCTGCGGTTTGACGGTACTGTGTGGACCACCGATAAAGACGGGCCCGTTATGGATCTGCTTGCGGCCGAGATTATAAGCCGGACTGGCAAGGATCTGGGCGAACACTACCGGGAGATCACGGCCGAGTTTGGTATTCCGTTCTATACGCGGATTGATGCGCCCGCCACGCCTGAACAAAAGAAGAAGCTGCAGACTCTCTCGCCTGGCGACGTACGCGAATTGACGCTGGCCGGGGAACGGATTACCGCCAAGTTGACGCGGGCGCCCGGGAATGATGCGCCCATTGGCGGATTAAAGGTCGTTGCCGAAAGCGGATGGTTTGCCGCACGGCCGTCCGGCACGGAGAACATCTACAAAGTTTACGCCGAGAGCCTCCGGAGTCAGGAGCACCTGAACGCGATTGTCAGCGAGGCGCAGGAGATAGTGAAGCATGCTCTGGGCGAAATATGAATAACGGCAACGGGCAGAAGAAGGTACCTCCATTTCCGCCCGAGTACCGGGCATCGGGCTTGCTGCTCCATATTACGTCTCTGCCCTCGCGGTACGGAATCGGCGACCTGGGTCCCGCGGCGTATGCGTGGATCGACCGGCTTCATGATGTCGGCCAAAAATGGTGGCAGGCACTTCCGTTGGGGCCGACTGGATATGGAAACTCGCCGTATCAGCCATTGTCCTCATTTGCGGCGAGTACCCTGATGATTAGTCCGGAGTCGCTGATTGAGGACGGGTTGCTGGATCCAAACGACTGCGAATGTCAATTCGCTCCCCGCGCCGTTGATTACGACTTAGTAATCCCTTTTAAGAGGAGACTGCTAGAAACGGCATGGAACCGTTTCCAACGAGTCAGGCGCGGCGATCTCCTGCATGAATATGAAGAGTTCTGTTTCAGACAAGCATCTTGGCTGGAAGATTACGCTCTGTTTCGGGCTCTGAAAGCCAGGTATGGCGGCGCCTACTACATTGAATGGCCGGCGGAGCTGGTCGAGCGGCGTCCGAGTGTTTTAGCCGGGGCACGGCGGGAACTCAGAGATGAGATTGACCGAGTCCGGTTCGCGCAGTTTCTCCTATACCGGCAAGGTGAGCAGCTAAAGGAGTACGGGCTTTCGAAGGAAGTGAGGATGATTGGCGACTTGCCGTTCTTCGTTTCGCCCGATTCCAGCGACGTTTGGGCCAACCCTGAGTTCTTTCTTCTGGACGAGCGCCGCCGGCCGAAGTTTGTGGCGGGGGTACCTCCCGATTACTTCAGCGCGCAAGGTCAGTTGTGGGGTAACCCCGTTTACAATTGGGAGGCGCTCCGCGCGACCGGGTACCGATGGTGCATCGACCGGTTCCGCGCGCTTTTGTCGCATGTGGACTTGATTCGCCTCGATCACTTCCGCGGGTTTGCGGCGGCTTGGCACATTCCGTTTGGGGCTTCGACGGCCAAGACTGGGTCATGGCGGCCCGGTCCAGGGGCCGAGTTCTTCCACAAAGTCGAAGCCGAGTTAGGCGGACTGCCGTTCATCGCTGAAGATCTCGGTCTGATCACTGCCGATGTCGAAAACCTTCGCGACCAGTTCCAATTTCCGGGCACCCGGGTTCTGCAGTTCGCGTTCGATGGGCACGAAGACAATCCGTACCTTCCGCAGAATTTTGTCAATAACACCGTAGTCTACACAGGCACGCACGATAACCCGACAAGCCGCGAGTGGTTCGAGGAGCTTAGCAGCAGCCAGCAAGTGACCGTGTCGGGCAAATATTTCAATGATGGTAACAGCCGGACGATCGAGCCTGGTCCGGCTCTAATGGGTTTGGCATGGTCATCGCGAGCGGCGCTGGCGATAGCACCGTTACAGGACCTATTGAACCTGGGGCGGGAAGCTCGCATGAACGTACCTGGCTGCGCGGGAGGAAATTGGCGATGGCGATGTACGGACGAAATGCTCACGGATAAGCCATTTGCCTGGTTGCGGGACCTGACTGCCAAGTCCAAACGGCTCCCCGATGCCGAGACCGTGGTGGGTTGCAAAGCGGTGCGTAGTACGGCTCACGAGCCAGGAAATCTCACGCACCCCTTCGCGGCCACTTGGGACAGCCCATAGTCTTGCAGGTGGCGCGCGTCGGCGTTGCACTTCCGGATACCTTCCGCCAGTTTCTCGGTCGCTGCGCGCTTTTGCGCATCGAGAAACTGGCTAACCCGAAAGACAGTCCGGGAACTTGCATCATCAGACCAAGACAAATCCTTGGGTAACTTGCGGTTCACCGGCTTCCAGGTCTTGTCCGCATTGAACCGGTGCCATCTGCCGCGCCAGTATCGACGCATAGACCGGCTTCCAGCTACCGGATTTTTGTTGGGCAGCTATTGCACACCAACAGTGTATCGAACGCGTCCGGATCCAGGCGGGCGAGAGATGGCACCTCCACATCAGCGGCCAGATGTTTGCCGTTGTGACAGACGCCAATGCTCCGCATACCTGCGCGGCGTGCTCCTTCGATTCCGGCGGCGGCGTCTTCTACAACAATGCACCTGTCGGGCGATACACCCAACCGCGAGGCCGCAATCAGGTACACCGCAGGATCCGGTTTCCCTCTGCGCACATCTTCAGCGGAGACAATACCCTGAAAACAGTGACCTGTCCCAAGAGCGTCAAGCACTACCTCGATGTTCGGACGCGGCGCCGCCGAGGCGATGGCTTGAGACCATCCCTGCCCGTGAAGCCGGTCCACCCAGCCTTTAACCCCGGGTAGGGCAGAGATCCCGTCCCGTTGAACCAGGTGACGATACAGTTCCTCTTTGGCGCTCGCGATTCTCTCGATGCGTTCCGGAGTCACTGCGGCCCCCAGCCATTGGGGGATGATGGAATCGTTGCGCTGACCGAACGAGGAGAGAAACTGCTCGTGAGTGATGGTTACACCCTCATTCACCATTGTGTTACGCCAGGCAATCCAGTGGAGGTTCTCCGAATCTATCAAGGTTCCATCCATATCCCAAAGGACTGCACGAGCCGCGCTCATCTGCACACCTCTATCGAAAGTACGTCGTTGGTGAAGCGTTAAGGTCACCCGACTTTTTCGGCAACCTGGGACAGCGCATAGTCTTGCAAGTGGCTGGCGTCGCTATTGAATTTGCGAATCCCTTCGGCCAGCTTCTCCGTCGCCATGGCGTCCTCGTTATGCACCCAGCGGAAAGTCTTCTCATCCAGATGGAGCTGATCTTCCTTGCTGGCCTGCGCTTTTGCCGGGTCCAGCTTACGATCCAGAACACCTTCGGTCTTCTCTAACTGGTCAAGAAGCTCTGGGCTGATGGTGAGCAAATCTGATCCGGCCAGGCGAACGATCTGATTCACATTCCGAAAACTGGCCCCCATCACCTGGGTCTTGTAACCGTATTTCTTGTAGTAATTGTAGATACGGGTGACGGATGCAACGCCGGGATCCTGGTCAGCCGGAATCTCCGCGCCTCCGTGCTCCTTCTTGTACCAATCGTAGATACGTCCGACAAAAGGCGAGATCAACGTCACTCCGGCTTCGGCGCACGCCACCGCTTGGGCAAAGCTGAAGAGCAGCGTCAGATTGCAGTGGATGCCTTCCTTCTCAAGTAATTCGGCTGCCCGAATGCCCTCCCACGTGCTGGCGATCTTGATCAGGATGCGTTCGCGTGCCACACCTTTCTTGTCATACAGCGAGATGAGCTTGCGGGCCTTGGCGATGGTACCTGTGGTATCGAAGCTTAACCTGGCGGCAACCTCGGTCGAGACGCGGCCGGGGACCACCTTGAGAATCTCAAACCCGAACAGGACGAAAAGACGATCGATGAACTCTTCCGCCATTTCTTCGTGACCGCCGCCGCGCTCCAGGGCAAGTTCGGCAGCCTCTTCCACCAGGTGCCGGTAGACCGGCATCTTGGCCGCGTGAAAAAGAAGGGAAGGATTGGTTGTAGCGTCCTGCGGCCGGTGCCGCGCAATGGCATCGATATCACCGGTATCCGCCACAACGGTCGTATATTTCTTCAGAGATTCAAGCAACGTCATTATTGGCTCCTATCATTCTTGACTACTGACGTTCGCCCGCGTGAGCAATCGTGCTGCGTTCAAGTTGAGCGACCTTCGCCAGCCGGCGGCGATGTCGGTCTGCACCGCTGAACCTGGCGCCGAGGAAGTTTTTGGTGCAGTCCCATGCAACCGCGATACCCGTGGTACGGCCTCCGAGGCAGAGTATATTCATGTCATCATCCTCCACGCCCTGGCGAGCCGAGAAATCGTCATGACAAAGCGCCGCTCGAGCACCCACAACTTTATTGGCCGCCACAGACGCACCGACCCCGCTGCCGCACAGCAGAACGCCACGGTCCACGTCTCCCCGTGCTACGGCACGAGCCAGCGGGATTGTAAAATCCGGGTAATCATCATTGCTGTCATACACCGTGTTTCCAAAATCGACGACCACATGGCCTTCTGCCGCCAGCAAATTGGCGAGCTGCTTCTTCATTTCGAATCCGCCGTGATCCGCGCCCAATCCGACCCTCATGTAGTGCCCCCTTTCAGCTCTGCTTCCTGTGCTGCTCGATTTGGTTCTTAGCTGCGGCTACAATGTTTTCCACATTGAAGCCGAACTTTTTCAGCAGTTGCTTGATAGGAGCCGAGGCACCAAACGTTTCGATGCACACATTGTGCCCTTCGGATCCAGTGTACTTGCTCCATCCAAAATCGGAGGCCTCTTCGACCGAGACTCGTGCCTTCACGCTTGGAGGCAGGACAGATTCCCGGTAACTCTTGTCCTGATCGTCAAACAATTCCCACGACGGCATGCTGACCACTCGTGCCCGCACGCCCTCCTTCGTCAATTGCTCGTAGGCCTCCAGGCAGAGGGCAACCTCGCTTCCGGTTCCGATGAGGATGACCTCAGGAGAGCCGCCGGGCGCATCCGCGAGAATGTAGGCCCCGCGGGCCAGGCCCGACGCCGGCGTGTACTTCGTCCGGTCGATTGTCGGCACGGCCTGGCGAGTGAGTACCAGCACCGCTGGCTCGTGGTGCAGTTGTAGAATTACCTTCCAGGCCTCCTTCACCTCATTCGCATCCGCGGGCCGGATCATAATCAGGCCGGGCATGGCACGCATATGGGCAAGCTGTTCGATGGGCTGATGGGTGGGCCCGTCCTCACCGACACCAATCGAGTCGTGAGTGAACACGTATATCACTGGGAGTTCCATCAACGCGCTCAAGCGCAGAGAGCCTCGCATGTAATCGACGAAGATGAAAAATCCCGAGCCGAAGGGCCGGACCTTCACCAGGCTCAGCCCGTTTAGTATGGCGCCCATAGCGTGTTCGCGGATTCCGAAGTGAAAATTGCGTCCGCCGAAATTCTCCGCCGAGAAATCGCCGGCGCCCTCTTGCGTAATGCGCGTCTTGGTGGAGGGCCCGAGGTCTGCGGATCCTCCGATCAACCAGGGAATGTTCTTGGCGGCTCCGTTCAGCACTTTAGCCGAGGACTCGCGAGTCGCCAGGCCTTTTGGGTCTGCCTGGAATTCAGGTAGGTCACGGTCCCACCCCTCCGGGAGCTGGCGGTGTTGCATGCGGAACAGTTCTTCAGCCAGTTCGGGGTATTGCTTGCGATACTCGCCGATTCGTTCGAACCACGCGTCACGCAGCTGCTTGCCCCGCTTTCCGATACCTTGACGGAAGTGGTCGTAGACACCCTCCGGCACGTAGAACTTCTTGTTTTCTGGCCAGCCGTAGTTCCGTTTGGCGAGACGAACCTCCTCTTCTCCCAAGGGCTCGCCGTGGGCTCCGCTGGTATCCTGCTTGTGGGGCGCGCCATAACCGATATGGCTGTCCACGATGATCAACGTAGGCCGATCCTTGGTGTTCTGAAAGGTTCGGAAGGCGCGCGCCAGCATTTCGAGGTCGTTGGCGTCGCCCACCCGCGTCACGCTCCAGCCGTATCCGATAAAACGTGTGGCCACGTCTTCAGTGAAGGCCAGCGAAGTATTGCCTTCGATCGTGATGTGGTTGTTGTCGTAAATCCAGCAAAGATTCGAAAGTCGCAGATGCCCGGCCAGGGAAGCTGCTTCGCTGGAGATGCCTTCCATCATGCATCCATCTCCACAAAGCGCGTAGACATTGAAATCGAACAAATCCTCGAAGCCCGGGCGGTTGTATCGCGCGGCCAGCCACTGGCGGGCAATCGCCATGCCCACGCTGGTGGCAACGCCCTGGCCAAGAGGCCCCGTGGTGGTCTCAACGCCGGACGTCCAGCGGTACTCCGGATGCCCCGGACAACGGCTATCCAACTGCCGGAACGCCTTGATCGCGTCCAGTGGTACCGACACTTCGCCGAGAGTTTCGTAGTCTTTGCTGACAGCTCGGACTTCGGTCAAGTGAAGCAGGGAATACAGGAGCATGGACGCGTGCCCGATCGACAGCACGAAGCGATCGCGGTTCGGCCATACGGGATCTTGCGGATCGAAGCGAAGGAACTGCTGCCAGAGGCAGTAGGCCACCGGCGCCATCGCCATGGGAGTGCCAGGATGCCCCGAATTGGCCTCCTGCACCCCATCCATGGAGAGTGTACGGATGGTGTTGATACTAGTCAAATCCATTGCTTGAAGAAGCGGGGAAACGGGGGAAGAGGTTGCTACGCTCATTAAGAATCCTTTCGCACCGGCTCTCGCCGGCGGTCCACTCTCTACCAGATCTTAGGTGGCCGGTTCGCTCGACGCGGCCACCTCTGACTCGCTCGGGTTAGGCCTCCTGTTGCGGCCATCTCCACCCGGTAATCTCCGGGCTGTCGATGCCATGTTTGTAAGCGTAGGCCCGGCAGGCGATCTGCTGGTTACGGAATTTCTCCTTCGCATGTCCCCCGATCCTCTGCAGTTTGGGAACGCGGTCAATGGCGTCGATGGCCAGGCTGAATCGATCGGTCTCATTGTTGATCGCCAGTTCCATGGGAGTGTTGATATTACCCTTCTCCTTGTACCCTCGCACATGCAAAGCCTTGTTTTTGCGGCCGTAAGCCAGGCGGTGAATCAGCCAGGGATAACCGTGGAAGTTGAAAATAATTGGCTTGTCCGCCGTGAACAGAGAATCGAAATCCGGATCCGTTAGCCCGTGCGGATGTTCCGTGCTCGGTTGCAGCTTGAAGAGGTCGACTACGTTAATGAAACGGATCTTCAGGTCGGGGAACTCCTCTCGCAGCAGCGCCGTTGCGGCTAGTGCCTCCTGTGTCGGTATATCGCCGGCGGAAGCAAAGACGACATCGGGTTCGCAGCCTTGATCGTTACTCGCCCAGTCCCAGATCCCGATGCCCTTCGTACAGTGTTCGATAGCGGCTTCCATATTGAGGTACTGCAGGTGGAGTTGCTTATCCGACACGATCACATTGATGTAGTTCTCGCTTCGCAGGCAGTGGTCTGCGACTGAGAGTAGGCAGTTCACATCTGGCGGAAGATAGATGCGGGTGACGGCCGCACTTTTGTTGAGCACCACGTCGAGGAATCCGGGGTCCTGATGCGTGAAACCGTTGTGATCCTGCCGCCACACTGTCGATGTGATCAGCAGGTTCAGTGAGGCGATGTCCCGGCGCCAGGAAAGGTGGTTGCAAATGGACAGCCATTTCGCATGCTGGTTGAACATGGAGTCGATCACATGCACGAACGCTTCATACGAGGAAATGAAGCCGTTTCTCCCTGTCAGCAGGTAGCCTTCGAGCATGCCCTCCATCGTGTGCTCGCTAAGCATCTCGATAACGCGTCCGTCGGTCGCCAGCTCTCCGCCATCCTTGTCTTCGGGGAAGTACTCGGCAATCCAGAATTTCTTGGCGACCTCATAGATTGCCTGCAACTTGTTGGAAGTCGTTTCATCGGGGCCGAACACGCGGAAGTTTGACATGTTCAGTTTCATCACGTCTTTCAGGAACTTGCCCAGCGGAGGCACATTCTCTGCCTCGATCGCTCCCGGCCGTTCCACCTTGACAGCGTAGTCGCTGAAAGAGGGCAGGCGTAAAGCCTTTCTGAGGATCCCCCCGTTGGCGTGAGGATTAGCGCTCATGCGGCGCTCCCCCACAGGCGCGAGCTCTTTCAGCTCTGGGATCAGCCGGCCATTTTTGTCAAAAAGTTTCTCGGGGTTCTGCGCGCGCATCCACTTCTCGAGAATCTGCAGTTGCTCGGGATTTTTCTTAACATCCGTCAACGGGACTTGGTGCGCCCGCCAGAAGCCCTCGACCCTGTGGCCGCCGACCTCTACCGGCGCGCCCCATCCCTTTGGGGAACGCAAAACGATCATGGGCCAGCGCGGCCGGCGCGCCACCCCGGTCTCGCGACATTCGCGTTGCGCTTTTCTGATCTCCTCAACACAGTGCTCCACCGTCGCCGCCATTGCCTGGTGCATGCTGTCGGGATCGGAGCCTTCGACGAAGTATGGTGTCCAACCGTAGCCTCGTAAAAGGTCCTCCAATTCCTCGTGAGTGATCCGGGCGAGAAGAGTGGGGTTATTGATTTTGTATCCGTTCAGGTGGAGAATCGGCAGAACGGCGCCATCGCGAATGGGATTGAGGAACTTGCTAATGTGCCAGGATGTCGCCAGCGGGCCGGTTTCCGATTCGCCATCGCCGACGACGGCGGCAACAATCAAGTCCGGATTGTCGAAAGCGGCCCCACAGGCGTGCGATAGCACATAGCCGAGTTCACCACCTTCGTGTATCGAGCCGGGCGTCTCCGGTGTGCAGTGGCTGCCGATTCCGCCGGGAAAAGAGAACTGTCTAAAGAATTCGTGTAATCCACGCTCGTCCTCGCTCTTTTCCGGATAAATCTCGGAGTAGGTGCCCTCTAGATAGCCGGGGCCTAAAACACCCGGCGCGCCATGCCCGGGCCCCGCCATGAAGATCATGTCGAGGTCGAACTTTTTAATCAGGCGGTTCAGATGGATATAGGTGAATGCCAGTCCGGGGCTCGATCCCCAGTGGCCCAGAAGCCGATTCTTGATGTGCTCGGGCTTGAGCGGCTCTTTCAGAAGTGGATTGTCCTGAAGATAGATCATGCCGAGTGCCAAGTAGTTGCATGCCCGCCAGTAAGCGTCGATCTTCTTTTGCTCTGACGGACTCAGGGGCGATCCCGAAATCGTTGACCGCGCGATTCCATAAGCACTCAACGAATTGCTAGAGTGTTGTTCCGTTTCTATAACAGGTGTCATTCTCGTAAACTCCTTCTGCCCAAGACTCAATTTCGATGAAACGCCTCTGGATGCCTCTGCGATGGCGTTTTGGCTCGAATGCCCTGATCTGGCTTTCCATGTCTTAATAGCGCTTTACGCATGAATGCGATATTGGGCCGCGTTCGAGCAGTCACACGCGAATTCGCATTTGGTTGGCCATTGCTGCGGAGCACAGAAGACTGGGCAACCTCTTTATTCATGAGAGTTGCCGGCCGCCATTGAGACTCCGCTCTCAGCAGGTGCCGATAGCTTCTGCCGAAGTTCGGCACGGCGCAGCGCATCTTCCTGCTGGTTTCGAGTTCTTTTATCACCGGGTGCATCTTTTCATTGTTTCCCTCGCACTGGCCGGCTTCCACCCCCAAGGGTCGCAACGCGCGCTGAAGGCGGTTTGGCTCAGGGAGGGGCGACCCGCGCACGTGTTTCTCGCTAGCCGCGCGCGGGTCCGCAGGGGCGGAATTGCGGGGAGAACGACCGCTATTGCGTGAGGGTCAATGTTGCGGATTGACTGCTAGCTCCGCCGACAGAGACCACTACGGGCTGGACGCCCAGAGCGGCTGCGAAGGATACTGTGAAGTTGATCTGCACGACTCCGACCAACTCAGTACGCCGATATATGTCATCGAGGCTTTCTCCCGATAACGAGAAGAACAATCGTGACTCTATTCGGATGGGACTATCCTAGGCTTCGGTGCTATCGTGCTCCTCTTTTGGTTGTCAACTGCTTTCGCATAAACGGCGGTTTTCAATACACCGCGTGAATATGTGTCCTGACGATATTCGTTCGGTGGTTAAAGAGCATCACCCTTTGGCGCTGGACCTGCGCTGGTCATGGAACCACTCGGCAGACGAGATCTGGAACGGGCTTGATCCGGAAGCTGTGGGAACTCACCGCATCGGAACCGCCGCCGCGAAATTGGATAAGCGCTCCCGACGCCACGGCGCCGGAAGGATTTGAGATCGCTTTGCGGCCGTCAAAGTTTCGCCGCAACCGTTGTGAATGCAGTTCTGCTTCCACTAACGCCGGCGCTCTCGCTGTTGGCAAGCCGCTTATTTGCCCCACGCGTGCCATGTGCTGCTATCGGGGTTCGGCTCGTGACTTGGCATGTGCTATCAACATGGTGGATCGGTTGCGCTTGGAATCAGGTTCGGTACATCGGCACGCCCACGGCAAGGAGCACTTCTACAAAATGCAGACCGACTTGTCGCAAACTACGCGTACGAACATGGCATCGATCGCCCGGAAATTACCGGCTGGAAATGTCCGTTTTAGCGTTCGCGCGGAGCGCGGTTATGACGGGTGCGGCGCTCCCAGAATGCAGCGAACCGTGTCGCGCGCAATCACTAGTTCCTCGTTCGTGGGAATGACCCAGGCGTGCAGCTTCGACCCCTCGGTGCTGATGCGGCCTTCCCGCCCGATTCTCTGCTGGTTTTGACTCGCATCTATTGTCAGGCCGGCCCACTCGAGGCCGGCGCAGATGCGCGCTCGGATCTCCGGCGAATGCTCGCCAATACCGCCCGTAAATACCACCGCATCAGCCCCGCCCATACACGCCAGATAAGCGCCTATGTACTTCCGCGCCCGATAGCAGAAGACCTCGATCGCGAGGCAGACGCGGCGGTCATCGTGCTCTCTCAGCTCCTCTTCCAATACCTTCATGTCATTGGTCAAGCCGGAGATGCCAAGCAGCCCGGACTGCGTATTTAAAAGAGTCTCAACTTCGTGTGTGGAGAGCCCTTCCTTGGTTGCGATCACGTTTACGATCGCCGGGTCCAGATCGCCCGAGCGCGTTCCCATGACTAGGCCCTCGAGCGGCGTCATGCCCATTGACGTGTCTACAGGATGGCCGGCACGAATCGCGGCGGCCGAGCAGCCATTGCCCAGGTGCAGTGTGATGATGTGAGTTTGGTCGCGGGTGAGCCCGTGCAAGGCTCGATAACGAAACGCCACATAGCGATGCGACGTTCCGTGAAAGCCATAGCGCCGGATGCGGTGACGGCGGTACAGATGATAGGGCACCGCGTAAAGATACGCGTACTCCGGAATCGAGGTGTGAAAAGCGGTATCGAATACGGCGACCTGTGGCGTAGCCTGGCCGAAGATCTCCCGCAACGCCCGAATTGCGCTCAGGTTGTTGGAGTTGTGAAGCGGCGCGAGGTCGATACAGTCCTCGATTCCCTTCAGCACCTCATCGTTGATGATGGCCGACTCCTTAAACAGCTCGCCGCCATGCACCACGCGGTGTCCCACTGCTTGGATGTCCCCCAGGCTGCGAATCTCATCGATGCCGGAGCGATCCGATGCCAACCAGCGCAGCACATAATCGAGTGCCGCAGATACATCGCGAATCGGCGCCGTCAGCTTCTGGCGCAGATCTCCATGAGTCTGGAAGGTGATAATCGCTTCCCCGCCGATCCGTTCTACCTGCCCACGGCACAATAGCTCATCTTTGTCTTGCTTGATTCGCTCAAGATCTGTGGAAATCACTTGGAATTTCAGACTAGAGCTTCCTGCGTTTATGACTAAGATGTTCATAGGCTTAACCGTTTCTCTGACGTCCGAGATACTGACACCCGCAGGTGTGCCGTGCTAATCGGCAGGGAAGCAGATGTTTAGCTGCTGCTCGGCATTGCGCTGCCGCGTTGCCTGGCGATCGATGGAATCGATTGGCATGCGGCTTTCGCTGCCGTCAGGTGTGACATAGCAGAGCGCATCATCCTGCACCCACACCGCAATAGCGGATTGAACCCGGCCATCTTTGGAAACGATAGAAAAGCTAGCCGCGCTGGAATCGCTGGGGGACGATGGCCAGTTGTACTCGTGAACCTCCGGCCGAATCGGTCGATCCGGTGGCCGAGCCGGCAGAGCAGCCACTACCGGCGGTATCGCAACAGTGACACTCGGCGCGGGATAGCCGTTACCATTATTGTCGGCGTAAAGGGGATCGCAAGCATATCCCCAATAACCGAAGCCCTTGTCTCCGTTACGGCCGAGTGGCCTACCGCAAGGTGGGGCATCCCACCAGCTCAGATTCGGGCTCCCGAGCAAAAGCTCGAGGCCTCCGGCAGATATCACCACAACACTTCCGGGAGAATTCGGCTGTGCGGCCAGTTGCCCG
>Ga0335081_10002400_pt1 | contig 29515 bp, 28 predicted proteins | sample Lox_Sample_35_FD_206713 | JGI IMG/M metagenome (GOLD analysis project Ga0335081, IMG submission 206713) | Soil microbial communities from Loxahatchee National Wildlife Refuge, Florida, United States - Lox_Sample_3.5 | ecosystem: Environmental > Terrestrial > Soil > Wetlands | place: USA...
CGTCTGTTTGATCTGTACGCGACTTCAGGACTGAACAACCTATTGACCTACCGGTCCAACGAACCCTACAACATCACCAGCGGCGCCTGCAGCCAACGCGACATCGAAAAGAGCAAGCCGCGATTGCTGGATCGCTAGGAGAGAAGGCTTATGAAGAAAGTTTTTCTTTTTCAACTTCTGATTGCGGTGTTTCTTGTCCCGCTCAGCCACGCCACCCAGAATTATTGCATCCACCTCACCAATTTCTGCGACACGCTCTGGCTGCAAGAGTCGAACGACCATGCATATGGTGGCTGGGATTGGGAGTGCGACCGTGATTGGACGTCGGCCGTCCTCCTCGGCAACATGACCGGAAAGCGGGCGCTAGCAGGCCGGCCATCAGCGGACGGCGGCAATATCCTCGTTCCTTATTCGGCGGAGTTTTACTTTCGCAGCGGAAATGTCTTTGATCTGTTCGGTACGGGCGGCATTCAAACCGGCATCATTCAGTTCCAGTTCGGCCAGCCCTACACGATAACGAACGGCGCTTGCCGGCTTGCCGATGTAGACCGGCGCAAGCCGCAGTTGGTCTCCAGCATCGAACCGCAACGTCCTGCGAGAGCCCAAGAGCCTTCCGAAGTGCGCTGCCTACATTTCAAGAATTACTGCGACTCGATCACGTTCAGCGCTGCTAAAGAACCTCCATGGACGCTGCTTTATGGAAACTGGGATTGGATGTGTCGCGGCGATGCGGTCGACCAAAACATGATCGGCAATGCCAAAGACAAGCCCCAGCTGACTACCCGCCCCGGCATCGATTACGTCTACGTCTCTCCCTACACCAGTGAGTTTAGCTTCAAGGCGGGGAGCCTGTTCGATCTCTACGAGACTGCGGGTGTTGGCCAGGGAGTATTCACGACTCGAACCAATGAGCCCTTTAGCGTTACGAATGGCGCTTGCACACAGAACGAAATCGACCACCATAAGCCACGATTGTTGGACCGCTAGAAAGGAGAAAAACCATGAAAAAGACGATATCGCTCCAGCTCGTTCTGCTCGTAGCATTGTTCGGCTCTTATGCCCAATGCAAAGAACGATGCCTGCGCCTCACCAACTTTTGTGACAGCATCACGCTTGAAAAAATTGGAAACTTCGCTAACGGCGGCTGGGACTATGGCTGCGAAGAGAATTGGACAGCCGCGAGCATAATGGGCAACATAAAAAGCCTGCCGGAACTTGGCACTCGGCCAGAGTACCCGGTCGGCTATTACATCTCCGCCTACACAGTCCATTTTATCTTCAAATCAGGCCAGCTTTTTGACCTTTACGGAACTGACGGCCGCGACATATTCAGCTTCCAAACCGATCAACCCTACACCATCAGTGACGGCGCTTGCCGTTCAAACAATGCCGACACCAGCAAGCCGAGTTTGATGTCCAGCTTGCACAAAACCGCCACGCCGGCGCCAACGCAACAAGTGTGCATGCACTTCACCAACTTTTGCGACACCATTGTTCTGTCTGAGGGCACGGGCGGATTTGCCGATTACGCATACGGCTTCTGGGACTGGCAGTGCCAAGCTGATTGGACAAACTCCAACATCCTGGGCAATCTGAAAAAAGGACACGAGCTGACAACGCGGGCCGCCTATCCCCCTCACGGCAATTACGCAACGCCGTACACCAGCCAGTTTTCGTTCAGAGCTGGGCACCTTTTCGACCTGTATCAGACGAACGGGCTTATGGGAAAGTTCTTCACGGCGAGAACCAACGAGCCGTTCACCATCACGAACGGCGCCTGCAGTCAGAGCGACGTCGACATCCGCAAGCCTAGGCTCACGGCGCCATAAGGTCGGCGTCTAAGGGCCGCGAGATTCGCTGGATTCCGCACACCTACCCGAGCTATTCTCTAGGCGTGTCCACGCTCGCGCTCACTGAATTACTCGGTCTGCCGGTCTATGATCCCTCGGGCCGCTGTGGGCGTGTGCGCGAAGTGGCCATTGCCCCGGCTGAAGACCGCTCGCGCATTGCTCTTCTGATCATCCGGACAAAGTCCGGCGATCGAGTGATCCCGTTTAGCTGGGTAATTGCGCTGAACGGTGATTTGCGCACCAACACTCCTTGCTCCAATTGGTCCCCGACAGACGGTTCGGAGGGTTTATTTCTGCTCTCGCGTGATCTGCTCGACCAGCAGATCATCGACGTGCACGGCCGCAAAGTGGTGCGCGTCAACGACGTTGATCTGCACCGTGACATCAACGATCCTCGCCCGATTCTGCGGGTGAGCGCCGTCGATGTGGGCGCGCGTGGGGCAGTTCGCCGCCTGCTGAAAGGCGTGGTTCCCGCAACCGTACTGCATGCTTTGCTGCGTCGGATTCCAGAACGGCCCATTCCTTGGGATTTTGTCGACCTCATCGAAACGGATCCCGCGCGGCGGGTGAAACTGAAGATCTCGCACGAGCGTCTGGCGCGTTTACATCCTGCCGACATCGCCGACATCGTGGAAGACCTGGCGCCAGACGAACGCGAAGCGGTCTTCGAGACACTCGACGAAGAAGTGGCCGCCGAGGCGTTGGAAGAAGTCGACCCCAAAGTGCAGAAGTCGATCGTCGAATCCCTGGATTCGGACCGCGCGGCTGAAATCGTAGAAGAGATGAACCCCGACGCGGCTGCCGACCTTCTGGCAGAGCTTCCGGAGGAGCGGACTTCCGAAATTCTGCTGGAGATGGCGCCGGAAGAGCGCAAAGAAGTTTCGGACCTGCTTGAGTTCGAGGAAAACACTGCCGCTGGGCGCATGAACACCGAGTTCATCGCTTTGCCAGTGGCGGCAACCGCCCACGAGGCTATCGAGGCGTTGCGCCATTTTGAAGGCGGAGTCGAGTCCCTGACAACAATGTATCTGGTGGACTCGCGCGGCACGCTGGCGGGAGCCGTACCCCTGGCCAAAATCGTGCTCGCGATTCCACAATGCCCGCTGCTGTCACTGACCCAGGAGCCGTTGATTTCTTGCGCGGCTGGAGCCGGAGAAAAGGAAGTCGCCGAACTCTTCGATAAGTACAACCTGCTTACCTTGCCGGTCGTCGACGAGAACAGGAAGCTCACCGGCGTCATCACATCCGATGACGTCATCAGCCTGTTGCGAGCGAAGCTGTGAGACGCGCTCTCAGTCCATTGTCATTCCGAGGAGCGTTAGCGACGAGGAATCTGCTTCTTTCTCGGCCTTTGCAAGCGGGATCAAAATCCACTTTCCGTCTGTTCAGATCTTCGCTCTCCGTTTATCCTGATTGATCGTTTCGGCTCCGCAATTTATCTCTGTGAACTGCGCCCATGAAATTTCTGAGACGCTGGAAGACCCGGATCCTGCTGTTTTTCGCCGTTGTAGGGCCGGGCTTTATTACCGCGAACGTGGACAACGATGCCAACGGCATCTACACGTACTCGGCTGCCGGCGCGCAGTTTGGCCACCTCCTGCTCTGGACACTGATCCCGGTGACCGTGGCCTTGATTGTGGTGCAGGAGATTTGTGCCCGCATGGGAGCGGTCACCGGCAAGGGCCTCAGCGACCTGATCCGCGAAGAGTTCGGCCTGCGTATTACGTTTCTCATGATGATCGGAATCCTGATCATCAACTTCGGCAACGTTGTCGGTGAATTCGCCGGTATCGCCGGCAGCCTCGAACTCTTCGGCTTGTCACGCCACATTACCGTGCCTATCTGCGCCGTCATTGTCTGGCTGATCGTAGTCAAAGGACAATACAAGAGCGTGGAGAAAGTCTTCCTGGCGGCTTCGTTTTTCTACGTGACTTATATTTTCGCCGGGGTCTTTGCCCGTCCGGCCTGGATTGATTCGCTGGTCGCCACGGTCAAACCTCCGCCGAAGAGCGCCTTCCTGCTGCCGGGATATCTTTATATGGCTATCGGAGTGGTCGGAACCACGATCGCTCCCTGGATGCAGTTCTATCTGCAGTCGTCGATCGTGGAAAAAGGAGTGAGCAAGCGGCAGTACAAAGCTTCGCAAATTGATGTTGTTGCCGGCTGCATCTTCACCGACATCGTGGCCTGGTTCATTATCGTGGCCTGCGCCGCGACGCTGTATGTCCACGGCTACCACAACATTTCGGATGCCAAAGACGCCGCACAAGCCCTGCACCCGCTTGCCGGCGACTATGCCTACATTCTGTTCGCCATGGGATTGTTTAATGCCTCACTGTTTGCGGCCTCTATCCTGCCTTTGTCGACTGCCTATACCGTCTGTGAGGGGCTGGGCTTCGAGTCAGGGGTAGGGAAGAAGTTCCGTGAGGCACCCGTTTTTTACTGGCTTTACACCATGTTGATTGTTGCCGGAGCCGGCGTAATCCTCATCCCCGACCTGCCGCTGGTGCAGATTTCCATCTTGTCGCAGGTGGTAAACGGCGTGGCCGTGCCCCCGGTCCTCATACTTATGCTGTTGCTGGTCAATAAGAAAGATCTTATGGGGGAGTTCGTCAACTCGCGCGCCTATAACGCCATTGCCTGGGCAACCACGGTGATTATGACGATTTTGACCGTCGCCTGGCTATGGACGCTGCGCGGCTAGAGTCGCTACAGGCTTAAATGTAGGAGCCCAATCGGACTCAAAGTCGCCACCGAAAGTTCTTCTTCTCCGCGCCAAATCTATCTATAATGAAGCCAACTTAGGTGACTGCAATGCGGCGTCTGCAGCGGTGTTCAGTGTTGTTCCTCCTGTTGAGCGGATTCGCATTTGCGCAAGCCTCCAGCCCCTCAAACCCTCCCGAGAAGGCACTCAAAAGCTATCACGACGGCAGCATGCGCGACATCGACGCCATCGGGAACCGCAAAGTCGGCTGCCAAACTGGCATTGGCAATTGGTACAACCTCGATAAACAGATGGAGATGGGCAGGGCTTACGCCCAACAGGTACAGGCAAGCTCAAAGATGATTTCGGACCCGGTCATTAATGAGTACGTTAATCGGGTAGGACAGAATCTGGTGCGCAACTCGGACGCCCAAGTGCCGTTCACCATCAAAGTTGTCGATACCGACGACATCAATGCCTTCGCCCTTCCTGGCGGATATTTTTTTGTTGATTCTGGCCTGATTCTGGCGGCCGACAGCGAAGCGGAACTGGCGGGCGTCATGGCGCACGAGATCGCTCACGTCGCTGCTTGTCACGCGGCTCGCGAGAACACCCGCAGCCAGCTGATGAACCTGGCTTCCATTCCTTTGATCTTCGTGGGCGGAGGAATCGGCTATGCAGCCCGCAGTGTGGCAGGAATCGCGATGCCGATGGGTTTCTTGAGCTTTAGCCGCGGCTTTGAGTCGGATGCCGATTATCTCGGTGTGCAGTACCTTTATAAAGCCGGTTACGATCCGCAAGCTTTAACCGCGTTTTTCGAGAAGATCAAGGCCATGGAGAAGCACAAACCCGGCACCTTGGCCAAGGCATTCGCCACCCACCCGCAAACTCCCGATCGGATCGCACGAACCCAGCAAGAAATTAATACCCTGCTTCCACCTGAGCCTGAATACAAGGTGGACACCTCGGAGTTTGAGGAAGTGAAAGCGCGGCTTGCGGAGATCGACAATCGACACAAAATTGACGATAGTCACGGCGGCAATCGACCAACTCTGCGTCGAAGTTCCCACGCCAGCGACGACGGCGGCAAGCCTGCGGATGACGACCAGCATCCGACACTAAAGCGCCACAGCGCAGATTCTCAGTAGCGCGAACGGAATTCTAGACGAGCTTTCCCGCCGCCAGATCTTTCACCAACTCCAGATCGGCCTCGAGGAAGTCGTAGCTTGGTAAGTCCTGGCGCAAGGACCAGTGCACATCGCGAAAGATGCGGTTTTCGATCTCCCCGGTATAATCGCGCACGGCGTAGAACCGCAATTCAACCGAGCTGCCGGTCTTGTATTTATGGCGGATGCGCGCTACCTCTTCATCGATTTTCGCCGTGATGCCGAGCTCTTCGTCCAGCTCACGGCGCAGTGCGTCGCGGGGTTGCTCACCTTCTTCGATCTTGCCCCCTGGAAACTCCCATTTCAGCGGCATGGTCTGGTGCCTGGTGCGCTGGCAGACCAGCAGCTTGTCGTCCTTCAGAATCAATGCCGCGACGACGCGTTTCACCAGCGTAGGCTCCAAGTGTCGGATTCGATTAGTTTGGGGGTTGCGACTTGGCCAGATATGCGCCCATTAAGCCAGCGCAGAATTCGACGAGCTCACGGTCCTCGTCTTTGAATGCCGCAGGAAAGTGGCTATCAATGTCGAGTTCACCAACGACCTGATTGCGAACGAAAATCGGAACCACAATCTCGGACTTGGTCTCCAGAGAACATGCAAGATAACGAGGATCCTTGCTGACGTCGTCCACCACCACGGTTTTGCCGCTGGAGGCTGCGGCCCCGCAGATGCCCTGATGTAAAGGGATTCGCGTGTGCGGCGTCATTGCGCCTTCGAACGGCCCCAGCTCCAGCATCGGCGGGTGGCTAGGAGAGCCGTCGACGATCATATAAAAGCCGACCCAGTTGTACTTCAGCATTCTCTCGTGCAGCAGCTTCACGATGGCATTCATCAGCTCACGCCCGTTCTTCGCCGCTGCCGCCTGATGCTCGAGTTCCGACCTCAACTCCTTGGCTTGCGCCTCGGATGCCATAAAAGTGATCTTACCCTAACCTTTCTCTCTTCGGGCTAGGTACGTCGGTAATCGATATTAAACCGTCGCAATGTGGAAAAAGCTCAGGATGAATCGCAAACGCCAAAGCGTGAAGTCCGTTGATTAACGTCGGAGCCGGCGTGTTCAGGTATTCGTCGCGGATGCAGAAGACCCGACTTTGTTGAACCGCGGTCATATTACCCCAGTTACGAGTTTTGACTATCTTTTGCAGCGGCACGCGGTCGCCTGCACCACACCAGGCAGTGATTACAACGTCGGGATTGTGGGCCAGCACTGCTTCCGCCGACGTTTGCTTGCCAGGGGGTCCCACGAAGGTACCGCCGGCAGCATCCACCAGCTCAGCCACCCACGGCTGCGAAAGGATCAACGGGTTGCCCCATTCTTCGCAATACACATGAGGGCGCGGGGAATGTCTGGTCTTTTCTCTGAACTTCTCGATCTCGGTTCGCATGGCGGCAACCACTTCTTTTCCACGTTCGGACGCACCCATAACTCCGGCAATGAGCGCGATGTCGGTGTAAATATCGGACAGGCCTTTCGGTGCGAGACCGAGAAACCGCGCCCCGGACTTCAGAATCTCTCCCACAGCTTTCTCCTGATACGGTACCGCTGCAACAACCAGATCAGGTTTAAGCCGCGTGATCTCCTGGCTGCTCGCAGTCCAGGAATCGTTGACGATCGGAATACCGCGTTCTTTGACCTCGGGACACACATCAGCGCAATACTTCGTACAGCCAGCAAGACAGTCGAGTCGGCCGATGGAGGCAAGGATGACCGTGGCACTGGGTTGCAGCGACACCACGCGAAGTGAAAACTTATCCGAGGACGCCACTCGTCTATACTACCGTGCGGCTTGACAGCGCTTAACCCCGGTCTTGGTTACAATTCTTCCGATGTATTCGCCCGAGCTGCTCGATCACTTCGAACGCCCCCGCAACCCCGGGGAAGTGGCAAACCCGGACGCGGTTGCCGAAGTGGAGAATCCCGCGTGTGGTGATATCTTGAAACTCACGTTGACAGTTAGAGATGGGCGGATCGTCGACATTCGTTTTCTTGCCAAGGGATGCGTTCCGGCTATGGCGTGTGGCTCCGCGCTAACGGAGCTGGTGAAGGGAAGAACGCTGGAGCAGGCCCGTACCCTGCAGCGCACAGAACTGATCGAAGCGGTGGGTGGGCTGCCAGAGGCCTCTTCTCACGCCAGCAATCTTGCCATGGACGCTCTAGCCGCCGCGCTCAGGGAAATCAAGGGCTGACAAAATCCGTTTGCTACGATTCCGTCTTGGAACCTCCGTCCGGCCAGTAAACCGTCCAGCCCTGTGTCTTGGCGGTTTGCTCGAGATCGGGATTCGGATTCACCGCGAATCCGTTTTTCGCCAGCATCAGCATCTCTGCATCCCAGCGGGAGTTTCCGAATGCCGCGTCAGGATTTTTTCGAATCACTTCACGAATTGCCTTGGGCTTGCCTTCACCGCTGGGCACACGCACCAACCGATCCGTGACCAGGCCGTTTTCAATGTGCACAGCCGCTGCCAAAATCCTGTTCTCCGGAATTCCGAAATGCCTCATGCCTGCGCGGATCACCCACTCGTTGGTCGATGACACTGCCCAAACGTCGCAACCGGATTGCTGTAGCCGCTGCACAAGCTCGCGCATTTCCGCAAAGATCTGGCCGTCGAACGCGGTCTCGAAATATTCCGTCGCCGCGCGTAGAATGTCCGCCTCGCGCAGCCCGTGATGCATGGTCACCATTTCGCCGCACATGGTGTCCTCGTCGACCTTTCCGGCTTTGTAGTCGGCGTAGCGCGGACGGGCCCAGCGGGCCACTTCCGCCGAAACAATACCCTGATCGAGCTCCCAGGAGAAGAATCCCTCGCCGGCATCCCCGGACCAGAGCGTGCCGTCACAATCAAACACGGCAAGGCGAGGGTTGAGCTGAAGGACAGAATCGACAAAGTCTGCAGCCTTGGCTTTGGTGATCAAAGCAAGAAGTCCTTAAAATGAAGTTTGCAGTTTGGAATAGTCTTCGGGTGTGTTCACATTCAGAGTAACAGCCGGATCGTCGACCTTCACATAGCTGATGTGTTGTTGATTCTGGTGCTCGACCTCGCGCGCTGTGCCGGTTGCGGGTGCCTTCAAAAAAGCTTCCATCATCTCGCGTGCGATCAAAAAGGGATGTCCGTGCCTGCCCTGATATTCCGGTACCAGCGCCCATTGGTCGATATCGGAATCGGCAAATGCGTCACACAGCGTTCGCAACGTGGCATCGCTCGCCGGCGGGCGATCAACCAGTGTCACGATCGCCGCATCGCGCCCGCGATTCAGAACGTCCCTTAAACCGACCTGCAGGGAACTGAATTGTCCTCGTTCAGGATGGGGGTTCCTCAATAGTGAAGCGCCGTTGGCATAAACGATCGGCGCCAAGCTCGCCTCGTTTTCTCCCACCACCACGATCACCATGTCGGTAAACGAATTCAGCGACTGGATGGCTCCGGCGAGAAACGATCCCGCCGCCCCCCCCGCTCCCGGTGGCCAGGGGAGAAGGGCCTTGTCGCTTCCCATGCGGCTGGACTCGCCCGCCGCCAGGATGACTCCGCAGAAGTTTGAACTCCGTGGCATGAACCGAAGATAGCAGAAAGAGAAGGAAAATTTCGGTGACGAAGAACGAATATTGGTTCGCAGGAATGGCTATTCTGTGGGCTCTTTCAATATAGGAGATTCGGTTTCCCCGGCCGAATTCAATTGCTTGTCCTTAAACCAGCTCATATGCGGCAAGGCCCGCTCCGCGTGGCGGCGTACCGCGATCAACTCCGCAGTAATCGCCACCGCAATCTCCTCGGGAGTAATCGCCCCGATGTCTAGCCCGACCGGGGCGTGCACCCGCTCGAACAGGTGCGCAGGAATGCCTTCTTTTGTCAGCTCGCGAAAAATGGAGATCGTCTTGCGCTTCGAGCCGATCATGCCGACGTACTTGGCCTGGGTTTGAACCGCCCACCGCAACACCCGCATGTCATCGCGATGGCCGCGGGTGACGATCACAACGTAGGAGGATTCGTTGGGTGTGACTCGAGCCATGGCCTGCTCGAAATCCTCAGCAATCACTTCCTTGGCGTCGGGGAACCGCTCGCGGCTGGCGTAGGCAGCCCGGTCATCGATGACAGTGACGTCGAAGCCAGCATTCTTGGCAATCCTGTAAAGGTTTACAGATACGTGACCTGCGCCGAAAATATAAAGTGATGCTGGAGGTAATATCGGTTCGATGAAAATGTCGAGCGTGCCGCCGCAGACCAGTCCGGTGTCGTACTTCGGGTCCTGGTTCAGGTTGAAAGTCAGGCTGCGCGGCTTCTCCGATTCCATTACCTCGCGGGCGGCTTGCCAGACCTCCGCCTCGACGCATCCGCCCCCGATAGTGCCAGCAATCGATCCGTCATCGCGGACCAGCATTTTTGCCGTTTCAAAGGAGGGAATCGATCCTCGGACGTTTACGATGGTCGCGACCGCACCCCTTCGGCCCTCCTGCCGAAGCCTGACGATCTCTTCGTAAATGTCCATGACCATGATTATTCTTCGGTTAACAGGGGAAGTCAACGTGCGGAAAGCGAAAGCCCCGGATCATCACTCCGGGGCACGATTCGCGTAAAACCAGTACTGGACCTAGCCTGTCAAGCTAATGTTATCGTCGCGCCGCGCCGTCCCAGTGTCAAGACTTACTTTGGTGAGTGGAACACGGAGGGTGGCAGACTCGGACTGCAATGGCTGATAGGCCACTCACCAGCTTGACAGGCTGGATCCAGTACCCACTGGCAACACCCTCCAGACCACGGCCTGTCAACCTGATGGTACGGAACTTGCGCGCTCGAGTTTGTGAGTTCTGTCACACGCGCACCGGCGTTCTCCCGAAACGGGACGATACGTATGGTAACTTTACTGTTCCGATCGAAATTTAACCATGAAAGCCATTCGCATTCATCAATTCGGCGGTCCTGAGGTTCTCCGCTACGAAGATGTTCCCGACTCGCAGCCACGTAAAGACGAAGTGCTCGTCCGAGTCAGGGCCTGTGCTCTCAATCATCTTGACCTCTGGGTTCGCCAAGGACTGCCGGGAGTAAAGCTTCCTCACATTCTGGGCAGCGACATTGCTGGCGAAATCGCCGAGGTCGGCGAGTACCTTACAGGATTCAAGGTTGGTCAACGCGTCCTTGTGGCGCCGATGCGTTTTTGTAACCGATGCGCCAAATGCACTGCTGGCCTGCAGAACCAATGCCGCGAGTTTACGGTCCTTGGCAATCAGGTCGACGGTGGGAATTGCGAACTTATCGCGGTGCCTGCGGTAAACATCATTCCCATTCCCGACGCGCTCGGCTTCAACGAGGCGGCTAGTGTTCCGCTTGTATTTCTGACGGCATGGCACATGCTGGTGGCGCGCGCGGATATCCGTCCCGGACAGACCGTGCTGGTGCTGGGCGGAGGCTCAGGCGTAGGCATTGCGGCCATTCAGGTTGCCAAGCTCTTCAACGCTAAAGTCATCACCACCGCGGGTGACGAAACTAAACTGGAAAGAGCTCGCGATCTCGGCGCCGACTATGGCATTAATCACTACAAGCAGAAGATCTCCGACGAGGTGAGAAAACTCACCAGTAAAGCCGGCGTGGACATTGTGGTTGAACACGTAGGTGTCGCCACCTGGGAAGAGAGCATGAAGTCACTCAAGCCAGGAGGAACCATTGTGACCTGCGGCGCAACCACCGGCCCGGAAGTCAAGTTTGATCTAAGATTCTTGTTCGCGCGGCAGCTTTCCTTCCTCGGCTCTTACATGGGGAACATGGGGCAGCTGCATGAAGTCCTTAGTCATGTCTTCTCTGGAAGGCTCAAAGCGGTCGTGGACCGCGCGTTCCCGTTGCAAGAGACGCGCGCGGCCCACGAATATATGGCGGCTAGCCAAATGTTCGGCAAGATCGTCCTCAACGTTTGAAAGCCGATCTCGACAAAACAAGTCTTAGTTATCCTTCACCGCGGCCCAGCAGGCGATCGCGCTGGGAATCGTCGTCCAATAGCCGAATTTTTCATAGATCTGGGCGGCTTTCGTCCCCGCCTCTTTAATCGTCAAACCGGTATCGTCGATCTGCGGGTCCGAAGCGTTGCGGATAGCTGCCCACAGCGGAGCACTCGCTCCCATCTCCTGGATCACCATCCCAAGCACGGCGTCTCCCATCTCTACAGCCGCACCCAGTCCTTGGAGAGCGAAGGTGTTCGATTTGTCATCGAAGGCGAAGAAATCCGTGGTCACCACATCCGGCACTTTGGCTGCCGCCACTGACTTTGTATAGATGCGAGGCAGCCGCTTTCCTGCGGGCAGGTGGTCGGCGTTGGCGGCGAACAGTTTTTCGGCCGTTGCGTTCGAAGTGGACTTCAGCCGGGAGCATTTATAGATCGCGTTGTGAAAAGGCTTCGATTTGAAGCTTCTCAGGCAGTCGAAACGCACGCTTTCCGCAGTCACCACGTCGCCCAACTCGATCTCCGCGCCGATGCCACCAGCGGTGCCCGTGGTGATGATCAGCTTCGGCTTGGCCTCGTCGATGATCTGCTTCCACAGCTTGGCAATCGGCATGGCTTGGCCGTCCTGGCTCAAGTGCAGCTCTGACTTCATGCACAGAACCTGCTTTTCGCCAATCGTGGTGACGAAATAGCTGGCCAAGCGTTTGCTCTCGAGAGCGGGCGCTCCACGCCGTATCAGCGGAACATACTCGCTTTCGAACTTGTGGGCGTAATGATACCAAGCGGTCTTGCTGGGGAATCCTGGGGTCAGTGTGTCCGCCAGTGCCTTCGCCTCCTCGACTGTCCAGGTGACGATCACGTAGTCGCACTGGGGAAGTTTCGCGTCAGGCGAGGGGGTGCGGGCTAATGGCTTGGGCGTCGGGGTCGCATCCGCCGGCCAGGGAATCGGTTTGCGAGCTTCAGCCGCCATAGCGGCTGCCGGAGGCAGTGTGTGCGGCGAGAACGTGGAGGCATCCTCGCGGTCGAAGGTGATGATGTGATGCGCCAGATCGAACGGGGCAGGTACCGGTTTTGGCCCCGGAGTGGAGCGGCGTGAGGAAGTTGGAATTTTCTTGGCTCTTGCTTGGCCTTGGGCAGGCATTTGTTACCTCCTTCGAAGGTGTTGCAGTGATATCGTGAACTTCATCACGCTATCGTTGCAAATTAGAGAACTGCCCTGAAACGGGATACTGCACCTGGGACAAAAACGAGGAGAACGAGGCAAGTGTAAGCCTGCCGGACAGTTTGTCAAGCGGATTTTCAGCGGGTTTCGGGCAGGGCGTCTTGAACTTGGACGGCGCGCGATAGAGCAGTAAAATAACTGTTATGGCAGAACTCAACTTCGGCCCTTATGTCACGGTAGAGAACGGCAAGCGAACCGTAAAAGACCTTACCTACGGCAATCCCACGCCGGAGGGCGTCGTCCTCACCACGATGGACAATGCGGTCAACTGGATGCGCAAGAATTCGATCTGGCCGATGACTTTCGGCTTGGCGTGCTGCGCCATCGAAATGATGTCCATGGGGGCCTCGCGCTTTGATATTGCTCGCTTCGGTGCCGAGGTTTTCCGGCCGTCTCCCCGCCAGTCGGATCTCATCATTATTGCCGGCCGCGTCTCTAACAAGATGGCTCCGGTCATCCGTCAGCTCTGGGAGCAAATGCCTGAGCCCAAGTGGGTCATCTCGATGGGGGCCTGCGCGACTTCGGGCGGGGTGTTTAACAACTACGCCTTGGTGCAGAGCGTGAATCAGGTCATTCCGGTGGATGTCTACGTTCCTGGCTGCCCGCCACGCCCCGAACAGCTGATCTACGCCATCACTCTTTTGCAAGAAAAGATCCAGAAAGAGCGCGGAAGCGTAAGACGGGCTCTAAACCTCGCGTAGTCTTGTCATTCGGCAGCTGCTTTTCTGCACTAGAATGCAGCATCATGCTTCCTCTTGAAACCTCACCCGCTGATTTCCGTGCGGTCGCAGAACGTGTGACTGAACTCTCTGTCGAATACCTTCGAAACATGGACTCCCGGTCTACTTTTCCTGCCACGAGTGGCGAGCAAGCAGAGAAAGTATTTCACACGCCTCTGCCCGAACAAGGCATGGGCATCGTAGCCCTCGCACAACTCACTGACGTGCTTGAACATTCGCGGGTTCAGAACGGACGCTTCTTCGGCTATGTGCTGGGATCAGGAGAGCCCATCGGGGCAGCAACCGACATGCTGGCCAGTGTACTCAATCAAAACGTCACCGCATGGCGATCCGGCCCGGCTGCAGTCACCATTGAGCGCACAGTCGTTGAATGGCTCGCACAGGCAATCGGCTGCGCGGGCTTCCAGGGCAGCCTCACGGGAGGCGGCTCCTCCGCGAACCTGATGGGTCTGGCCATGGCGCGTGAGGCCAAAGTTCAAGCGAATGATTCCGGAATTTCCGGCGGCGGGGAAGTCGTCCTTTACGCCTCTTCTGAAGTTCACATGTCAATTCCCAAGGCGGTTGCCCTGCTGGGAATCGGACGCCGCAATCTGTGTCTGGTGCCAGCAGATTCGAATTTCAGGCTTGTCCCAGCGGAGCTGGAAAAGGCAATTCTGCGCGACAAAGCCGCCGGTAAGCGGCCCATTGCCGTGATCGCCTCCGCGGGAACCGTTAACACCGGTTCGATCGACCCACTTGCAGAAATCGCGGCCGTCGCCCGGCGGCATAGTCTGTGGCTGCATATTGATGGCGCTTATGGCGCGCTGGCGGCGATTGGGGCGCCGGAAAAATTCTCTGGCCTCAATCTCGCGGATTCTATCTCTCTTGATCCACATAAGTGGCTGTACCAGCCTTTGGATTGCGGCTGCCTGCTCTTTCGGGATCCGGTGCACGCCCGCGCTGCGTTCTCGCACACCGGCGACTACGCCAAGGCCTTGAGTGACGACCCAGTCGAGGGCTTCGCGTTTTTCGAAGAGTCGATGGAGTTGTCGCGGAGGTTTCGTGCGTTGCGGCTATGGATTTCGCTGCGCTATCACGGCATGGCCGCGTTTCGAGCTGCGATCGAACGGAACCTGGAGCTTGCGCAGCGGCTTGCGCGAGTGGTCCGCGATCACGCGAATTTCGAGTTGTTGGCGCCGGTGGAACTCAGTGCCGTATGTTTCCGCTATGTGGGCGGAACGGATCCGTCGGACAGTAAGCTGAATGCTTTCAATGCCGAAATCCTTAAGCGCGCTATTCGACGCGGTCGAGTTTATCTTTCCAATGCAACCCTGCACGGCAAGTTCTGCCTCCGTGCCTGCATCGTCAATCACCGCACGACGGAAGCCGACGTGGACAGCATTTTGACGGAAGTACTCGAAGTCGCGAAGGAGTTGTAGTTCGGGCAGCATTCTGCCCTTGCCTTTCGTGATAAAAACACATCATGCCACGACGTACCTCTCCAACTGGCGCGCCGACCATTGTCGCTCAAGCTGCCTGCCGCGCTGATCTGGCGGGCGGCACTATCGATCTCTGGCCGCTGTATCTCTTTCATCCCGGCGCAATGACGGTGAACTTCGCGCTCAACATTCTCACCACGTGCCGCATCACGCCGTTGAAAGGGAAGGGAATTCATCTTCGCTCACTCGACACACAGAAAGACGAATTCTTCGCTAACTTTGACGCGCTGAATTCGGCGCGGCGCTTTCGTCTGCCGCTGGCCGTGCGCTTGCTGCAATTCTTCGCCCCGGAGGAAGGCCTCATGGTCGAGACCCACTCCGAGTCACCGGCTGGGGCAGGCATTTCGGGTTCCTCCGCGCTGATGATTGCAACCACGGCCGCACTCGCCCGGTTTACCAGGCGCGATCTCACCCTCGATCAGATGCGCGTCATCGCCCAGAACGTCGAGGCCCAGATTATTGCCGTCCCCACCGGTTGCCAGGATTACTATCCGGCGCTCTACGGAGGCGTCAGCGCTATTCATCTCGATGCCGATGGGATTCGTCGCGAGGCCATATCTATTGCCCCGAGAGAGATCGAATCTCGCTTCGTCCTGGCTTACACCGGTGTCCCGCGACAGTCCGGCATTAATAACTGGGAAGTATTCAAGGCACACATTGATGGCGACAAGCGGGTCTTCCGCAACTTCGAGTGCATTGCGGCAATCGCTCGCGACATGCACCGGGCATTGCTCAAGCAAGGCTGGAACGATGTCGCTCGCCTTCTACGCGAAGAATGGAAGTTGCGGCGCACCAACGCGCCCGGTATAACCACGCCGCTTATAGACAAACTGGTCGCGGTGGCTGCCAGGAATGGCGGAAAAGCTGCCAAGGTCTGCGGCGCAGGTGGCGGAGGCTGCGTGATCTTTCTGGTCGAGGAGGGCGCAACCGCCCGGGTTGCCAACGCCATCCAAAAGAGTGGCGGGCGGATATTGCCGCTTAGAGTCTGCCGGAGTGGCGTGATGGTCCGCTCGCAGGCTGGCTAGATGAAGGCCGCTCTTCGTAAAACAGGGTTATAATCGGCTGAGGGATCGGCCTGGGGTGCCATGAAGCCACGCAGTGTATCCGTTTTTTTCTCCCTGTTGTTTCTTTGGGTAGCGCTAAGCCTTGCCTCGGACCAGAAAGCGCAGGACAACAAGGCAGCCGCACCTCCTCACATGAGCAAGGAAACGCGCATGGACCTAATCCGCGCGTTTGAAGCCGAACTGGTCTACATCCGCACACCCTTCCCGATGGGCAAGCGCGGCCTCGAAGTCAAAGATGGGCGCGTCTCTCCTAGCGGTGCCGAGCTGCAGCAACTGATCGCCATGTGGGGACCTTCGGTGAAGCCGGGCGAAGCCGCGAAGATCACCAATGTCATCATCAAGGACAATCGCATCCGCTTCGAGATCAACGGCGGGCCCATCAAGAAGCAGAAGTGGTATCAGCGAATTTCCGTGGGCAGCGGCGGGGCGGAGGTCCCGGTCGCGCCCAGCGACCCTGATGCCAATCCTCGGGGCAGTTACGCTGACCTGGTTTTCGACCACTACATACCCGACCTGAATCCGGACCAGCTGAAAACGCTTCTCCACCCGGTGTTCGACTTCGACGCCAAATCGGGAATTGAGGCATATCTGGATACATTGCCTCCAAAAGCCCGCGACGCCATCAAAGCCCACCAGGTACTGGTGGGGATGAATCGTGACATGGTGGTGTACGCAAGAGGTAAGCCGCCGAAAAAGATCCGCGAAAAAGAGGGCGAGACTGAGTACGAAGACTGGGTCTACGGCGAGCCCCCGCAGGACGTTGACTTCGTTCGCTTCGTTGGTGACGAAGTCACGCGGGTCGAGACGATGAAAATTAACGGGGACAAAATTGTCCGTACCGAGAAGGAAGTCGAACTCTCGCCTAAGCCCACTGTCGCTAAAGCCGACGACACCCAGCGCCCAGCGAATGCTCCCACGCTTCGCAGGCCAGGAGAGGATCAGGACGATTCGACCGCGAAGAAGCCGGCCCCAACGTCTCCTACGCCCACCCCGCCCAACCTGCTCGATCGTTCTACTCGCTTGATCGCCGTTCCGCCCCGGTCCCTTGGCTAGGCTGTCCGCTCCCTTTACACTGGAACTGTGAAGATTGCGCTGGGCCAGATCAATCCCACGGTTGGTGATTTCAAAGGAAATGCGGGCAAGATCATCAGCTTTGCCCGGCAGGCGCAGCAATCAGGCGCTGAACTAGTCGTTTTCCCTGAGCTTTCGGTTTGCGGTTATCCGCCCCGCGACCTGGTGGATCGCGCCTCCTTCGTCGCTCACAATCGCGAAGCCGTGGAGTGCATTGCGGCCCAGACTCGGGGAATTGCCGTCATCTGCGGCTTGGTAACGCCGGCCCAGGCTGAGACCGGGAAATCGGTGATGAACTCCGCCGCACTGCTTAAAGATGGCAAGATCGCCTTTCTGCAGTCAAAGATGCTGCTTCCTACCTACGACGTCTTCGATGAGGCTCGCAACTTCGCTCCGGCCACGCGGCAACACCTGTTTGCGATGGATGACAGGCAGATCGCACTGACCATCTGTGAGGACGCGTGGAACGATAAGAACTTCTGGAACAAGCGGCTTTATACCTTCGATCCAGTGGAAGCCTTACTGAAGGCGGGCGGCAACCTGCTGCTGAATATATCGGCATCGCCATTTTGGATAGGGAAGCGCGAGTTCCGCCGCGAAATGCTGGCTTCCATTGTGCGAGCGCACCGAGTTCCGGTCGCCATGGTGAACCAGGTGGGCGGCAATGACAGCCTGGTTTTCGATGGCTCAAGCTTGGTTTTGAATCCGGATGGTGCCGTGATCGCCCAGGGCAAGTCGTTCGAAGAAGACTTGGTCTACTTCGACTCGGAGCGGCTGACCGGCGAAATGCACCAACAGATTGCAGGAGAAGAAGCCAGTGCATACGCCGCACTGGTTCTGGGAACGCGCGATTACGTACGCAAATGCGGCTTTAACAAAGTTATCGTCGGCCTGAGCGGGGGTATCGATTCGGCGCTTACCGCAGTGATTGCCGCCGATGCGATGGGCCCGGAAAATGTCATCGGCGTGGGAATGCCTGGGCCGTACTCATCGCAGGGCTCCATCGATGACGCTCGCGCTTTAGCCCAGAACCTCGGGATCCGCTTCGAACTACTGCCCATCACCGACGTGTTTGGAAGTTATCAGAAAACCCTTCGGGATGTTTTTCGGGACTGCAAGGAAGACGAAACCGAAGAGAATATTCAGTCCCGCTCGCGCGGAACCTTGCTGATGGCGCTGTCTAACAAGTTCAAGGCCATCGTTTTGAGCACCGGCAACAAGAGCGAAATCGGCGTTGGCTACTGCACGCTTTACGGCGACATGGTAGGCGGATTGGCCGTCATTTCCGACGTGCCCAAGACCATGGTCTACCGTCTCAGCCATTACGTGAACGCGCAACGCAAGGTGATTCCGCAGGCGAGCCTCGATAAGCCGCCTTCTGCCGAACTTCGGCCAGATCAGAAAGACAGCGACACTTTGCCGCCATACGAGGTGTTAGACGCGATCCTGGAAGATTACGTCGAGGACTCTCACAGCGCGACCCAGATTGCGGCGGACCGGGGTTTCGATGTTAGTCTAGTCGAGCGCGTCATTCGGATGGTGGAGCGCACGGAATACAAACGGCAACAAGCAGCGCCGGGAATCAAGATTTCGGCTAAGGCCTTCGGATATGGCCGCCGGTTCCCGATTGCGGCGAAGCCTGATATTTAAACGCCGCTGAGCAGTTTGCCGCACCCATCGCGGAAAGGATCCCATGCATCGATTTTTGAATTTTCTGTTTCTGGTTGTCTTGTCTGCCACGCTTGCAATGGCGCAACAGCATCCGGCAGCCCATTCTGCAGGCACAGCCCACCCGAGTGCTAAGCCTGCCGAGGCAAAGTCGGCTGACACGACGTCACTGCCTTCGGCGGAGGTAGTCGAGTCCTTCTTGCGCCAGACTTTCGGCTACGATTCCTCTCTCAGCTGGAAAGTCGGCAGCATCAAGCCCGCCGAGGCCGCAGGCTTGGCGGAGGTCGACGTCACCATCAGTGGACCGCAGGGTTCCCAGCCACAGAAGTTTTATGTAACGCCGGACGGCACCCACGCCGTGATCGGCGAGATCCTGCCATTCGGTTCTCATCCCTACGATGCTACTTGGAAGAAACTGGAGAAGGGGCTAAACGGGCCCTCGCATGGTCCGGCGGACGCCTCGGTGACGCTCGTCGAATTCGGCGATCTGCAATGTCCGCACTGCAAAGATGCGCAACCTGCTATTGAGAAGGTTATGGAAGACGAAAAGGGGGTTCGCATCGTGTTCCAGAATTTCCCTCTGCCCATGCATGACTGGGCGATGAAAGCGGCTGAATACGCCGACTGTGTCGGTCAGACCTCGAACGACGCGTTCTGGAAGTTCATTGCCAGTGTCTACGGCGCACAATCGGATATCACCGCGGCGAACGCGGACGAAAAACTGACCACCTTAGCGGACGGGGCCGGGGTGAAGGGCGCGGATATCTCTGCTTGCGCCGCCAAACCAGAGACCACCTCACGTGTCGAGAAATCCATCGACCTGGCCAAGTCGCTGGATATCACCAGCACCCCGACAATTTTCATTAATGGCAGAAAGTTGGCCGCGGGCGGAATTCCCTACGAGGTATTGCACAAACTGGTGGCGTTTGCGCAGCAGGAAGCGAAGCCGAAGCCCTAATTTCCCAGCCAGACTTCAGTGTTCTTGCTTTCATCCAGCTCCACGATGTGGGGCGTGATCAGAATCAGTAATTCATCGTCTTCGACGCTTTTATTTTCCATTGTCGCAAGCCGGTTGAGTCCCGGAATCGACCCGAAACCGGGCAAGCCTGTAATGGTAAGCAGGTCGCTGCGGGTGATGGCTGATGCCACCACCGCGGGCTCGCCGTCGCGAAGGTTGATGCTCCCCTTGTACTGCCGGTTGGAAATTACCGGCACGCCGTTTTCACTCGTTCCCGCCAAGGAGCGTAGCTGCATCTCTAAATCGAGCGCGACATTCGAGTTGGAAGCAACCAAAGGTTTCGCCTTGATGTCCAGCCCCAAATCTTCGTAGCTAAAGGACGGAATCGGCGCCTGAAAGCTGCCGTTCTGCAGCACCTGGCTGATCGCTGAGGTGTTGAATACCGGAGCGAAGCTGGCATTGACCACGGGATACCGTTGCCCCATTCGGAAGGTTGTATCCCCTCCTGCCTCCGCGCGCAACGTGGCGTGATCTAATGCCCTCACCCAACTCTCATTCAGCGACAGTTGGGCGGACAGCGTGTCCAGGCTTAAACCCATGAAGGTCAAGCCACCGCCGAACGTGGCCAGAGGCTGGCTGAAGATTCCGCTCGATTGATTTTGCAACTGGCTCAGTAAACCCTGAATCGACTGAGAATCGGCCCCGTTGATTCCGCCGCCGGATATTAGTTGATTGATCAGGCTTTGGATGTTCTGTCCTCCAGCGGCCGTTGCAATCGCGGCCAGCGCTGCGGCGGGAATGTTGAACAAGTTGAAGGTGTTTGGAATGTGCAGCCCGATGTTTCGGGCCAGCTGATGATCAATCTGGTAGACATCAATGTCGAGCATGACCTGCAACCGGGGCCGCGTTAGCCCTTCGACGCAGACCGTAGCGGCGTCCAGGACAGGGATAGGAGCGCGAGCAACAAAGCTATTATCGCCCCGCCGCGGGTGCAGAAATCGGATCTCGAATACGGTCCGCAGCAGCATGATGTATTGCCCGACATCCTGGGCAGTTGCGGCTCCAGACACGGTGAAGGTACGCATCCCCATGCGGTCAAATTGGCGATGGTTCTCGGTGCTGTTCTTGACGACGATGATTTGCTTCTCGGCCATCGGCGCCCAGAAGGTGGCAGTTACTTCGCCGGCAGCGCGCATCGCGGTGTAGAAATCGACGTCGTCGATATCAAAATGAACCCGGCGTGTTGCCACTGACTCGTCAAACTCGGCAGTCACGCCGTAAGCTGCAGCGACCTGGGTCAGCAGAGCATGCGAGTCGCCGCGAAAATGAAATGAGTGCAGGGTCTCACTGGGGATCACACGCAGCTCGCCATAGTCTTCGAGCACATCCACTTTGGGTTTGTCGGCTGAGGCCCACTCCCCCAGCGACTCCCGCAGTCGCTGCTGGGCGAACGCGTCACTGGGATCCAACACCACCGCATTGCGAAACTCGGCCTGCGCCTCGATCTGCATACCCTTTAACAGGAATGCGTTTCCTTTCTGCACATGCTCGGAAACCAGTTGCTGCCGAACGAGAGCGAGAGCGGTTACGTAATTCACGTTGTTCGGGACGAGGCGCGCGGCAGAATCAAACTCATCGAAGGCCGCATCCATCTGCTTTCGTTTTTCCAGCTTGAGTCCTCGGGCAAAGGCGGCCTTGGCCTTCTTGAGATCAGCTTTAGAAGGCTGGCAGTTCGGATTCGAAGAGACGCAGGGCAGCGGAGCGAGCGTTTGAGTCGTGTCCTGGGCAAGGCCGACTGCCGACTGCAAAGCCAGACTGAGAACAAAGATCAGGTGGCGCATCCGCATCCGTACGATTGTAACCGGGAAGCCTGCAGTAAATGTGGCTCCCGCAGGACGGTGTACCTTCGAATTCACCTTGAGGAACGTTGCAGCATTTGATTCTTGCTAACAATGTCTCCCCGGCCTCGGCGGTCCACGCGCGCTCCGTCCACCCTATCCGCTGACAGGGTAGCCTACCTGGTACCGTCTCAGAGCGGCGTCATCCCAAAGGCCCACGCTTTCACCAGTGGGCCGAGGGATCTCCAAATTGACTAGGACGTTTCGCTGGGAGATCCCCATTCGACTCGCCTCGTCGCCTTGCTCCTCGGCGGCTCAGGGCAGGCTCCCGCTCCGCCTGAAAGACGGCTGTGCTCGGATGACGCCATAGACCAAAAATCAGACCGAACCACTACCGGACAAGAGAGCAAAACCTTTGCTTGCCCGCCAAGCGGGTGTCCCTCCAGATTGGAAACTTGCTGCGTTTTGGCGTATAAAAGTGAGTTGCGCTGCGGAATTTTTTCTTCATGCAAGCGCCGGTTACCAGAGTTTTTCCGAGCGAGGAATCATGTCCAGCCTGACCACAACCCACGCCGCTAAAGGACTAGAAGGCGTGGTCGCCACCACCTCCAGCATCTGTTACATCGATGGCGAACAGGGGGTGTTGGCCTATCGAGGCATCGATATCCACGAGTTGGCCGACAACTCCACTTTTGAAGAGACCTGTTATCTGCTGTGGTTTGGCCGCCTGCCGTCGCGCGATGAATTGAAACAGCTGCGCGAGCGCATGGCGGAGGAGCGCAAGCTGGATGCCTCCATCTATCACCGCCTGAACCTGGTGCCGAAACACGCTCTGCCCATGGACGTGCTGCGCACCATGGTCTCCACGCTTTCCTTCTTCGATCCCGAGGAAAAGAACAACGACCGCGAAGCCAATATTCATAAAGCCATCCGGCTGACCTCGCAGATCGCCATGATCGTGGCGGCGCATGACCGTATTCGCAAGGGAAAGCCGGTTGTCGATCCTGATCGTTCGCTGTCTCATGCGGCGAATTTTCTGCTGATGCTGAACGGGGAATACCCCTCCAAAACAGCCGAGCGCGCCCTGGATATGGCGCTTATCCTTCATGCGGACCACGAACTAAATGCTTCAACTTTTGCCGCGCGTGTGACTGCGGCGACCCTCTCCGACATGCACTCGGCCATCACCTCGGCCGTCGGCTGCCTGAAAGGGCCTTTGCATGGCGGCGCGAACGAGGCTGTGTTCCATATTCTGCAGGCCATCGATCACTCCGGCGCCGACCCGGTCGAGTACGTCAAAGGCATGCTGGCGCAGAAGAAGAAGATTCCAGGCTTCGGACACCGCGTCTATCACACCGAAGACCCGCGTGCGACCCACCTGCGGCAGATGTCCCGGGATCTGGGCAGCTCGAGCGGCGAGCCGAAGTGGTTTGAATTCTCACGGGCGATTGAAGAATTCGTGAAGTCAGAGAAGAAGCTCAACGCCAACGTGGACTTTTATTCGGCTTCGACCTACCACACGTTAGGGATTGACGTTGATTTGTTCACCCCGGTGTTCGCCGTCTCTCGCATCAGCGGCTGGACCGCGCACGTGATCGAGCAACTCGATGACAACCGTCTCATCCGCCCTCGTGCCGACTACATCGGGCCTTCGTATCCCCAGCACTGGCTAGCGATGGACCGGCGCCAATCTTAAAATAGCATTGTCATTCCGAGCCGTTCGCAGGCGGGTAGCGCCGAGAGCGAGTCGAAGAACCTGCTTTTGGCAAACGGCCGTAACCTCCCCTCAGGCGTAAAATATCCCTAATGCGCCGCGTCTATTTCGATAACAACGCCACCACGCCCGTCCTGCCCGAGGTACTGGACGCGATGCGGCCCTATTTTTTCGACCGCTTCGGCAACGCATCTTCCATCCACCATCACGGCCAGGAAACTCGCGCTGCCGTTGAGCGCGCTCGCGAATCTGTCGCTGCACTGCTGAACTGCCGCCCCGCGGAGGTAGTTTTCACGAGCGGCGGCACCGAAGGCGATAATCTCGCGATCTTTGGCCTCGTGCGCCCCGGCGATCACGTCATCACCTCTACTATCGAACATCACGCCGTTCTGAATTCCTGCAAGCATCTCGAAGCCATGGGATGCGAAGTTACATTCGTCCCGGTCGATTCCCGCGGCCTTGTCGATCCCGACGACGTTCGCCGAGCCCTGCGTCCGAACACCAAGCTCATCACGGTAATGCTGGCCAACAACGAGACCGGGGTCCTGCAGCCCATCGAGGAAATCGGGAGAATCGCAGCTGAGGCGGACGTGTACTTTCACGCCGACGCTGTCCAGGGAGCAGGGAAGGTCCCGCTTGATGTCAAGAGGATCAACTGCGACCTGCTGACGATCTCCGGCCACAAGATGCACGCGCCGCAAGGCGTGGGCGCGCTCTATGTGCGGAAGGGAACTCAGCTGCAGCCGCTTTTCTATGGAGGCAGTCATGAGCGTTCCCGCCGCGCCGGCACTGAGAATGTCCCCGGCATCATCGGTCTGGGCAAAGCCGCCGAGCTTGCGAGACAGGCTCTCGATCGTGGCGATCTGGCGAACATTTCTGCGATGCGCGATCGCATCGAAACCACGATCCTTGGCGAGATCGAAGCCACCGGCGTGAACGGTGGCGGCGCGCCCCGCGTTCCCAACACCACGAACATCTACTTCGATTACATTGAGGGCGAAGCTCTGGTAATTGCGCTCGACCTGAAGGGCTTGGCTGTGTCAACCGGAGCGGCGTGCTCTTCGGGAGCTATCGAGCCGTCTCATGTGCTCACAGCCATGGGCCTTCGCCCGGATCGCGCCCGTGCCAGCCTGCGTTTCAGCCTGGGCAAGGAAAATACCCCGGAAGAAGTTGACTTCGCCCTGTCCTTGATTCCGTCAACGGTCGCCCGTCTGCGTGAGTTATCGCCGGTTTACAATAAGACAGCAGTCAGTACTTAGCCATCAGCAATCAGCACTCGGCATTCAGTCGTCGAGATTCGAATCAGACAAGTAATGCTAATTGTGCCGGGCCCGGCTGAATGCTGATTGCTGAGTGCTGAATGCTTTCGCCCCACACCATCGCTGTCGCCATGTCCGGTGGAGTCGATTCTTCCACCGTCGCGGCCATGCTGCGCGCTGAGGGTCATCATGTTGTCGGCCTGACGATGCAGCTATGGAATCAGCGCCGCCTCGCAGGTCATCCGGGCATGCCCGAGGCCGTCCAGGGACGCTGCTGTTCCCTCGACGACGTCTACGATGCACGCCGCGTCGCCGAGACCCTGGGCATTCCGTACTATGTCGTCAATCAGGAGGACCGCTTCGAGCGCGATGTGGTCCGGCCTTTCGTGGAAGAGTATCTTTCCGGCCGCACGCCGATCCCGTGCAGCCTGTGCAACAATCACTTAAAGTTTGATCAGTTGCTCATCGTCGCGCAGCAGATCGGCGCCGACGCGCTGGCCACCGGTCACTACGCCCGTGTCACCTTTGATGACCAGCGCCGCCGCTGGCTGCTCCGCCGCGCATCCGATCCGTCGAAGGATCAAACCTACTTCCTTTTCGGACTGACACAAGAGCAGCTCAGCCGCACACTCTTTCCACTGGGAGAAATGAGCAAGCCGCAGGTCCGCGAACTTGCCCGACAACATGGCCTCGCGCTCGCGGAAAAGCCCGACTCGCAGGAGATTTGCTTTGTCCCTGGCGGAGACTACAAGAACTTTCTCGATGCCTATCTGAATGAGCGCGGCGAGTCTTTCCCCGACACTGCCGGCGACCTGGTGACCACGAACGGCGAGGTGATCGGCGAGCATACTGGCATCCACAACTTTACCGTCGGCCAGCGCAAGGGACTCGGCGTCGCCACCGGCACGCCTCTTTACGTGATCCAAATCAAGGGAGATTCCAAGCAGGTCGTGGTCGGCCACCAAGAGGAGCTCTACTCCCGCGCTCTACGCGCGCACCGCATTAACCTGATCTCGACCGGCGACCTCTCCGAGCCCACGCGGGCCACGGTCAAGATTCGTCACCGTCACGAGGCTGCGCCTGCTGTCATTCAGCAGGTTGGGACCGATGAAGTAGAAGTAACTTTCGATGAGCCGCAGCGCGCGATCACACCCGGACAGGCTGCAGTGTTCTACGATGAGGATGTTGTGATCGGCGGCGGCTGGATCGTGTAGGTACGCGTCCTCGCGCGTGCAAATCGGACTAAATAAACATCTCGTCCTGGGCGACGCCCATGTTTTCCTGCGTCCGCCGTCTTCCAGCGAAGAAGAACTCCAATCCTGCGGTCAACCCCTGCACCAGTCCAGAAACGTGCTTCACCGGCGAAACCACCGTTCGGTGCACCATTTCCGAGGTGTGTTCGACGCGGTCCAATGTGCGTCCCACGAGTTCGTCGGCGCGGATCACCTGCAGGCGGGTGCGATCGATCACATCGTTCAGGGTCGCGTCCATGCGCTGGATCTGGTTGCGCACCGTTATGCTGGTCTCGCTGAAATTGGTCGCCATCGTTTCAATTTTGGGACGCAACTCGGCCAGCATGGATTGAACGGTCTCGGCCGTGGGCAAGACCTTGGTTTTGACCTCCGCGATCAGGCCTTCCATTTCGGCGCTGCTCTTGCGTACTGCCAGGTACATGAACACGAGGATGCCAGCCTGGATGACCACCGCGGCGGCCGTCACTGCAATGAAAATGCTTAGACTGTCCATGCCACTCCTCCGCTCAAACACTACAGCGCGAATGCTTACTGATTCTGCGGTGTGGTTTCGGTGCGCACCGTTTCCTGATACGCCTGCTTGCCGGCCTCGTAGGCCGACCGGAATTGCTCCTTCTGCTGATTCAGGACCTCTCGGCCGCGTTCGGCCCAACCGGTGGCCTGCTCGCGGGCCTGGCGGGCGCGATCACGCACATATTCCCGGCCTTCTTCCGCCTTGGAGAGCAGCGCCTCGCGCGTTTCACTGCCCGAACGCGGTGCATACAGAATTCCGGCGATGGCGCCAAATCCCAATCCCGCAAGAAACCAAAGGAAACTGTTGCTGTCTCTATCCGACATGATCGCCTCCTGCTGTCTCTGTTCGGATGGTAGCACCCGCTATAGGGAATTACAATTCAGGGGCCGTTTGCCGACGCGGCTTTGCGAGGCTTCTAGGAAAGTTCGAAAATAGGCTTCATGGCGCACGTTAGTCCAGCTTTAGTGACCCCGGACTGAGCTAGGCAATTTTGTTTCGTCGCCCCTTGTGGTTCCTTGCGCTTCGCGAGACAATGTCTGGCCATCAGGAGGGTGCGTGTCCGAGCGGAAGTATCGCCAACGCGGTTACCAGGATTCCGGACCCGAGCGGGAGAAACCGTCCTCGGAGCGTCCGATCAAGAAAGACACCTTCGGTCCTCGCCCCATTGCCATGCCCGGCACACATAGCGTTTCACGCTGTGCGCAATGCGGGACCTTGTTGCCCGCTGGTATCGAGGCCGACAGCACTTGCCCGAAGTGCGGCGCCGCTCTCCATTCCTGCCGCCAGTGCACTTACTTCGACACTTCGACGCGCTTCGAGTGTGCACAACCGATCCCGGAACGCATCGCCAAAAAGGACGAACGGAACACCTGTGCATTCTTTGCCATGCGCGTCAGGGTGGAGAAGGAAACTTCGACGCCGACTGCAGCCACCCCGCAGGATGCCCGCCGCGCATTTGAGAACCTGTTTAAGAAATAGCGTTCTACGGCTTCTGCGTCGGCCGCAGCAGGATTTCACTGGCAAATGATTGCGGTGCTTGCGTCACCAGCATGGCCACGGCGTGGGCCACATCATCGGACTGCAGCATCTTGGAGGCATCTTTTCCCGTGTGTGGGCTCAATTCCGTATTCACCGATCCTGGGCAGATGACAGCGACACGAATGCCGTGACCGCGCAGTTCCTCCGCTACCGAGTAGCTCAGCCCGTTCAATCCCCACTTCGACGCCGCATACGCCGCTCCGTTGGGCAATGCGTTCTTTCCTGCCAGCGAAGAAATGTTGATGATGTGCCCGGCGCGCGCGCGGATCATCGTGGGAGCAAATGCACGAATACAGTAATAGACGCCCCGCAAGTTGGTATTAAGCACCTGTTCCCAGCTTTCGGGAGGCATTCGGTGCAGGGGAGCCGAGAACGCCCCGACCCCTGCGTTATTCACCAGGATGTCCAAACGCTCGTACGCGCTGTCGACATTGGCGGCAACGCGTTCCACCGACCCAAGGTCGGTGACGTCGCATTCGGCTATTTCGCATCTCCCGCCGCCGTTCCGGATGCTGGCTGCCGTGTCCTCCAGATGCCTGCGGCTCCTGCCGCAGAGCACCGTGAAGGCGCCCAGCCCAGCCAGTTTTCGCGCAATCGCCGCTCCGATGCCACGGCTGGCACCGGTTACCAGAGCGACCTGGCCTTGCAAAACCGCTTCACCCGCTTCTGACATTTCTTCCCCCGTTCCGCTTCTGAGATGAGCCAAACTACCCGATGGCTTCTTTTCTGCATCTTATTTCACAAGCACAAACTTGCCTTGTGTGAAGGACATACTTATAATCCGGCTCACCGGAATATTTTCAAGCCCGTAGGTTGCTGCACAGCGGCCTTGGGATTCCGGACCCGACGCCAGAGTGCAAGTAGGCACGCGCGTGAAGAAACCCGGTTCGCTGAGCTTGGGTAGAGCCGGGCAGCGGTCGTCGGTTCTCGTAACACACGATTTCCCGATCATCATTAGGAGCCACTTGAGATGAAGACGAGTCTAGTAGCGATTGTGCTTGTGTTTGCTGGAATAACCTGCTTGGGTCAGCAGACGGATACGCAACCGCAGACCCAACCCGCAACACCGCCTGCTGCCTCGCAGACTCCCGCCGCTCAGCCGCAACAGCCGGCGCCGGCCGCGCCCCCGCAGCAGAAGAAAGAGATCAAAGATCCTGCAGAATATAACGCCTACGTTAGCGCCATTCAGCAGAAGGATCCTTCCGCCAAGATCAGCGGCCTGGAAGCATTTCTGACGCAGTATCCCAATAGCGTGATGAAGGAAGACGCCCTGGATACGCTGATGGCCGCCTATCAGCAGACGAGCAATCAGGCCAAGGTGATGGATACTGCCAACCGGCTCCTCGCGGCGAACCCTAACAACGTTCGTGCACTGGTCCTTCTTGCCTACAACGAACGCGCTGCGCAGAAGTGGGCCGACGCCAAGGACCATGCCATCCGCGGCCTCAACGCCGTGCCCAGCATGCCCAAGCCCGAAGGTATGTCTGACGCCGATTTTGCCAAGCAGAAGACCGAATTTGGTAACGTACTGAACAGCGTGGCAGGATTTTCCGCGCTCCAGTTGAAAGACTATCCCATCGCCACAAAGTACCTGCGCGCCGCAGTCGAGGGTGATCCCAATAACGTCGAAAATATCTACCCGCTGGCATTGGCGTATCTGACCGGCACTCCTGAAGATGATGTGAACGGCTTGTTTTTCATGGCCCGCGCGGCAAATTTGGTCAAGGACCCGGCAGGCAAAGCTCAGATCACCAAATTCGCCCACAGCAAGTACGTGAAGTACCACGGATCGGAGGACGGCTGGAATGATCTGATGACCCAAACTCAAACCACGGTTTTGCCACCTGTGGACTTCACGATCAAAGCCTACGTCCCGCCCACTCCCGCAGAGCAGGCGCATGATCTCGTGAAAGACAAAACGCCCGCCGACATCAAGAAACTCAGTTTCGCCGAGTGGGAGCTGGCTCTCTCCAAAGGCAGCCCCGAGGATGCTGACAAGGTTTGGAGCGTGATCAAAGGCGTTCCCATGCAGATGGAAGCGACCGTCATCA
>Ga0335081_10002402_pt1 | contig 29506 bp, 23 predicted proteins | sample Lox_Sample_35_FD_206713 | JGI IMG/M metagenome (GOLD analysis project Ga0335081, IMG submission 206713) | Soil microbial communities from Loxahatchee National Wildlife Refuge, Florida, United States - Lox_Sample_3.5 | ecosystem: Environmental > Terrestrial > Soil > Wetlands | place: USA...
CGCCTTCATCGGCGTGCCGAAGCAACTCATGGATTTCTTCGAGCCGGGTCCGCAGCAGCCGAGCGAAGACGCGCCGATCATGCGGGTCGTCAAGACGAAGCAGCCCGTCCACGTGCTCGATTTCGCCACCGAACCCGCATACATCCGGCGCAATCCGCTCGCGGTTGCTTCAGTCGAGCGCTTTGGCGTCCGGACGCTGCTCGTCGTCCCGATGCTGAAGGAAGACGAGTTCATCGGCGCCTTCGCGATCTTCCGCCAGGAGGTTCGTCCGTTCACCGACAAGCAAATCGAGCTGGTGCAGAACTTCGCCGCCCAAGCCGTCATCGCCATCGAGAACACGCGGCTGCTCAAGGAGCTGCGACAACGCACGGACGATCTGACGGAATCGCTGGAGCAGCAGACGGCGACCTCTGAAGTGTTGAGCGTCATTTCACGATCGCCCGGCGAGCTGGGGCCGGTGTTCCGGGCCATGCTTACGAATGCCACGCATATCTGCCAGGCCAAGTTCGGCATCCTGATGCTGCGCGAGGGTGACGGATTCCGCAGTGTGGCCATCGAGGGTGCACCCGAAGCTTACATTGCCGCGATGGCGCAAAATCCGGTTATTCCGCTGCGAGCGGGCAGTGGCTTGGTCACGCTGACGCAAACAAAGCAGCCGGTGCAGTTGGCCGATCTTCAGACCGAGCCGGCCTATGTCGGCAATCGCCTGGTGACGCTGGCCGGAGCGCGCACCCTTCTGATCGTTCCGCTGCTGAAGGACGGCGCGGTGGTCGGCGCGCTCAACTTCTATCGCCAAGAAGTCCGCCCGTTCACGCAAAAGCACATCGAGCTGGTGGAAAACTTCGCCGCCCAGGCCGTCATCGCCATCGAGAACACGCGGCTGCTCAGCGAATTGCGCCAGCGCACCGACGATCTGACGGAATCGCTGGAGCAGCAGACAGCGACGTCAGAAGTGCTGCGTGTGATCAGTTCTTCGCCGGGGCAACTTGAGCCCGTATTCGAGGCGATACTGGAGAACGCCACGCATATCTGCGAAGCGAAGTTCGGCATGCTGTTCCGCTATGACGGGCAGCTGATGTGCAAGACTGCAGTCCGCAATGTTCCGCCGGCGCTGCTCGAATTCATTGACCGGCGCGGTCCATTTAGACCGCCGTCCGGCACCGCACTCGCTGAAGTCATCGAGACGGGACGTGCTGCCTACCACGTCGATGTTTCGACCGAGGAGGCCCGGAGCGCCCCGGGGCGCCTCGGCGGGGCGAAGTCGCTCGTTACCGTTCCGATGTTCAAGGACCAAGTCCTGGTTGGCGCAATTGCGGTTTACCGGCAGGAGGTTCGGCCATTCACCGACAAGCAGATGGAGTTGCTCAAAAACTTCGCCGCCCAGGCCGTCATCGCCATCGAGAACACGCGGCTGCTCAACGAGTTGCGACAGCGCACGGACGATCTCGCGGAATCGCTGGAGCAACAGACCGCCACCAGCGAGGTGCTGCAGGTCATTTCGAGCTCGACCGGCGATTTGGGACCGGTGTTCGACGCCATGCTGGCGAACGCAGTAAAGATTTGCGACGCGGGCTTCGGCAATTTGTCGCTTTACGAGGGCAAGGATCTGCGCATGGCGGCGATGCACAATCCGCCGCCCGCGTATATGGAGGCCCGGGGCAGAGATCCAATCGTTCCGTTGGGGAATACGATTGTCGGTCGTGTCGTTGTCTCGAAGCGCGTCAATCACGTCCACGATCTCACCGCCGAGGAACCCTATGCCCATTCGATGCTGGCGCAAAAGGGCGGCGCGCGCACCGCGCTCGGCGTGCCCATGCTGCGCGAGGGGGCGCTGGTCGGCACGATCGCCATCTATCGCCAGGAGGTGCGCCCTTTCACCGACAAGCAAATCGAGTTGGTGCAGAACTTCGCGGCGCAGGCCGTTATCGCCATCGAGAACACGCGACTGCTCAACGAGATTCGAGAGTCGTTGCAGCAACAGACCGCAACATCGGATGTGCTCAAGCTCATCAGCCGCTCCGCCTTCGATCTGAAGGTCGTGCTCGACACGCTGCTGCGCTCGGCCGGCAGATTGTGCGACGCCGACATGGGGGTCATCGCGCGGCGCCAGGACGACCGATTCTACCGGACAGTCTCCTATGGCATGCCCGAGGATTTCAGCAGACTTCTGGACGATCAACCGGTCGAACTCAGCCGAGACAGCGGGTCAGGTCGCGCGCTGCTCGAAGGCCGGATCATTCAAATTCCCGATATCGAAGCCGACCGCGAATATACCTACCCGGTGCGAACCGGCACCTTCCGCACGCTGCTCGGAGTCCCGATGTTGCGCGAAGGCGCGCCGGTCGGTGTCATGACCTTGATGCGAAAGAACGTGCAACCGTTCACCGACAAGCAGATCGAGCTCGTGTCGACATTCGCCGACCAGGCCGCAATAGCGATCGAGAACGTGAGGCTCTTCGATGCCGAACAAGAGCGCACGCGCGAGCTGACGAAATCGCTGGATGACTTGCGAACCGCGCAAGATCGTCTGGTGCAGACGCAGAAACTCGCCTCGCTCGGCCAACTGACGGCGGGTATTGCCCACGAGATCAAGAATCCGCTGAACTTCGTCAATAACTTCTCCGGCGTCTCGGTCGAGCTGATCGACGAATTGCAGGAGGCGCTGCGCGATGCGCCGCTGACCGAGAAGGCGCGTGCCGAAGTCAACGAGCTTTCCGACACGCTGCGCGACAACCTCGGCAAGATCGTGCAGCACGGCAAGCGCGCCGACTCCATCGTCAAGAACATGCTGCTGCATTCGCGCGAAGGCGCGGGCGAGCGCCGGCCGGTCGATGTCAACGCTCTTGTCGAGGAAAGCCTCAATCTCGCCTATCACGGCGCGCGCGCCGAGAAGCAGGGCTTCAACGTCGCGCTGGAGCGATCGTTCGATCCCGCGGCCGGCGCGGTGGAGGCTTTTCCCCAGGAGATCAGCCGCGTCTTGCTGAATCTGATCGCGAACGGCTTCTATGCGGCGGCCAAGCGCCAGGCGCAGGAAGGCGGCCAAGAAAGCGGCAATAACTTCGAGCCGACGATCACGGCTGCGACCAAAAGCCTCGGCGACCGCGTAGAGATCAGGATTCGCGACAATGGTATTGGGATTCCCCCCGAAGTCCGGGACAAGATGTTCAACCCTTTCTTCACCACCAAGCCGGCGGGCGAGGGCACCGGCCTTGGCCTGTCGATCAGTCACGATATCATCGTCAAGCAACATTCCGGGTCTATTGAGGTCGACACCACGCCCGGTGAATTCACCGAATTCACGATCATTCTGCCGCGGGCCGCAAAATAGAGGGCGCATGCGCGTCGCCGGGGTGAGTGTGACGTCGGGCACAGTCGCAGATGTCGCTTGCGGGCAGGATGCAGTGGGAGGACCGGCGTGCCGATGCGGCCAACGATCATGAAGTCCAGGGCCCGCCGGTCATAGGCAAAATCGATCGCGCAAATTCATGAAGGCAGACGCATGAACCTGCTCATTCTCGTTGTCGATGACGAGCCCGACGTCGAGGTCTTGTTTCGCCAGCAATTCCGGCGCGATCTGCGCGCCGGCCGGTTTGCGATGGAATTTGCCCAGTCCGCGCCGGCGGCATTGCAGCGGATCGGTGACGCGCATGCCGTCTCGCTGATCCTGATCCTCACCGACATCAATATGCCGGGGATGACCGGGCTCGAGTTGTTGCCCAAGGCGAAGGCTTTGCGGCCCGACGTACCCGTCATCATGATCACCGCCTACGGCGATGCGGAGACCAAGCGCAAGGCGCTGGAGGGCGGCGCCGAGTCGCTCCTCACCAAGCCGATCGACTTCCAAGCGCTCCGCAGCGAGATCGACACGCGGATCGAGCGGGCCGCCTGAGCGACGCCGCCGCGAAGCCATCATTTCGGCGGCAATGCCGCGAAAATGTTTGTTAACCGCTCGAGGACGATATCGAACGGCCGCTGTGCTATGCTGTTCCGGTCGCGCCCTGCCTGTGGGCCGGGTTCGCTGTCGATCCGGGGGTCGGGCCGGATTTGGGGAAGTCGGGTGTAGTGTCGATGTCGTCGGCGTCCTGGTGCATTACTTGGCGCATTTCTTGGCCCATTTCGGCTGGATTCTTGGCTGTCGCATCGACAATCGCGATGGCGGCCGATCTGCCGGCCGCGCCTGAGCCCGCCGCCGCAGCGCCTGCGGCCGTCGCGGCGCCGGACTGGATCGTTACGATCGGGATCGAGGCCCGGGCCATCCCGGCCTGGCCGGGCGCCGCCGATACCAAGTTCGCGCTGACCGGGCTGCCGCTGTTTGGCATCCGCAAGGCCGGAACGCCGCCCGACTTTTTCGGCCCGCGCGACAGCTTCGGATTTCCTGTCGTCGATCTCGGCCAGGTCAAGCTCGGACCGGCGTTCCAGTTGATTTGGCAACGTTCGGCCAGCGCCTATCACGAGCTGAACGGCCTCGGCAATGTCGGCTATACGCTGCAGGCCGGCGGCTTTGCCGATTATTGGCCGGTGCCGTGGCTGCGGCTGCACGGCGAAGCGCGCCAGGGCATCGGCGGCGAAACCGGCGTCACCGGCAACATCTTTGTCGACGCGGTGGTGCCCGTCGAGCAGTGGCGGTTTTCCGCCGGCCCGCGACTGACCGCACAGTCGGCCGCCGCGGTCAGCCCCTATTTCAGCATCACGCCGCAGCAGTCGGCCAACTCGACGGTCGCCGGCCTGCCGATGCTTCCGGTCTATCACGCCGGCGGCGGCTTCTACTCCTACGGCGCCGGAACGCAGGCCGAGTATTTCTTCAATCCGACGTGGGCGGCGCACACGTTCATCGAGTACGAGAGGCTCACCGGCGATGCCGCCAATTCGCCGCTGGTGACCCAGCGCGGCTCGCCCAATCAATTCACCTTCGGCGTCGGCACCACCTACTCCTTCAGCATGCACCCGTTGTGGTGAGTATCGCTTGATGGTGCTGATCACCGGCGCGAGCGGATTTGTCGGTGCCGCGGTCGCACGGTGCCTGATCCGCGCCGGATATAGCGTCCGTGCGCTCGTTCGCCCGACCAGCCCCCGCGGCAACGTCGTCGATCTGCCGATTGAGATCGCCGATGGCGACCTGCGCGATGCCCCCTCGCTGCAACGGGCGATGCAAAACGTGCGCTACGTGTTCCACGTCGCCGCCGATTATCGGCTGTGGGCGCGCGACCCTGGCGAGATCGTGCGCACCAATGTCGAAGGCACGCGCGCGCTGATGCAAGCGGCGCTGCGCGCCGGCGTCGAGCGCATCGTCTATACCAGCAGCGTCGCCACGCTGAAGCCGCTGCCGGACGGGCAGCCGAGCGACGAGACGCATCCGCTCGAACCGGAGGCCGCCGTCGGCGCCTACAAATACAGCAAGGTTGTCGCCGAGCGCGCCGTCGAGGCCATGGTCGAACGCGAGCAACTGCCCGCGGTCATCGTCAATCCGTCGACGCCGATCGGCCCGGGCGACATTCGCCCGACGCCGACCGGACGCCTCATCGTCGAAGCGGCGGCCGGGCGGATGCCGGCCTATATCGAGACCGGCCTGAATTTCGTCCATGTCGACGACGTCGCCGCGGGGCAGCTGGCGGCATTGCAACGCGGCCGCATCGGCGAGCGCTACATCCTCGGCGGCCAGAACGTGCTGTTGCACGACATGCTGGCCGAGATCGCCCGCCAGGTCGGGCGCGCGCCGCCGAAATTGCGCCTGCCGCGCCGGCTGATGTTCCCGCTCGCCTACGGCGCCGAGGCCGTGGCGCGTATCACCGGCCGCGAGCCGTTTCTGACCACGACCGGATTGCGCCTGGCCAAGGACCACATGTTCTTCTCCTCGGCCAAGGCCGAGCGCGAGCTCGATTACCGGGCGCGGCCTTATGCCGAAGCCGTCGCTGCAGCGATCGCTTGGTTTCGCGCGCGCGCTTATCTGCGCTGACCGCCGGCGGCCGCAGCGCGCGCGGCGAGGTCGGCATAGGACGTCAGCCGGATATCGCTTGCGGCAATCGCCGCTTTGACCTGCGGTGAGATGAGCGCGCTCAACTCGTCGGCGTAGCGGTAGCCGGGCGCCGCTCCGGCAAATGAATTCGCCGTCGCGGGATGGGTGTAGATTTCCGTCAGCCCGTCCGGCAGATGCTGCAACAGCGCGGCCATGCGGCTTTCCGTCATCGCACCCGACCAGGCGAGGCCGAATATCCGGTCGGGGGTCTGCAGATTCATTGCGCGCGCGCGCCGGCGCAGCCGGGCGGCACTGGCGGCGACGATGACGGAGCGCGACGCGGAAGAATTCCGCTCGGCGCGCTTGAGCACGTCGACGGGCTCGTTCGGGACGCGGATCGCGCTCATCCCGTGGCGTTGCCCGGCCTGCACGATCAGATCGGCAATGGTCGGGTGCAGATGCCAGTGCTTGTGGCAGTCGACATGGTCGAGGCGTAGGCCGGTCGCCGCAAAGGCGTCGAACTGCGCGGCAATCTCCAACGCGACCTGCCGGCGCACGTGCGGTCGTAGGAAAATCCGCACGCTTGCGGCAAGCATATCGCCGCGGAAATTACCTGTGCGATCCACCAGATCCGGCAACGCGGCCGCCGGCATCACCGGGCGTCCCTCGATCAGCACGACGTGCAGACCAACCCGCAGCGTCGGCAGCCGCTTCGCCCGCGCCACCGCGTCGGCGGCCGCGGGCGCCCCGACCATCAGGCTGGCCGCGGTCAAGATGCCGTCGCGATGGGCGATTTCGACGGCTTCGTTGACTTCCGGCGCCAGGCCGAAATCGTCTGCCGTGACGATCAGATCTTTCAGCTTGCAATCCTTTGCCGAACTTAGAGCACCGGCTTGAGATTACGGCGCGTGGCGACCCGGGTCCACGATCCCCGCCGCGGTGTGCACCTTGTAGCGCCAGCCGCCCCATTCGACCGCATGGCCGAAAAAGCTTGCGACGAAGACCGCAAAGGACAGGAGGTCGCGCAGCGGCCCGCCCCAGAACGGCCGCTGGCGCCGGCGGAGCATGCGGTCGACCGTGAGCTGCAGCGCAAATCGGCTCGTGAGCGCGGCAACGATGATAATGCCGGAAACGACGCCGAAGCCGCCCAGCACCGCGCCGATGAGCGCCAATGGCAGCGCGTGGGTGATCGCCAAGCCCGCATAGCCGGCCGGGTCGACCGCCCGGATGGTGCGCGCCCAGCGCAACTCGTGAGCAAAAAGCGCGCGCAAGCTTGGCTCGGTACAGCGATGCAAGACCGTGTAGGCCGGGATGACGACGCTCAAGCCCGCGCCGCGCACTAGCGTGCCGAGCGCGTAATCGTCGGCCAGATAGTCGACCACCGCCGCGAAGCCGCCAATGGCACCGAGCGTGTCGCGGTGTATCGCAATGGTCGAGCCGAAGCAGGGCTTCGCCAGGCCGAGCCTGAGCCCGACCAACACATTCGGCAGGAAGTCGTAGTCGATCGCCGCAGCGGCGAATGCGGACCACAGGCCGGCCGCGCCGATGCCGCCATACAGAAGCGTCACAATACCAACGCCGGGTGGCCCGAGGCTCGCCGCAATTGCTTTCAAGTAATCGCGCTCAACGACGATATCGCTGTCGGCAATGACGAGGACATCGTGGCGCGCCGCATCGAGCATGTTGATCAGATTCGATACCTTGCGGTTGGCGCCGTGCTGGCGCGGCGCGACGACCAATCTGACATCGGAGTCAGGAAATGCGGCCATCAGAGCGCGAGCGGTCGCGATCGCCGGATCGCCGGGATCGGCGACCCCGCAGACGATTTGCACCGGGCCCGGATAGTCCTGCGTGCAGAGCCCGGCCAGATTGCCGTAAAGCTCGGGCTCGGCGCCGTGCAGCGGCTTCAGCACGGTAACGGCCGGATAACTCGTCGCCGGCATGATCGCCACGCGGCCAAATTGGCCGACGGTAAGGGCTGCGCCCAGGGCATAAGCGCAGCCCAGGACAGCGGCAATTTCGCAAATCACCGATAGCCAATTCGCGATGTCAGCAAAAACGCTTGCCACGCTCCAACCCGATAGCCCGCAAAAAGGTAGACAGCCCGAACGGCGATGTGGAATATAGTGCTGTAAAATCTGGTGAATTGCCACGTTGGCCGAGGCTGGCGATTACCAAATCGTCGCGGTAATCTAGGCATCTTGGTCAATGCGGGAGTGCATTCGGAGCGATATCGAGGGACGCTCCGGCATGTTAGGGGGGCATGTGATCATTGTCGTTGGGCTGGCGTTTGAAGCACGCATTGCTGCCGGCCCGGGGGTGGATGTTATTTGCAGCGGCGACGGTCGCGACTTGCCCGGCAAGCTGACGGCGGCGATCACCAATGCACGCAAGCGCGGGCGAGGCCTTCCGGGCATCGTCAGTTTCGGCGTTGCCGGCGGACTGGCGCCGCAACTGCCGAGCGGCGCCTGCGTGGTTGGCACGCACGTCGTGTCGGGCTCGCGCCGCATGCCGACCCATCGGCAATGGACCGAGAAGCTCGTGCAGACGATACCGGGCGCGGTGTCCGGCGGGCTCGCCGGCGTGTCGGCGCCGGTCGCGCATCCGAGCGCCAAGCGCGAACTGTTCGACAAGACCGGCGCCATCGCCGTCGACATGGAGTCCCATATCGTCGCCTCCGTCGGTCTCGCGGAAGACGTGCCGTTCGCCGCCATCCGGGTGATCACGGATCCGGCCCAGCGCGCGTTGCCGCCTTCGGCGATCGCCGCGATGCGGCCGAACGGCACCACCGATTTCGGCGCGATGTTCCGCTCGGTGTTGCGGCGGCCGCGCGACCTGCCGGCGCTGCTGCAGACGGCGCTCGACGCGCGGGCCGCGCGCGCCTCGCTGGTGCGCGGGCGCTATTGGCTTGGTCCGGCGCTCGTCTAGCCGGCGACGCCTGGGCGGCGCGCGGCGCGTAGAATGAAGATCTTGGAATGAAGATCTTGGGCGCCATCGGCGGTCTCGTCGGCTTGAGCCTGCTCGTCGGCTTGACCGCCTATTACGGCTTCACCTCGGTGGTCGACGCCCTCGTCAGCTCCCGATGGGGCACGCCGCTCGTCGTCGCCGCGCGCGCCATCGCGCTCGCCGGGGCGGGCGTGGGCTGGTATCTGCTCATCCCGCGCGAGCAGCGGCCGGCCATTTTTGTCGGCTTGCGGTTCATTCGCGACGCCATCAACACGCTGGTGCCGTTCGCCATGGTCGGCGGCGACATCATCGGCGCGCGGCTGCTTTCGCATTTCGGCGTCGCCTTGAACCTCGCCATTGCCAGCGTCCTGGTCGATATCTTTCTGCAGGTCGTGTGCCTGATGATCTTGCTGCTGGCCGGTCTTGCGATCGTGTTGGACCTTTCCGGTAGCCACCATCTCACCACCGTCGCGATCGTCATATTGGCGATCGCGGTGCCGGCGATGGTCGGATTTTTCCTGACGCTGAATTTCGGCGCGTTCGAGTCGGTCGTCGGCTGGCTGGTGGCGCGCGGCAAAAGGCACCAGTGGGTGATCTTCGATCACGTGGTCGATCTCGGCGGCCGGCTGCAGCAGGTTTGGAACGGCCACCGCAGCCTGCTGGTTTCGTTCCTGGTGCACCTGGTGACGGTTTTCTTCGGCGCCACCGAGGTGTGGCTGGCGCTGGCCTTCATGGGTCACCCGGTCACGCCGGTCGAAGCGGTCGCCATCGAGGGCCTTGGCCAGGGCACCCGCGCCGCCGCCTTCGTCCTGCCCGGCGGATTGGGCGTGCAGGACGGTACCTTGATCGCGGTCAGCGCGCTGTTCGGCGTGCCGGCCGAGGTGGCGCTGGCGATGGCGCTGATCAAGCGCGTTCCCGACCTGATTCTCGGCATTCCAAGCCTGTTGGCATGGCAGGCGCTCGAGGGGCGGCGGCTCCTGGTGCGGGCCAAATAGTCGCGTGGTACGCTGAGGTCGAACCGTGATGCGAACGTTGTTTCTTCAAGCGCCGTCGTTCGACGGCTTCGACGGCGGTGCCGGCTCGCGCTACCAGGCGCGGCGCGAAGTCCGTTCGTTCTGGTATCCGACCTGGCTCGCCCAGCCCGCCGCCCTGGTCGAAAACTCGAAGCTGATCGACGCGCCGAGCCACGGCATCAAATTCGCGCAGGTGGCGCAGGAGATCGGCGACTACGATCTCGTCGTGCTGCACACCTCGGCGCCGTCGTTTGGCTCCGACGTCGCGACCATCGAGCAGCTGAAAGCCATCAAGCCAGCGCTCAAGGTCGGCATGGTCGGTGCCAAGGTCGCGGTCGACCCGGAGGGCAGCCTGAACGCTTCATCGGCGATCGACTTTGTCGGCCGCAACGAGTTCGACTTCACCATCAGGGAGGTGGCCGACGGCCGGCCGCTCGCCGAAATCGACGGGCTGTCCTACCGCAACGGCGCCGGCGTCATCGTCCACAATCAGGAACGCGCGATCCTGGAAAACATGGATATGCTGCCGTTCGTGACGCCGGTCTATAAGCGGGATCTCGACATCGACCGTTATTTCAACGGCTATCTGCTGCATCCCTACATGTCGATCTATACCGGACGCGGCTGCAAGTCGCGCTGCACGTTCTGCCTGTGGCCGCAGACCGTCGGCGGCCATCGCTATCGCAAGCGCTCGGTCGGTCATGTCGTCGAGGAGATCGCCTGGGCGAAACAGGCATTCCCGCAAGTCAGGGAATTTTTCTTCGACGACGACACGTTCACCGACGATTGCCCGCGCGCCGAGGAAATCGCCAAAGAGCTCAACAAGCTCGGCGTGACTTGGTCCTGCAATGCCAAGCCGAACGTGCCGTATAAGACGCTGAAGGTGCTGCGCGACAATGGCTTGCGGCTCCTTCTGGTCGGCTACGAGTCCGGCAACCAGAAGATCCTGCACAACATCAAGAAGGGCATCCTGGTCGACGTCGCCCGGCGCTTCACCAAGGACTGTCACGCGCTCGGCATCACGATCCACGGCACGTTCATCATGGGGCTGCCCGGCGAGACCAGGGAGACGATCGAGGAGACCATTCGCTACGCGCTCGACATCAACCCGCACACGATTCAGGTGTCGCTGGCGGCGCCTTATCCCGGCACCTTCCTGCACGACCAGGCGCGCAAGAACGGCTGGCTCGACGAGGCCCATGCCGAGCTCGTCGACGACGACGGCGTGCAGATCGCGACCTTGCACTACCCGCACTTGAGCCACACCGAGATCTTCGGCTCGGTGGAGGAGCTGTACCGGCGCTTCTATTTCCGCTCCGGCAAGATTGCTGCAATCGTCGGCGAGATGGTCCGCAGCCCGCAAATGATGAAGCGGCGGCTGCGCGAAGGCGTCGAATTCTTCCACTTCCTGCGCGAGCGCCGGGCGACGGCGCGATAGTGCTCGATCCGAAAGCGCGCCAACGGCGATGTAAGCTAGCGCCGCAGGCCACTGTCCGGCGCCGGGGCGGGCGCCGCGGCGGCCGGCGCGGCTTGCGGCTTGCGCGCCGGCGCAGGCTTGGCGGCCGGAGTCGCGGCATTGACCGCCGGATTGGGATTGACCGACGGATCGAGCATGGTCATCGCGGAATCCGGCAGCCGGGTCCAATACACATTTTTGCCGAGCAGCGAGAAGCCGACATAGCCGCGCACGGTGAGCGTCTGGCCGTCGGGCGAGACCGTCATCATCGCCTTGTAAACTTTGCCGTCGCGCGGATCGAGGATGGTGCCGTCGACAAATTTCTCGGGATGTTCGCTGTCCTGCTTCATGCCGCGGACGATCTCGAGCCCGAGCCACGGATGATTGAGCCGGTCGTCCTTGCACTGGTCACAGACGGCATTCGGGTCTTCACCGGGCTTGAGGAACATCTTGGCGAGAATGCCCGAATAGACGCCGTCGCGGACGCTGATCAAGAACCACCCGGTCGGCTGCTTGGTGTCGTCATCGACCGCCTGCCACAGGCCGGCAGCGGTCGGTGTCGATGGCGCCGGCGGTGCGGCGGTCTGCGCCCGCGCGGCGACGGCAAGCGACAACAGCGCGGCGACGGCGATCGGCAGTGTTGCTCGCATCATCGGACTCCCAGAGTTGAACACCTTAACCGGCGGACTTGAAATGATCGTCACCGTAGCCGCGGGGTTCTTGCGTCGCGAAAGTGGTCATTTCATGCACGCGCAAGTGCGGCTCGACGGGGCAAATTGCAAGAGGTCCGCCGGCCGGCGGGGGCGAATTTAGCCGGCCAAGGTGGCGGCACTCAACCGTGTTGCGCGACATCGTCGCGCGCCGGTCTGATGCCAGTTTTCTGCCGGTTTCCTGGCACCTCCGCTTGTCGTAAACCCGCTCGTGTCGATACAATTGAGCCACCGCATGACAGACGGCGCGCAAAACGGAGGAACAGCATTGCGGATCAAATCGATCGAGCCGATTGCAGTCAGCCTGCCGATGAAAAAGCCGGTGAAGATGGCGGGCGAAACGGTGACGCGCGCCGACAACGTCTTTGTCCGCATCGAAGCCGACAATGGCGCCGTCGGCTGGGGCGAGGCGGCATCGGCGCCGACCATGACCGGCGAAACCGTCGCCGGCATGATGGCGGCGATCGGCCATATGGCGCCGGGACTGCTCAAGCGCGCGGCCGACGATTTTGCCGGCGCCATGGCGGCGATGCACGCGCAGATGTACGGCAATACCGGCGCCAAGGCCGCGATCGAAATTGCATTGCACGATCTCGTCGGCCGCGTCCGAGGCCAGCCGCTGCACGCGCTCATCGGCGAAAAACGCCGCGAGCGCATTCCGTTGCTCGCCGTCATCGGCTCCGGCGACACGGCCGGCGACCTGCGCGAGGCGCACGAGCGCCGCGGCGCGGGCTTTACCATCTTCAAGCTGAAAGTCGGCGTCGACACGCCCGAGGCCGACGCTGCGCGCACCCGCGCGGTCTGTGAGGCGCTCGGTCGCGACGTCTTGATCTCGGTCGACGCCAATCAGGGTTTTGGCGCCGAGGAGGGCGTGCGCTACGTCCGCGCCGTCGCCGATTGCGGCTTGGGCTTTTTCGAGCAACCGGTCCATGCTCACGATCTCGCCGGCATGGCGCGCGTCGCCGCGGCGAGCGGCGTTGCGATCGGCGCCGACGAAGGCATTCACTCGCTTGACGATATCGAGCGCCATCACGCCGCCAGGGCGGCCGGCGGCGTGAGCCTGAAGGCCATCAAGCTCGGCGGCGTGCGCGCGGTCGTCGAGGCAAGTCGCCTCTGCGAGCAGTTCGGCATGAACGTCAACATCTCCTGCAAGACTGGCGAGTCGAGCGTGGCCTCGGCCGCGGCGCTCCATGTCGCCGCGGTCGCGCCGGTGCTGGCCTGGGGCCTGACCATCACCAGTCCGGGGCTTGCCGAAGACGTCGTCGCCGATCCACTCGTCATCGACCGCGGTCACATCGCCGTGCTGAACGGGCCCGGCCTGGGCGTTCAGGTCGACGAGCGGCGGCTGCGGCGCTGGCAACAGGACTTCAGGAAGGTAGCCTAGCGCGCGATCGTTTCACGTTGAAAACGATCTCGCTCCAGGGGCATTAAGTCTATTCGAGCTTCAATCCAAGCTTCTTCACCAGCGTCGCCCACTTGCCCTCTTCGCGTTGGATGTTGGCGCCGTAATCCTCCGGCGTACCGGTCACCGGTTCGCTGCCTTCGGTCAGTAGGCGCTGCTTTATCGCGTCCGATTTCAGGATGACCTGCAGTTCCTTGTTGAGCCGCTCGACGATCGGGCGCGGCGTGCCGGCTGGTGCAGCCAGGCCGTAATACTGCACGACCTCGAAGCCGGGCAGCCCGGACTCGGCCGAGGTCGGCACGTCGGGAAGTGCCGGCGAGCGGGCCGCAGAAGTTACCGCGAGCGCACGCAATTGCCCGGCCTGGACTTGGCTTACCGACGCCGGGATGGTGTTGACGCCGAGCGGCACATGGTTGCCGAGCAGGTCGGTGGTCAGCGGTCCCGTGCCTTTGTAGGCGACGAGGGTGATGTCGACGCCGGCCAGCATGTTGAACAGCAACGCTGCGAAATAATTGAGGGTCGGCGCGGGCGGTGTGCCGATGGAATATTTGCCGGGCGCCGCTTTCGCCAAGTCGATCACTCCGGCGAGCGATGTCGCCGGAAACGACGGATGAGATTCGATGATCTCCGGCGTCGAGGCGACCGTGCCGATCGGCGCGAAATCCTTCTCCACGTCATAGCCGGCATTGGGGCTGAGGCTAATGCCCGTCAGCAGCATCACGATGGTGTAGCCGTCCGGCGCGGACTTTGCGGCATCGCGGGTGCCGATCATGCCGCCGGCGCCGCCGCGGTTCTCGATAACGACCTGCTGGCCGAGCGCAGCGGAGAGCTTTTGACCGACGAGGCGACCCATGGTGTCAACGCCGCCGCCGGCCGGGTAAGGCACGATCAGGGTGATTGGCCTGGTTGGATAGTCCTGCGCGATCGCCGGACAACGCTGTACACAGAGCGAAGCCGCGGCGATGACGGCGCATGAAAGAACGGCAGCTCGCATGATGTTCCCTACGGTGACAGTGCCAACAATATCACCAAAATCCCCAAAAGCTGCGGCGTTGTTCGCATGACGGCGCGGGCGCCGCGCTCATTCGTCCTCTTCCTCATCCTCGTCCGAGAACATCTCGTCGTCGTCTTCGTCCTTGCCGTCCCGGCGTTCGCGCTCCTCTTCGATCTCGTTGTCGATGAAGGCGGCAAGGTCGTCGAAGGCGTCCTGGATCTCGGCGGCTGGAATATCCTCTTCCAGGGCGGCCTGCACGCATTGCGACGCGAGCTTCTTCGCCACCGCATCGTTGCCCTGGGCGGGAAGCTCGTCCATCTCCTCGATCTGCTCGGAGACCCAGGTCTCGACGAATTCGACGGCGCGCGCGCTCATGTATAATCTCCCGGCTGTCAACCGACGGCGAGTTTAAGCCACAAGCTTGCGGCAGGAAGGCGACGAAGGGCAAGGGGACCGGGTGGTTAGGGGAGGGGGAAGCGTGAAGGACCTCGGCATTGCCGTCGTCGGCTCCGGCCGCATCGGCACGTTGCGAGCGCGGCTCGCGGCCAGGCACCCTGCCGTGCGCTTCCTTGCCGTCTCCGACAAGGAGGAGGCGCACGCCAAGAAGCTCGCCGATACGGCCGGCGCGCAGTTCTACTCCGCCGACAACGACGCGGTGATCGGCCACCCCGACGTCAACGCCGTGTTCGTGTCGACGCCGGAAGGCGAGCACGCCGCGCCGATCGTCCGGGCGCTGGAACTGGGCAAGGCCGTGCTGGTGGAAAAGCCGATCGCGCTGTCGCTCAACGACGCCGAAGCCATCATCAATACGCTCAAACGCACCAACGGCACCTTGCGGGTCGGCTATAGCCGCCGCTTCAAGGAATGTTTCCTGCGCGCCAAGGAGCAAATGGTGCGCGGCCGCCTCGGCCGAATCAGCGGCGGCTTGGCGCGGGTCTATAATTCGCGCGCGCAGACCTTCGCCATCCTCAAACGCGATCCGCACGCCACACCGGTGCTCGACGTGCTGACCTATTACGTCGACCTGATGTGCTGGTTCCTCGACGGCAACAAGCCGGTCGAGGTGGTGGCGCGCGGCCAGTCCGGCATCTTCCGCGATGCCGGCTACAGCGCCCACGACGTCACCTGGGCGATCGTCACGTTTGCCGACGGCGCCGTGGTCAATTTCGGCATCAGCTACGCGCTGCCGGCGAATTATCCGACGCAGGGGCAGTCGGACCGGGTCGAGTTATTGGGCACCGAAGGCACCATGATGATCGACGACGATCACATGGAGCATCTGCTGTTCTCGGAAAAAGGCATCCCGCATCCTTACGTGCCCGGCCATTCCATCAACCTCGCCTTCCTCGGCAGCAACACCGCGGGCGACTGGGCGATGGACGATTTCTGGGGACCGCTCGGTAACGAGACGCGCTCCTGGCTCGATTTTCTGTCGACCGGCCGCGGCGGCGGTGTCCACGCCACGCCCGAGCAGGCCATGATCAATCTCAGAACCACCTACGCCATCGAGCGCGCGGTCGAGACCGGCCAAGTGGTGCGGCTGGATTAGTTGTTGTTTGTCGGATGTCGAGAATGACTGAGACGAAGTCCGAAATCCGCGACGGCATGCATATCGACTGGGACGCGCCCATCGTGATGGACGACGGCGTCGTGCTGCGCGCCGACGTGTTCCGGCCGATCGGCGACGGCCGCTATCCGGTCATTCTCAGCTACGGGCCTTACGCCAAGGGGCTGGCGTTCCAGGAGGGCTACAAGGGCAATTGGGCGCGCCTGACCAAAGCGGCGCCGGAGGTGCTGCAAGGCTCGAGCAACAAATACCAGAACTGGGAGCTGGTCGATCCGGAAAAGTGGGTGCCGGACGGCTATGTGTGCGTGCGCATCGATTCGCGCGGTGCCGGCCGGTCGCCGGGCGTGATCGACGTCTGGTCGCCGCGCGAGACCTTGGACCTCTATCACTGCGTCGAGTGGGCCGGCACGCAAGCGTGGAGCAACGGCAAGGTCGGCATCAACGGCATTTCCTACTACGCGATGAATCAATGGACCGTGGGCGCGCTGAAGCCGCCGCATCTCGCCGCGCTGTGCATCTGGGAAGGCTCGTCGGATTACTATCGCGAGCTATGCCGGCACGGCGGCATTTTGTCGGATTTCTACGCCAGCTGGTATCCGCGCCAGGTGGGAAGCGTGCAGCACGGCGTCGGCAGCCGTGGCGCCAAGAGTGCCGTGACCGGCGAGCTGGTGGCCGGGCCGGACACGCTCCCTGCCGAAGAGCTCGCCAAATTGCAGGCCGACGCGCCCGGCGAGGCCAAGCGCCGGCGACTCCGCGACGACTATCACGCCGCGCGCACCGCCGATTTCGCCGCGATCGAGGCGCCGCTTCTTTCGGCCGGCAATTGGGGCGGCATGGGCCTGCACACCCGCGGCAATTTCGAAGGCTATCTCGCCGCGGGCTCGAAGCAGAAGTGGCTCGAGGTGCACGGCGACACCCACTTCACCCATTTCTACAGCAACTACGGCGAGACGTTGCAGAAGCGCTTCTTCGGTCATTTCCTCAAAGGCGAAGACACCGGCTGGGACCGGCAGCCGCGCGTGTCGCTCAACATCCGCCATCCCGATGAAAAATTCGCGCTAAGGGCCGAGAGCGAATGGCCGCTCGAGCGCACCCGATGGACCAAATATTTCCTGGAGCCGGACGACTTGGCGCTGGCGCCGCAGCCGCCGGCGGCGGCGACAACGCTCAGCTACGAGACGTCGGGCGACGGGCTCACCTTCCGCATGCCGGCGCTCAAGGAGAGCCTCGAGATCACCGGCCCGGTCGCGGCAAAACTCTGGGTGTCGTCGGAAACGACCGACGCTGACCTGTTCCTCATGTTGCGCTTGTTCGATCCGGACGGCAAGGAGATCACCTATATCGGCTCCAACGATCCGCGGGTGCCGGTCGGCCTCGGCTGGCTGCGCGCGTCGCACCGCAAGCTCGATCCGGCGCGCTCGCTGCCGTATCGGCCCTGGCATAGCCACGACGAGGAATGGCCGCTCACGCCCGGCGCGCCGGTCGAGCTCGACGTCGAAATCTGGCCGACCTCGATCGTGGTGCCGCCGGGCTATCGCTTAGCCCTCACGATCCGTGGCAAGGACTACGAAGTCGACGGGCGTGACGTGGCGCTGCCGAACGCGCCCTATCCAATGAAAGGCGTCGGCCCGTTCCTGCACATCGATACGGACGATCGGCCCGACGCGATCTTCAAGACGCGGAACACGCTGCACTTCGCCGCTGGCCGCGCGCCCTATCTGTTGCTGCCGGTCATTCCGTAGCCCGGATGAAGCGCAGCGAAATCCGGGTCGGCGGCGCGGTCAGCATGTCGTCCCCGGATTACGCTTCGCTTCATCCGGGCTACGCGCTCAGCGGAAATGCGGCGCCACCTCCTCGCACATCAGCTGCAGCGAGCGCATGACTTTGTCGTTGGCAATCCGGCCGCCGCAATTGACCTCGGCGAGCACGCCGCTGAGACCGAGCGTGCGGGTCAGCTCGGTAAGCCGCTTCACGACGGCGTCCGGCGTGCCGACGATCACCTTGTCGCGCAGGACGTCCGGGTACGAGATCGTCTGCAGTGCCTGGCCGCGCTCGGCACGGCCTTCGATCGAGCGGGTGCCCGCGTGCGCGGCCGAGCGCTCGAGCTGCTGCCCCAGCGCCCGATAGAATTGCAGGATGGAGTCCTCCGGATCGGCGCGTGCCGCCGCCGCAGTGTCGCCGACATAGATCGGCACGCGCAGATAGACTTCGCCTTGGCCTGAGCGACCGGCGGCGCGGAAGGCCGCCCGATAGGCATCGATCAGCGGACCTAGCTCCTCGATGGTGCCAAGCCGCACGGCAACGAAGATCGGCAGGCCCATGGCGCCGATGGCCGCATACGTGTCGGGGCTCGTCGCTGCAACGCGCAGCCGCGAGCGCAGGTCGGGCAACGGCCGCGGCACGACGGCAACGTCGCTGAACTTGTAGAAAGTCCCGGTGTGGGAGAAGCGCTCGTGGCTCCAGGAGCGCTGCAGGATCTCCAGCACCTCGGCGAAGCGTTCGCGGCTTTCGCTGTACGGCACGCCGTAAGCCTCGTACGAGCGTGGAATGCCGCTGCGGCCAACGCCGAGAATGAGCCGCCCCTCGCTGATGAGGTCGAGGGTGGCGACTTCCTCGGCGAGCCGCAACGGATGGCACAGCGGCAGCACCTGCACGGCGATGCCGATCTTCATGCGACGGGTGCGCGCCGCGATCGCGCTGGCGAGGACGAGCGGCGCGGACGCGGCCGACCGCTCCGGCGCGAAGTGCAACTCGGCGAGCCAGACCGCATCGAGGCCCCAGCGCTCGGCGGCGTCGGCCTGCGCAAAGGATTGAACGAATGCTTCGGCGTCGGACTGGGCTGGGTAGCGCGGAAATTCCTGAAACAGACCGAATTCGAATGCCATGCTGACGCCCACCCGTGCGCGCTTCTAGCACGACTGCTGCCGGCTGTCCGCCGCGATGGCGGGTCATGGAAATGGTCGCGCGGTGTAGTAAGTTGCTGGCCCGCTCAGTGGCAACCGGCGAGGATGGATGGACGAGAAAACAAGACCGGACCAGGCCGGCTACCGTTTCATCGGCAAGCCCATGCCGCGCAAGGAGGACGCGCGCCTCGTCACCGGCAAGGGCCGCTTCACCGACGATTTCTCGCTGCCCGGCGAGGCCCATGCGGCGATGGTGCGCTCGCCGCATCCACATGCGCGCATCGTCGCAATCGACGCCGTGGCGGCGAAGGCAATGCCCGGCGTGCTCGGCGTCTTCACCGGCGCCGACTGCGCCGCCGACAGGATCGGGCCGCTGCCGCACGATCCGGTGCCGAAGACCAAGTTCGACATGAAGCTCACCGGGCCGGGCGGCGGCGCGGTGTTCGCCGGCCCGCATGCGCTTCTTCCCGCCGACAAGGTGCGCCATGTCGGCGAGGCGGTGGTCATGGTGGTGGCGGAAACCAAGGCGCAGGCGCTCGATGCCGCCGAAGCGGTCGCCGTGACCTACGAAGAGTTGCCGTTCGTGCTGCACACCGAAGAGGCCATGCAACCGGGCGCGCCGGTGCTGTGGGATGCGGTGCCGGACAACGTCACGGTGGAGACGTTGTTCGGCGATGCCGCAGCGACCGACCAGGCCTTCGCGCGCGCCGCGCATGTGGTGACCAGGAAATTCCACATCGGCCGGGTCACCGGTGTGCCGCTCGAGCCGCGCGCGGCGCTCGGCGTCTATGACGCCGCGACCGACAAATTCACGCTCTATGCCGGCTCCGGCGGCGCGGTGCGGCAGAAGAACGAGCTGATCCAAGTGTTCGGCGTTGCGCCGGAACGCTTGCGCGTCCTGTCCCCCGACGTCGGCGGCAATTTCGGCACCCGCAACCGCACTTTCGTCGAGTTTGCGCTGGTGCTGTGGGCGGCAAAAAAACTCGGCCGGCCGGTGAAGTACACAGCGACGCGCTCCGAAGCTTTCCTCAGCGACTATCAGGGCCGCGATCTCGTCACCAAGGTGGAGCTGGCGCTCGACGCCAAGCACCGCTTCCTCGCCGTGCGCGCGACCAATATCAGCAATGTCGGCGCGCGCTGCGTATCGCTGTCGCCGTTGAGCAAGGGCTCGGGGCTGATCCCCGGCTCCTATGCGATCCCGGCAACGAGTCTGCGCGCGCTTGCGGTCTTCACCAACACCATGCCGACCAACGCCTATCGCAGCTCCGGCCGGCCGGAAGTCACCTTCGCCATCGAGCAATTGATCGATGCCGCTGCCAAGGAGCTCGGCGTCGATCGCATCGCATTGCGCCGCAAGAATCTGGTGCGGCCCGAGGCGATGCCGTACCGCAACGCGGTGGGCATGCTCTACGACTCCGGCCGCTACGAAGAGAACATGGACTGGGCGATGCAGATCGCCGACTGGGACGGATTCGCCGCGCGGCGGCGCGAGGCCAAGCGGCGCGGCAGGCTCCTTGGCCGCGGCCTTGCCAACTACGTCGAGTCCTCGATCGGCGCGCCGCGCGAGCAGGCGCGCATCGAGGTGCGGCCGCAAGATGAATCCGGACCAGCGCGCGTCGACGTGGTCATCGGCACGCAGCCGAGTGGGCAGGGCCACGAGACGAGCTTCGCGCAGGTGATCTCCGATCTGCTGCACGTGCCCGCGGAGACCATACGCATCATTCTGGGCGATACGGATGTGGTGAAGGTCGGTGGCGGCTCGCATTCCGGCCGCTCCATGCGTCATGCCGCGACGGTGTTCTCCAAGGCTGCGGTCGATCTGATCGCCAAGGGCAAGGCCATCGCGGCCATCGTCATGGACGTGGCGCCTGAGAGCGTCACCTTCGACGACGGCCGCTTCGCGTCGCGCGACACCAACCGCAGCTTCGATTTTCTCGAGCTTGCCGCGGAAGCCGCGCGCCACGCGCTGCCGGAAGCGCTGAAGGACGGCATCGCCGTCGTTGCCGACAACGAGATGCACGAGCCGGTGTTTCCCAACGGCACTGCGATCTGCGAGGTCGAGATCGATCCCGCGACCGGCGGCATTGCGCTCACCCGCTACGCCTCGATCGACGACGTCGGCCGCTGCATCAATCCGCTGATCGTGCACGGCCAGACCCACGGCGCCATCGCCCAGGGCGTCGGCCAGGCGATGTGGGAGCAGATTTATCTCGATCCCGATTCCGGCCAGCCGCTGACGGGCTCGTTTATGGACTACGGCATGCCGCGCGCCGACACCGTGCCGGCGTTTCGCACCGAGATCGCCGAGGTGCTGTCGCCGACCAATCCGCTCGGTATCAAGGCCGGCGGCGAGGGCGGCACCACGGCGGCGCCCGCGGTCGTGGTCAGCGCCATCCTCGACGCCTTGGGGGAGCTTGGCGTGCGCGACATCGCCATGCCGGCGACCCCCTATGCGATCTGGACGGCGATCGAGCGGGCCAAGGGTCGGAAACTGTAGCCCGGATGGAGCGGAGCGTAATCCGGGGGCAGCGGTGCGGCCGGGTACTCTGCTCCGGGATTTCGCTGCGCTCCGTCCGGGCTACGCAAATTGTCACGGAACGGCGGGGTGCCCTCGGTCGTTGACGGTCGGGGCGGCGTTGCGCCGACCGACATTTGATGCAGCAATCCGGCGCCGTGGCGGATAAAATGATGCCCGCCCTCGAATCGTGGCCCCCCGCACATCCGGGACCAAGGAATTTTGCGGGACCAAGGAATTTGCAACGGAATTTGCGACCATGAATCCCTTGAAGTCGCTTACCGATCATGGTCAGGCCGTGTGGCTCGATTTTCTGTCCCGTGGCTTCATCGCCAAGGGCGGCCTGAAGAAGCTGGTCGACGATGACGGTCTGCGCGGGGTGACCTCGAACCCTTCGATTTTCGAGCAGGCGATCGGCCGGTCCGACGAGTACGATGCGGCAATCTCGCGCATGCTGGGGAGCGAAGACCGCGGCATCGGCGAGATTTTCGAAGAGCTCGCGGTCGAGGATATCCAGCAGGCGACCGACGTGCTGCGGCCGGTCTATGACGCCACCCATGGCGCCGATGGCTTTGTCAGCATCGAGGTCTCGCCGTTTCTCGCGGCCGACACCCAGGGCACCATCGACGAAGCCAAGCGCCTGTGGCGCGCGGTCGACCGCAAGAACCTGATGATCAAGGTGCCGGGCACGCCGGAAGGCTTGCCGGCGATCCGCGAGCTGACCGCCGGCGGCATCAACGTCAATATCACGCTTCTGTTCGCGCAAGCCGTCTACGAACAGGTGGTCGAGGCCTATTTGGCCGGTCTCGAGGCGCTGGCGGCGAAGAACGGCGACATTTCGAAGATCGCAAGCGTCGCGAGCTTCTTCGTCAGCCGCATCGACACCGCGGTCGACAAATTGCTCGACGACAAGATCGCGCAGGCCAACGACCCTGACGAAAAAGCGCGCCTCGGCGCGCTCAAGGGCAAGGTCGCGATCGCCAACGCCAAGCTCGCCTATCAGCGCTACCAGCGCCTGTTCGCCGGCGAGCGCTGGAAGGCGCTGGCGGCGAAGGGCGCCAAGACCCAGCGGTTGCTGTGGGCGTCCACAGGCACCAAAAACAAGGCCTACAGCGACGTGCTCTATGTCGAGGAGCTGATCGGCCCCGACACCGTCAACACCATGCCGATCGCGACCATGGACGCGTTCCGCGATCACGGCAGGCTCGCCGACAAGCTGCTCCAGAATATCGCCGAGGCGCAGCGCGTGCTCGGCGATCTCGGTCGCGCCGACATTTCGCTCGATGCCGTGACCGGCAAGCTGGTCGAGGACGGTGTCCGCCTGTTCGCCGAAGCCGCCGACAAGCTCAACGCCGCGGTGGCGCAAAAGCGCGGCAAGATTCTCGACGGCAAGATCGGCACGCAGGCGCTCGCGCTCGGCGAAGCGCTGACCAAGAAGGTCGACGCGACGGCGGAAGAGTGGCGCAGCCACCGCAACGTCGCAAAGCTGTGGCAGCGCGACGCGTCGCTGTGGACCGGCATCGACGAGGATCGCTGGCTCGGTTGGCTTGACGCGGTCGGCGCCGACCAGATCAAAGCGTATCAAGCCTTCGCCGCGGAGATCGGGCGCGAAGGATTCAAGGACGCGGTGCTGCTCGGCATGGGCGGATCGAGCCTCGGCCCGGAAGTGCTGGCGACGGTGTTCGGCGCCAAGGCCGGATATCCACGCCTGCGCATTCTCGACTCCACGGTGCCGGCGCAGATCAAGGCGATCGAGCAAACGCTGGATATCACAAAAACGCTGTTCATCGTGTCGAGCAAGTCGGGCTCCACCACGGAGCCCAACATCTTGAAGGACTATTTCTTCAAACGCGTCGCCGATACGGTTGGCGAAGCGAAAGTCGGGCGGCATTTCATTGCCGTCACCGACCCGGGCTCGTCCTTGGAGAAGGCCGCGAAGGCGCAAGACTTCCGCAAGATTTTCTTCGGCGTGCCGAGTATCGGCGGCCGCTATTCGGTGCTCTCTCCGTTCGGTCTCGTGCCGGCGGCGATCGCGGGCATCGACGTCGCCGCGCTGCAGGAGGCTGCGGGCATGATGATGCGCTCGTGCGGGCCGGATGTGCCGCCCGAGCAAAATCCCGGCGTCGCGCTGGGGCTCGCGCTCGGCGCCGCGGCGCTGCAGGGCCGCGACAAGGTCACGCTCGTGGCCTCGCCCAAGCTTGCGAGCTTCGGCGCCTGGGCCGAACAACTGTTCGCCGAATCGACCGGCAAGAACGACAAGGGTCTCATTCCCATCGACGGCGAGCCGCTCGGCCCGGCCGCGGCTTACGGCGACGACCGCTTCTTCATCGCGCTGTCGCTTGCCGGCGACGCCGAGGCGGACAACGGCCGGCTGAAGGCGTTGCAGACCGCGGGCCATCCGGTGGTGCGCATCGTGCTGGAGCAGCCCGAGCAGATCGCGCAGGAGTTTTTCCGCTTCGAGATCGCCACCGCCGTCGCCGGTGCCGTGCTCGGCATCAACCCGTTCGACCAGCCGGACGTCGAAGCGAGCAAGATGAAGACCCGCGAGCTGACGGCGGCGTTCGAGAAGGATGGCGCGCTGCCGGTCGAGGCGCCGGCGTTTTCCAGCGCGTCCATCGACCTCTATACCGATGCCGCCAATGCCAAGGCGCTGCGCGATGCCGGCGCCGATGGAAGCCTCGGCGGCTGGCTCAAAGCCCAGCTCGCGCGCCTGCAACCGGGCGACTACTTTGCGGTGCTCGCCTATGTGGCGCGCGACGACGCCAATGCGGCGCCGCTGCAAGAGGCGCGGCTCGCGGTGCGCGACCGCCGCCATGTCGCCACCTGCCTCGAATTCGGCCCGCGCTTTCTGCATTCCACCGGCCAGGCCTACAAAGGCGGACCGGACAGCGGCGTATTTGTGCAAATCACGTCGGACGACGGCGCGGACCTGAAGATACCGGGACACCGCGCGAGCTTCGGCGTCGTCAGCGCGGCGCAGGCCCGCGGCGATTTCGGCGTGCTCACCGAGCGCGGCCGGCGCGCGCTGTGCGTGCACCTCAAGGGCGACTTGCAAAAAGGCCTCGCCGAGCTCGCGGGCGCCGTGCAACGCGCCTTGGCGTGAACACTTAAAATTCCCCGTCCGGCACCGCGTCGAGCGCCATTCCCCGCCTGATCCCGCTTTTTCGCCTACCCCGCAATCCGGCCTTGACGAAGCCTGCGCCGCGCGGGATTGAAAAGCGCCGAGCCGATAACAGGCGAGAGGGAGAAGCGTACCATGGCGAAGGTCATCATCAGTTGCGCCGTCACCGGCTCGATCCACACCCCGACCATGTCGGATGCGCTGCCGATCACGCCGGACCAGATCGCCACCCAGGCGATCGACGCTGCGCACGCCGGCGCCGCGATCCTGCATCTGCACGCCCGCGATCCCAAGGACGGCCGGCCGACGCCGGACCCGGCCGTGTTCATGCAATTCCTGCCGCGCATCAAGCAGGCGACCGACGCCGTGGTGAACATCACCACCGGCGGCGCCGTGACCATGACGGTCGAGCAGCGCATCTCGGCGGCGCAGACGCTGTCGCCGGAAATGTGCTCGCTCAACATGGGCTCGATGAACTTCGCGCTTTATCCGATGGCGCGGCGCTACAAGACCTGGAAGTACGATTGGGAGGAAAGCTACCTCACCAATTCCGACGCCTACATCTTCCCCAACACGTTCCGCGACATCGAGAAGATCTACAAGATCCTCGGTGAGGGCCACGGCGTGAAGTTCGAGCACGAATGCTACGACACCGGGCATCTCTATAACCTCGCCCATTGCATCGACCGCGGCCTGTTCAAGCCGCCGGTGTTCCTGCAACTGATCTTCGGCATCCTCGGTGGCATCGGCGCCGATCTCGACAATCTGTTGTTTATGAAGCGCACCGCCGACCGGCTGTTTGGCAAGGACTATCTGTGGTCGGTGCTGGCCGGCGGTCGGCATCAGATGAACTTCTGCACCAACGCGTCGATGATCGGCGGCAATGTGCGCGTCGGGCTCGAGGATTCGCTCTATATCGGCCCCGGCAAGCTCGCCAAGAGCAACGCCGAGCAGGTGGCGAAGATTCGCCGCATCGTCGAAGAGCTCGGCCACGAGGTGGCGACGCCGACCGAGGCGCGGCAGATGCTCGGGCTCAAGGGCGCCGATCGGGTGAAGTTCTAAAGTTTCCCGGGCGCAGCGCAGCACGCAGTGATGCGCTGCAGACCCGGGATCGCAAAAGACGCTGAATTTGGGACGATCCCGGATCAGCGGTGCATCACTTCGTGCTGCACCGCATCCGGGAAAAGGCGGAGGGCATGAACTCTATCGATCTCAAAGGCCGCACCGCCGTCATCACCGGCGGCGCTCGCGGCATCGGCTTCGCGGCCGCCGAGAAGATGCTGGCCTCGGGCGCCGCGGTGGCGCTGTGGGACATCGATGCGGCGGCGCTCGGCAAGGCCGCGGCGGCGCTGTCGAAGAGCGGCCGCGTTCACACCGCGATCGTGGAATTGACCGACGCGGCCGATGTCGAAAAGGCCGTCAAAGCTTTGCTCCGCGAGACCGGCAAGATCGATATCCTGGTCAACAATGCCGGAATCACCGGCGGCAACGCGCCGCTGTGGGAGCTCAAGCCCGAGGTGTGGCGGCGCGTCATCGAAGTCAACCTGGTCGCGCCGTATCTCGTCTGCCACGCCGTGGTGCCGCACATGATCAAGGCGGGCTACGGCCGCATCGTCAACGTCGCCTCGATCGCCGGCAAGGAAGGCAACCCCAACGCCTCGCACTATTCGGCGTCGAAGGCGGGCCTGATCGGCCTGACCAAGTCGCTCGCCAAGGAGTTGGCGACCAAGGGCGTGCTGGTGAACGCCATCACGCCGGCGGCGGCGAAGACCGAGATGTTCGCGCAGATGACCAAGCAGCATATCGACTACATGCTGTCGCGAATCCCGATGAACCGCTTCGTCCTGGTCGAGGAGCTCGCCGCGATGATCGCCTGGCTGTCGTCGGAGGACTGCTCGTTCTCGACCGGCGCCGTGTTCGACGTGTCCGGCGGGCGCGCGACGTATTGAGCCTAGCTCGCCTTGGGCGATTCCGTGGCGGCCGGCTGCTCGCCCTTGTTCGCCCAGCCCAGCAGCTCGTTGGCTTGGGCGGTGAGCCGATCGGCGTAATCGTCGTCGCCTTGCTCGCGGGCCTTGGCGGCCATTTCGAGCAGTTCCGCCGCGTAGCGCCGGAATTCGTCTGGGGTGGTCATCGCCGTCCCCCGTGAATCGCCGAGCGGCAGCCTACGCTAACGCTGCGCTACGTCCAGTCCCGGCCGTACATTGATGAGTGCAAACCTTAAGAGATGAAGGCTCACTTGCCGGTCGCAGCTCGCGTCGCGACAGCTCGCGCGGCCGGCCTTCGCTGCCCGGTATAGCTCCCAATCGTGCAGCACCAAATTCATGCTGCTCTCTATCTGCTCCTCAACGCGCTTCATCGCTGCGTCGCGATCAAGATATTCGCCAACCGCAGTCGCGTTCACCGATGCAATCCACATCGTCGGCAAGCCCACCGTGGCGCTCTTGACCACAGAGCCGTAAATCAGCGTACCGATTTCGAGCGACCAACCTTCACACATGCCCCGTCCCCACCGGGACCACTGACCACGCCGCTTCAATCTCGCTGAGTGAGATATAATTGGGATAATGTTCCTAATGCACTCTCATAGTCAAGTACTGGCCCCTTTTGTCTACTCGGCCCGCTGGCATTAGCGAAATATTCCCGTTGCCGTCACCTGTTGTCTGTCCGATGATCCTCGCAGGGGAGTGGGGAGATCATCATGTGGCGTCCCGTTGCCGCCTTGGCGTGCGCAACCCTATTGGTCGGGTGTGCCGCCTCGCGTGAACAGGTGGCCGCCAAGTTAGGCCAGGAATACATCGGCCAAAACGTTGACCTGCTCGTCGTGAAATTTGGACCGCCGACCAATACTTTCGTGATGAATAGCGGCGAAACCTCTTACAACTGGCAGCTTGGCAACCAAACAGATATTGCCACAGATCGCGGCTCCGGTTTTGCATCGACGAGATATTGCAAACTAATGGTGGTCGCCGCGAAGGGCGGGACCATAACGCAGCTCAACACGGAAGATTCGAACGCGGGCGGCGGGCTAATAGGTGTGATGGGTGGCTATGGCAGTATTTGCGCAAACCGGCTCGGCATTAATCGGTCGTGACGAATTAAAGGCCGCCCTCAGTTGGCCACTGTGTGCGGAGCCATTCTGCCAAACCAGAGTTCGCCTTGATTGGCAGCAGTTGGGCTTAAGCGCCGCTAAGTCCTATTTCTGACGCTAGGCAGGACTGCGGAGCCAAGGAACCCGGCGGACGTTGTTATGTCGGTAGTTCCGTGGGCAGGGTTCTCCCCCAGCCATGGGGCTGCTGGGCCGCTCCGGCCGACTTACTCCCTTTAGGTCCCCCCGGGGTGGCCCTTTTGTCGGGCGCCTCAGTTGGCAGCCTTTGGTTTGCCGTGATGCTCGTATCTCCTTCGCGTTTTCGCAGTTTGGGGGCACAATATGCGAGCAAATATCCTCCGCATTGTGGTGATGGCTAGTGCAATCTATTCAAACAGCCTCTTGGCGGCTGAGCCGAAGTTCATTGACCCTGACAGCACTAAATACAAGTTCATTCTCGAAGGCGGCGGGTGCGATCTTTCCATAGCTGCGGTTAAAGCGCCTATGACCGTATTTCTGAACGCCACGGCGCGGCGAAAGGGTTACCCAAACGGCTACTATGTCATGGCTATCAGTTATGACGTGCAGGTTCGTTCGGTGGAAAAGCAACTCAACATCAAAGCCGCAAACATTTCCTCGGACACGTTCTCCTCCGAGGCAGTTGCGACAAGAGAGGACGACGATGCTGTGCGATATATTATGAGTTATGAAGGATCGAGCAGCTTTACCGATACGATTGCAGGAGCAAGGTTTTACTTGAATATCAAACTTGATGACGGACGCACCTTGGCCTACGTCATCAGGCCAGACCAGAACCTTGCAGATGCGCCCGGTAACGTGGACGCTGCGAGGTATTGGGCGTCGTGCTCGCGCGCACGATTGCATGTTCTATAAACGGGGACACTGCTGGTAAAGAACGCCACAATGCCGAAGTCGCCTATTGAGTGGGAATCTATGCCTCAGAGCCGTGATAAGTAGCGAGCACACGACGGAAGGATCTGCCTGATAAATGGGGCTTGTGTGGCCAGACCCTCTTTGTGAGGGCCAGGAACAAAGTCCATTCCTACCGATGGCAATTCATTGCATCGCCTCACAACTTGAGGAGCTTCTCGAATTTGGGCAACGAACAAATAATCCTTGCTCATTCGTACAATGGTGAGGACCTTGTCATCCTGGATGTCGATACCCACCGTTCCAGCAACGTTGCCAGTATCTGGTTCCGGTCGCTTTGGGCCAAGTACCAGTGCGTGCATGACATTGTCTATCGACCATGACCTAAATCGCGCAAGAAAGCTTTGGCCAAGTATTAGAGGGCCATTGACGGGCGCAACACTACCAAGAACATTCTCGACTAGCGCTGACCCCGCAGCCAACGATCTAATCCTGAACGTTGCTGATGGCATTGTTGATCCATCAGCAAGCCGAAACTTTTGAGAGCCGATCCGGGAAGTTCTTGAGTCTGATGAATCGGATGTGATTCATTGTTGGGCGCTTGATTCGCGATGGAGCGCCCGATGTGGAAGCCCGAACACCGCCAAGCTGCGAACCGCAGTGGTCTTCGTTACCCGAGCGATTTGACTGATGCCGAATGGGTGATCGTGGAGGCCATGATCCCGCCTGCACGACATGGCGGTCGCAAACGCTGCGTGAACGTGCGTGAGGTGCTGAACGGGATCTTCTACATCCTATGGACCGGCTGCCAATGGCAGGCGCTGCCAAAAGACCTGCCACCGAAGAGCACGGTGCACGATTATCTGGAGCTGTGGAACTGGGATGGCACGTTGGAGCGCATCCACCATGCACTCTACGTCGCGGTACGCGAACAGGCCGGACGTGAAGCA
>Ga0335081_10002403_pt1 | contig 29506 bp, 25 predicted proteins | sample Lox_Sample_35_FD_206713 | JGI IMG/M metagenome (GOLD analysis project Ga0335081, IMG submission 206713) | Soil microbial communities from Loxahatchee National Wildlife Refuge, Florida, United States - Lox_Sample_3.5 | ecosystem: Environmental > Terrestrial > Soil > Wetlands | place: USA...
CCAATGTGCGCGGATTGACGGGACGCTCGCAACCGCAGCCCATCGGTGACGTCGGCGGCGATGCGGAAGATCGCATCCACTTGCCCATTGAAGAATTTGCGCGCGTGCTCGGCGGCGGCATTGTGCCCGGTTCGATTGTGCTGGTCGGCGGCGATCCCGGCATTGGCAAGTCCACGCTGATGCTGCAGATGGCGCTGGGCATGGCAATGCCCTTCGACAAAGCTCAGGGTAAGCGCGTGCTTTATGTTTCAGGCGAAGAGTCCGAACGGCAGATCAAGATGCGCGCCACGCGTCTCGGCAATGACAAAAAAGATTTCTCTGCAAACCTTATGCTGGTGACCGAAACGAATCTGGAAGTGATCCTCAATCATGTCAACGAAATCAAACCGGATTTGTTGATCATCGATTCGATTCAAACCGTTTATCTTTCCGAACTCGATTCATCGGCAGGTTCGGTTTCACAAGTGCGTGAGTGCGCCTCGCAGTTGCGCGAACTTGCCAAGTCCAGCGGCATTTCCATTTTCCTCATCGGTCATGTCACAAAGGAAGGCGCTATCGCTGGTCCGCGCGTGTTGGAGCACATTGTGGATACGGTTTTATATCTTGAAGGCGACCGCTTCCAAGCTTATCGTTTGTTGCGCTCCGTAAAGAATCGATTCGGCGCGACTGCTGAAGTGGGCGTGTTCGAAATGCGCGAGCGCGGACTCATCGAAGTGACCAATCCATCCGAAGCTTTTCTCGAAGAGCGGATGGTCAACGCGCCCGGTTCTTCGATTGCAGTCACGATGGAAGGCACGCGTCCGATATTGGTTGAGATTCAAGGATTGACCTCACCGACTCAATTCGGCAATGCGCGTCGCACGCCCAACGGCGTGGACTTCAACCGGCTGCTGCTCATTGCGGCGGTCCTCACCCGACGCGTAGGACTCAAACTCGCTGAACAGGATGTATTCGTCAATGTGGTGGGTGGGATTCAAATTGATGAACCCGCGGCTGATCTTGCCATTGCCGCAGCCATTGCCTCTTCATGGAAAGATGTTTCCATCCGTGCTGACGCGGTGTTGATCGGCGAGATCGGTTTGGCGGGCGAACTGCGCATGCCGGGCCAAATGCAGACGCGTCTGCGTGAAGCCGGAAAACTTGGATTCAAATGCGCCATTGTTCCGAAAGCGATTCGCACAGGTGAAGGATTTCCAAAGGGAATCGAGATCATCGAAGCGCGTTCGGTTTCGCAAGCCTTGGATGCGGCATTTGCAGTTCAAAGAGAATCGCCGAAGGGCCGCAGAGTTTGATAATTTTGAGTTTTCACCACAGAGTACGCGGAGAACACAGAGACTCTTTTCTTTCTCCGTGAACTTTGTGATCTCTGTGGTGAAATCATATGCGCGACAATTTAATTTCTCCTTCGTATATCTCTCAGAAGGAGAATTTCCATGAGCTACAAGATGTTTTCGATTGTTTTGATTCTCGCATTGGCGACTCTCGCCTGCGGATTCAGTTTTTCATTACCCAAAGCACCGACACCGGGACCGGATGTCACAGATAATATAACGGTACCCGCTTCCGGCTTAGGGACGACGCGCTTGAGCATCCTCTTCGGCGCCGGCGAGTTGAATCTAAACCCCGGCGCGCAGGATTTGGTCGATGGCACAGCCACCTACAATGTCCCAGACTTAAAGCCAGCCATTGTCACCGATAGCAACGACATCGAGGTCAAACAAGGCAACCTCAAAGATATCCCCTACCCGACCAATATCAAAAATAATTGGGACTTCAAACTCGGCAATACACCCATGGATTTGACCATCAACGCTGGCGCATATACCGGCACCTACGAATTCGGCGGGCTTTCGCTGACCAACCTCACCATCAAAGATGGCGCCTCGAATGTAAAGCTGACTTTCTCACAAGCCAATCCAAACGAAATGACGCTCTTCCGCTACGAGACCGGTGCCTCATCTGTCAAGCTTAATGGATTGGCCAACGCAAACTTCAGCACCATGATCTTCAACAGCGGCGCAGGGGATTACACGCTGGATTTCTCCGGCACCTTAAAGCGCGATGCAACGATCACTATCTCCAGCGGATTGAGCAATATCATTTTAGTCATTCCGCAAAGTGTGAATGCCAATGTCACAACCGAGAGCGGATTGGCAAATATCAATGCCGGATCGGGCTGGACTCAAAGCGGGGATCAATATACTCAAAGTGGTTCTGGTCCGACTCTGACGTTTCTAATCAAGACCGGTGCGGGGAACCTAAGCCTGACCCATTAATCGCAGCGATTGAATTTCTCCTCCCCAAATTGGGGAGGAGAAATTTATTAAATCGGAGTAAAAGGTCATAATTTAGCAATGACCTCTATCACTTGTTCTGTCCTTCTAAAACAAATAAAATCGTAATAACAGGTATATATTATCTGTTTTTGTGAAAGAAGGACTTTATGCAAATTACTCGTCAAGCCGATTATGCCGTACGTGCGGTGCTTTATCTTACCCGCCTCGACGACTCGGAACGCGCCGCCACCAGCACCATAGCGGAAGAACAAAATATTCCGCCATCATTTCTAGCGAAAATCATTTCGCAGTTATCTATCGCTGGATTGCTTCATACATCGCGCGGCGCGCGCGGCGGCGTGACGCTGGCTCGCGCCCCAAAAGAGATCACATTGCTCGAGGTGGTCGAAGCGATTGACGGACCGATTCAATTAAATGAATGCGTCGGTAGTGAGGGCACTTGTTCGTTTGACGGCGAATGCCCGCTTCGCTCCGTGTGGTGTGAGGCTCAGGATGAATTGGTAAAACGATTAAAGGCTACCAATTTTGCAGACTTGATGATGCAAACCGCGTAAATAAAATCAAGGAAACAACAAGCGTTCCTCTCGGCGTATAATAGCCGAGAGGAATTTTATAAGAGGATAGGAAAATGAAAAGATATAAATTCGCTCGGCCATTAGTAGTTTCAATTTTAGCCTTTGCTCTAATTACTCTTGCCTGCAACACAGTTACGAGTTTGCCGAATCCATTTGCCACCGCCACACCAACCTCAACACCAACTTTTACACCAAGTCCAACGCCCAGCCCAACTCCCACTGCTACTCTTACACCAACTCCACTTCCCACAGGAACGACAAAAATAGAACAATCGGACAGTACAACGCTTTTCACCGATTATGACAACAAGTATGATGTTGTTTTCCCTGCAGGCTGGGTGGTAACTAGTCTCAACTCAGACGATCTAAACAACATGCTGCAACTTGCATCAAAGAGCAATCCAGATCTTGAACAAACGATTGCTCTTCTCAAGAGCATGGATCCTAAAATATTTCGGGTTTTTGCTTTTGATCTTCTACCAGATCATATAGTCAATGGATTTATAACCAATGTCAATATTGTAGTGGAAAACAGCAGCCTCGTAAACGCTATGTCCTTGCAAGAACTGCTTGATGCTACAGCCCAAACACTTCCTCAGTATGATAAGAATATCAAAATCACATCGTCAAAAGTGACCGAAACAGCGTCCAATATCCCTATTGGTCTAATTGAAACCAACACGCTAATCAATACTGCTACTGGGGATAAGATTCACGTTTACGAGCAACTTATTTTCTTTAAGTTTTCACAAGCCAGCATTCAAATCACCTTGAGTACACCTCTTTCCCTTCAGCAAGAAATACTTCCTAGTTTCGAGCAAATCATTGACTCAGTAAAAATACTCGGAAATTAGCTTATAACCCAATCCATATTCCCTCACGGCGTATAATAGCCGTGAGGAATTTTTTATTTCAAGGAGAAACTCATGTCCAGTTCTCGAATTGTCCGCGCACCGCGCGGCACACAACTCACCTGCAAATCATGGCTCACCGAAGCCGCGTATCGCATGATTCAAAATAATCTCGATCCAGAAGTGGCGGAACGTCCGCAAGACCTTGTAGTTTACGGCGGGCGCGGACAAGCTGCGCGCAACTGGGAATGCTTCGATGCGATTCTTGAATCGTTAAAGAATCTCGAAGACGATGAAACGCTCTTGGTGCAATCCGGCAAACCGGTTGCGATTTTCAAATCGCATCGCGACGCGCCGCGTGTGTTGATTGCCAATTCGAATCTTGTCCCTCATTGGGCAACGTGGGAACACTTCGATGAACTCGCCGCAAAAGGGCTGATGATGTACGGTCAGATGACCGCCGGTTCATGGATTTACATTGGCACACAGGGAATTCTGCAAGGCACCTACGAAACATTCGGCGCACTGGCAAAATTGCGCGGCTGGAATTCACTCAAAGGTAAATTTGTTTTAACAGCGGGTCTCGGCGGCATGGGCGGCGCCCAGCCGCTTGCCATTACCATGAATGAAGGCGTGGGTCTCATCGTGGAGGTGGATCGCGAACGTGCCGAACGCCGTCACGCCATCGGCTATGTGGATGAAGTGGTGGATAATCTCGAAGAAGCGATGACGCTCGTCGAGGAGAACGTAAAGAACAAAACGCCGCGTTCGATTGGGTTGATTGGCAACGCCGCGGATATTCATAATGAATTGGTGGTACGCGGCGTTGTTCCAGATGTCGTCACCGATCAAACGTCAGCGCATGAAGCGTTGATGTACGTTCCTTCTGGACTTTCACTGGAAGCCGCCGATGAATTAAGAAAATCCAACCCTGACGAATATAAAAAGCGTGCCATGGCTTCGATGGCAAAACATGTTCAAGCGATGTTGGAATTCAAACACAAAGGTGCGGAAGTATTCGATTACGGCAACAACATTCGCCAGCAAGCATTCAATTATGGCGTGACCGATGCGTTTGAATTTCCCGGTTTTGTTCCGGCTTATATTCGTCCGTTATTTTGCGAAGGCAAAGGACCATTTCGATGGGTGGCGTTATCCGGTGATAAAGAAGATATTTACAGAACCGACGAAGCGGTGATGGAATTGTTTCCAAACGATGAGCATCTGCATCGCTGGATGAAGATGGCGCGCGAAAAAGTTCCGTTCCAAGGTTTACCGGCGCGCATTTGCTGGCTTGGATATGGCGAACGCCTCAAAGCCGGACTCAAGTTCAACGAATTGGTTGCGAAGGGAATCGTCAAAGCGCCGATTGTGATCGGACGCGATCATCTCGATGCCGGGTCCGTTGCTTCGCCGAATCGCGAAACCGAATCAATGAAAGATGGCACGGATGCCGTTTCTGATTGGCCGATTCTGAACGCATTGATCAATGCCATCGGCGGCGCGACCTGGGTCTCGTTCCATCACGGCGGCGGAGTCGGAATCGGTTATAGTCAGCACGCGGGACAAGTTATCGTTGCCGATGGAACGAAGGAAGCCGCAATTCGATTAGAAAGAGTTCTTACAACGGATCCCGGCATGGGCGTGGTCCGACACGCAGACGCCGGTTACGAGATCGCCATCGAAGCCGCGAAGAAACATGGAATCAAAATCCCGATGCTTAAATAAGTCTAAAGCGACTATTGCGTTCGATATGTAATCGAGTTAGGATAAGGTCATCCTTCAAAGGAGGAACCATGAGAAACCATCGAGCGATTCTCTTGCTGGTATGCGCTCTGTTGATGATGGCTTGCAACTTCCCACTCTTTGCGCCAACGGGGCAAACGCCCGCGCCAACTAGCAGTTTACCGACGAGCGTATCGACTCCGGCATTCCCGCCTTCGCCAACGTTTACGCTTACCCCAACCCTCTCCCCCACGCCCAGCGCGCCGCAATTGACTCCGAAATCGCCTGTGGTTAATTGCCGCTCGGGACCCAATGTTGCTTACGCCTCTTTGGATACGATCAATTCTGGGCAGACCGCAATCATCGCCGGAAGGAATGACGACAGCACATGGTGGTATGTTCACGATCCAAATAATACCAGCGTGTTCTGCTGGGTAGCAGCCAGTGTTTCAACTACGTCCGGAAATTTGAGTAACCTGCCAGTCATCCCCGCGCCATCTGCCATCGTAACGAATGTGACGGTGGGCGCATCGGTCAGTTTCAGCATGTGCGGCGCGCCCAATCCAGTTACCTTCAGCGGGACGATCACAACCAATGGTGCGACTAAAGTGTCATTCCAATGGGAAATCCGCGGCGCCAAATCCAACACCACCTCGCCTCAGACAATCAACTTCAGCGCCGCTGGAACGAAGAATGCTCCCAACCCAGGGACTTATAGCGCAGACTGCGGACATTATTCCATCAGCTTGCACGTATTGAGTCCCAACGATATTTCGGCAAAACAGAACTTTAAGATTGGTCCTTAAATTTATACATACGTAAAGAACTTACCAGTACTTTAGTAAGGCTTGAATAAAGGACAAATTGAGGTTATATTAGCCTAACAACCAACCCAACCAAAGGAGTAGACTATGTTCGGACGAAAAATCGAGAAGGACCCCCAAAAGGCTTTAGACAATGCCAAGAAGACCATGAACAGCGGCCTGACTGGCGGATTGACCAAGGCTTTCATGGGCAAAGATTTCGTGGACGATATGAACAATGCAATGAATAAGGGCCAAGCCGCACTGGATATGCAAAAGTCAGGCCAGTGGATCGCCCAAGCCGGTATGGATGCAACCGCACAGGTCGTTTCCATTAAAGATACCGGCTCGTTGATCAATATGAATCCGGTTGTGATCCTACAGTTGAAAGTCCAACCCGCGATGGGCGCCGCTTTCGAAACGACGGCTCAAACCATGGTTTCCAAAATCGCTATCCCGCGCGTCGGCGATACGATCAAGATCAAATATAACCCTGCAGATCCTACTCAAATTGCGGTAGTGTAATCTTTCCGGCAAACTCGGATCGGGCGGACATATTGTCCGCCCTTTTTATTTCTTCCAACCCAATTAACGTTATACTCACGGAACCATCGTAAGGAGTCACCATGTCATTGATCTACGCTTGCATCGTTCCGCACGCGGGCGACTTGATTGATGCTCAAAACAGAATTGCCTTAACGCGTCATTCCATGCAAGAGATGGGCATAACGTTACAGGCTTTATCGCCCGATATAATTATCATCATCAATCCGCACGGATTTCGAGTCCAAAATGCCATCAGTATTTCCATTGCGGAACGCGCAACCGCGGAATGGTCGGCCGATATAAAGCTCGATTTCGAAATGGATCACGTGCTCGCCAATGCTATCGCCGACCAAGCCACTGAAATGAACGTGCCGGTAGTACGTTACATCTACGGTGCAAGCGGCGGTCCCGATTGCTTTATTCCGCTGGATTGGGGCGCAATCGTACCATTGTATTTTATGGGTCGCGGCTATGAACCCAAGCCGAAGATCGTGCATATCAGTCCGATGAGATTACTGCCCTATCAAACACATTATGATTTCGGCCGCGCCATCGCAGGCGTGTTAAAGGATTCAGATCAACGCGTCGCTTTGGTCTCCAGCGCCGATCAAGGTCACGCGCATGACGCGAGCGGGCCTTACGGATTTGACCCCGCTTCGGCAAAGTATGATTCATGGATGCAGGATGTTGTCAACTCCAATCGCCTCGAGGACTTGCTTTCGGCGGATCCCGTTCTCGTAGAACATGGCAAACCTGACAGCCTATGGCCGACGCTAATTCTAGCAGGTGCGCTTAAAGAGAATCCGATGAAAACAAATTTGCTTTCTTATGAGGTCAATGGTTATTTCGGAATCCTATGCGCGGAGTTTTTGCCGCTACAGTGATAATAAAGATTCTTTGCCATGAGTTCGCGATGGATCTCTTTAGGAGGCATTATTGTTCGGGGCTATCGAGTCGCATCCGGTCCATCGAAAGATTATCCCTATGGCGCATTGGAAAGGCAGAAGCCCATCTTCAAATCGCGCGGGCTGAACCTCGATGCTTATTTTAACGGCACACTGAACATAGACATCCGTCCATACACCTTCCAAGTAATAAAACCGGAATATACTTTTCATAATGTCGAATGGACGGACTTGCATCCTCCTGAGCATTTTTCTTTTTCGCGATGCAAAGTCATATATAAAAATATCGAATATGACGGCTGGGTCTATTATCCGCACCCGGAGACAAAACGCCGCAATTTTCAGAACCCCTCGCTGCTGGAAGTGATCGCGTTTCCAATTCCAGAAATCCAATACGGGGATGAAGTGCAAGTATTTATAAACCCAGGTGAAATCACGATAAGCAAGTCCATCTAATATCTGCCGATATATTCAATGGGCGACCGACATCAGGTCGCTCTTTTTGTTGTTAATGATCCTGTATGGCGAAGCTTATTGCTTCTCCTTTGATCAAATATAGTGGACAAAATTGCCCCTTTTGTAAATGCCAGCATACAATCGAACTTGTCAATTATGATGGGAACCCAAAGCTATATCCGAATTGATGTACAATTATTGATGATGGCATCAACACCTTATCAAGGAGTACCTATTATGAATCGTCTCTTTAAGAAACGACAAAACGTTTTTCTGAAACTTATTCACGATCAAGCCGCGCTTACACTGGAGGGCTTGGATGCTTTGAAAATTTATTTAAGCTCCCAGGACCCAGCGGCCTCCGCATTGCTGGATGCCAAAGAGAAAGAAGCAGATGAAGCCCGTCGTATCCTGATTGATGAATTAAATAAAACGTTCATTACCCCGTTCGACCGCGAGGACATCTTTGCCCTTTCGCGGACGATTGACGATGTATTGGATTATGCGTACAGCACGGTCAGCGAGATGGAAATCCTGAAAGTAAAGGCGACACCCTACATGCAACGCATGGCCTCATTATTAAGAGATGCCGCTTACGAACTTTCCATGGCAGTCAACAGCCTGGAGGAGCACCCGGCGGTATCGAATGACCATGCTCAACGAGCGAAGGCTCTTGAAAACCGCGTTGAAGGTGTTTACCGCGAAGCTCTGGCGGATCTCTTCAGCGGCGCTGAGGATATCAAGCATGTGGTCAAGATGCTGAAACTGCGCGAGGTATATCGCCATATGAGCAACGCGGCAGACCGCGGTGATGAAGCCGCCAACGTCATAGCGGATATTGTTGTCAAAATCACATAAAAGGGAGCGAAGCATCCATGCCGCCCATTCTCATTGCAGTGATCGTGCTGGGACTCGGATTTGCCTTTCTGAACGGAGTTCACGATTCCAGCAATGTGGTAGCTACGATGATTTCATCGCGCGCATTTTCGCCGCAAGTCGCACTAGGCATCACTTCCCTCGCAAATTTTTTTGCCCCCTTTATTTTCGGTCTGGCAGTGGCAGAGACTATCGGCAATGATGTTGTTTCTTCCAATTCCATCAACATAACAGTAATTGTGGCATCGTTGGTTAGTGCAATCTTGTGGGATCTATTAACATGGTACTTTGGATTTCCAAGCAGTTCCTCCCACGCGTTGGTTGGAGGTATTATCGGAGCCGTGGTCATAGATGGGGGATGGAAAGTCATCAAACTTCCAGGATTGACCAAAATATTGATTGCACTTTTTACCTCTCCTTTTCTTGGTTTTATTTTTGGGTTTCTGCTTTTGAGGATAATCCTGTTATTGAGTTGGAACGCGACCCCAAAGATCAATGGACTGTTCAAGCATAGTCAAATAGTCACGGGTGTCGCCCTAGCACTTAGTCATGGCGCCAATGATGCAGAAAAAACCATGGGAATTATCACCTTAGGCTTGGTCATAGAAGGATATTTGAAGGTTTTTGCAGTTCCATTCTGGGTCATTATCATTTGCGCCAGTGCGATTGCGCTTGGTACCGCTATAGGCGGATGGCGGTTAATCAAAACGTTGGGAGGCAAGATGTTTAAAATCCGACCCATAGATGGCTTTACTTCCCAATTGGCATCGGCAGTTATCATCATAGGGGCATCGTTGATCGGCGGGCCCGTAAGTACAACTCAGGTGGTAAGCGCAACAATCATGGGCGCGGGCACAGGGGAAAGAGCGAACAAAGTGCGCTGGGGAGTTGCGCAGGAAATCGCAATAGCTTGGTTGTTGACCATTCCAGCGACAGCGATTATCGCCGCGGGGATATACTGGGCGCTTATTCGCATCATCCTATAAAGAATATAGTCGAGGGCCGAAAGCGCTGAGGAAAACAAACGGATCTCCCGATGATTGAGAGATCCGTTGCGTTGATCGGCCAACATTATTTTGAGAATAGATCCATCAACGGTCTGACATGAATCACGCCATCGAAACCCTTTATATTGCCTTTTCGCAAGATTGCCTTCTCGCCTTTCGGATCGCCAAGGCAAGTAACGATCACATCCCCGGCACTCACATCCTCACTCTCGGTGTAACCATTCGTCGTAACGACGGTTTTTATGCCTGCCGCTTTTGAAGCAGCCACACCGTTCTTCGAATCTTCAATTACAAAAGCCTCGTCCGGTTTCAAGCCCAGCTTGGACAGTGCAAGATTGTAGATTTCCGGGTCAGGTTTTTTCTTGCTGACCACATCGCCAGCCAGCACCAGATCGAATTTAATATCGGCAAGGGCTTTTTCGGTGATCGCTTTCGCGGTCTGCTCATTGGATGTGGTGCAAACGGCGGTCCTTAGACCCGCCTCCATCGCCTCTTTCATGAACCGATGAATCCCCGGCCTCAAGGGAAGTTTTCCGGCCTCGATCAGCTCCACAAACAGGGCGGTTTTACGCTTATGCATCTCGGGAATGAGTTTATCAATCTCTTCCTCGGTCATTGGCTTCGAAAACCCTTTAGTTTTCCAGTGATGCTTCATACGTTCCTTGCCGCCGCCAATCTGGAGCAGTTCATGGTAATACTCCACACTCCATTCATCGGTGAATCCAAACTCCTTGAAGGTCATATTGAATGAGATGCGATGACCATCCCGTTCGGTATCAATAATGACTCCATCCTGATCAAAAAACACAGCTTTAATTCTTGACATAACACCTCTATTAAATAAAAAATTGAACACGAAGGACACTAGAGCCTGTGTCCAAAACACCTTGGATTTATAAATAGAAACTAAGCACACAAAGGGGATTTTTTACTGAGCAATCTTTGTGTGCTTAGTGATAAAGTTTTACTTCTTCATTCCAAAGAACTCGCGGATCGTATCCACAAACATACGGTTCTCTTCCTTCGTGCCAATGGTGACCCGGAACCAGCCGTCGCTTCCATACTTCTTGCTCTCGCCGCGCAGGATCAAGCCTTTTGTTTCTGCAAAGGCTAACACTTCCTTGCCGGTCTTGCCGGTCGCGCCGCAATCAAACAGAATGTAATTCGCCTTGGACGGGAAGATCACGAAGCCGGGAATGTCGCTTAGAGATTCGGTAATGAAATCCACTTCGCTATTGTTGAAGCGCACTCGCTCAGCGAGTCCCTCGGCATCTTCAAAAGCCGCAAGTGCCGCCCACATCGGGATCGTGCCCACGTTCCAGGGAAGAAGCGAACCGGCGATTTGGTCAATTACCGCTTTCGCCGCCAGTGCATATCCAAAGCGCATGCCGGCGAGACCGTAAGCCTTGGAAAGCGTACGCGTGATAATCACATTATTGTATTTCTTCGTCAGGGCGACTTGCGACATGCCCAAGCCGGAATATTCAATGTAGGCCTCATCCACCACGAAGGGAATTCCCGTCTCTGCGATGGTGATGAAATGCTTGGCATCCATAAAATTGCCAGTTGGGTTATTGGGGTTGGCGACTACGATGATCTTGGTCTTATCGGTTACTGCTTTGAGGATGGCATCTGGGTCATAAAGCATTTTCTGGTCTTTATAGACCATCGGCACGTTGACCATGTTCGCGCCCAGCAATTTGCCGCGCAATCCGTAAATACCAAAGCATGGCGTATGCTGAATGACTTCATCTCCCGGTGCAATAAACATGCGGAAGATGTTATCGTATACCTCGCTGGAGCCGTTGCCAAGCATGACGTTATAGGGTCCATCCAGCTTATTGATCTCAGCGATTTTAGTCCGCACCACAAGCCCTTGGTCGGGATAACGATTCGCCATCTTGGAATACTTGACCATCGCTTCCAAAACTTTTTGCGAGGGCGCGTTCGGATTCTCATTCGACATCATACGATGCAAGGCGGGGTTGCGCCATGCCTTCTCGATATGCTCCGAGATGTACATGGGAATGCCCTTCACCCAAGGGACATAGTACTCTTCGATTTTCTTTGCCATTCTTTTACTCCTGAAAGTTTTGTGATCATTGGTGGTCCGGATGCGAGATTCATCCATCCGACCACCGAATGTTATTACGCTTTGCCGGCAGACTCCAGCATATCAATCCAGTGCATCACCGCTTTGCGGGTTGCATCGCGTACAGCCGCGTCAACCTTGCCGGGATCATACTCGTCGCGGTGCGCGCTGATATATTCGAACTTCGCATCAATCAGCGTGTGCTTTAACTCGGTGGACACGTTGAACTTCGCGCCGCCAGCCGCCAGCAGTTTCTTGATGTAATCTTCGGGCAGACCTGTGCCGCCGTGAACCACAAGCGGCGTTTTGATTCCATTGCCGTTAATCATTTTATTGATGGTTGCGAGACGGTCGAAATCAATCTTTGGATTCTTGGTTTTATAAACTCCATGCGCGGTGCCAATGGCTGGCGCAAAAATATCCAAGCCGGTGCGCTCGACATACTCCACGGATTGTTTTGGATTCGCCAACTGCGCCTCATCTTCCGCGACTTTGATCTGGTCCTCCACGCCACCCACGGTGCCCAGCTCGCCCTCGACCGAGATATTTCCAACTTTATGACAATAATCCACCACTTCCTTGGTCTGACGGATGTTCTCTTCGTATCCCTGCTTGGACGCGTCGATCATGATATTGGTATAACCGGTATCCGCACACTTCTTGCAATAAGCAATATCCGTGCAGTGATCCAAATGCAAACACACGGGCACCGGCGCGGACGAGGCCAGATTGCGATAGATCGCCACCATCAGGCTTGTGCCCAAGAACTGAGAAGGCTTGACGGAAGTCTGAACGATGACCGGCGCTTTCTTTTCGACTGCGGCATCTATCACCGCCTCGAACTGGACCAAGTCTGTAACATTGAATGCCCCGACGGCGTATTTGCCCTTTAACGCCTCGACCATGATCTCTTTTGCATTTACGATTGACATAAACTCTCCTTTGGTTTGAATAATTGATCAAATTTCTTGCAAGCGGAAGATTTCATGCCTCCGCCTTCATCCATATTTTATTTTGCCTTCTTCTTTACCGCCGCATCTTTTAACCATTGCTCCCAGCGATAATCCGTGACATGCTGGCGAAAACGGCCAAACCATAAGTCGGCATAACCTTGGAAATCTTCTTCGAGTTTTGAAATGCCGGTTTGAGTGGTGCCCCACATCGCCTCATGCAGTTCCGACATCGGCCACATCAATCTTAGACGAGCGTAATGCTTGGGGGTCACCTCGCCGAAATATTCCTGAAGAAAGATGCGAACTTGTTCCTCCGTCAGCCGATGATGGTGAGAAAAGTTCCCGAGGTCGAAGAAGATATCGCCCATGCCAGCATATTCCCAATCCAACAAGCGAAGTTCGCCGATCTCGCCGGGGACATCCTCGTCCAGCCAGTTTAAATTTAGCAGATCATCATGACACGGTTTGGGAATGTACGGATCTTTCAAGAGGGCATTTTCCACTTCGTGCGTCTTTTGCATGATCCAATCCCAATCAAACGGAAATTTGCAATCGTTAGCCTTTGATGTTTTGGTCAGCATTTCTACGCGGCGAAACACATTGAACTCGCCTTTCAACTCCGGCGCGCGGCGATGGAAGAGTCTTAACTTACGCGCGACGCGCATCAAATTATGCGGCTTGGTGATTTCCTCGGGCGGCACGCGTTTGCCATTGATGAAACGGGTGACGATATAGCCCTCAGGCTCGATAAAGTACACCACATCCGGCGCAATGCCTAATTGCCCCGCCGCCCGATTCGCCGCGTATTCCACATCGCGCTTGATGCCCAATTGATCCGTGCCTTCCCCCGCTAGGCGAATCACGTATGATTTACCGTCGGCATCAATCTTGAAATTTAGATTCGTGATACCGCCGCTCAACGGAGTCTTTTTAATATTCTTGGACTCCGCTAGAAATGGCACCTTTGAAATGGCTTTGTCAATTGCAAGTGTCACAGTCTCATCCCAAACATAACACTGAATTTCTTGCTTAATGCTATGCCATAGTTGCCACAGGAGTGGCCGTGGCCATACGTTCACCCACAAATGCTTCCAGGCTGGAAAAGCCCTTCGCGAAGGTTTCAACTGTGCTGACCGTGGCAGGATGGATGTTGAACTGTTCCAATGACAAACCGTTCGGGTCGTAGGCCTGTATGCAGTATGGCAGTGTCAGCATTTTGTCCATGACCTGTTGCGGTACCTCTTCTTCGATCTCGGGCCGGAAATCGATATTATCGCCCAGTTCAAAAAGAGGTTCCAAAACGTAGGGCGGGCAAGTGTAAACAATATCTCCGCCTGCGACCTTTTGAATATCCCAATATCTCATCTTACCGGCCACGAGCGGGCCAGCACGCATGGAGCAGGATAACAACTTGCTGGCATAGCCTCCCTCCGTCAACATACGATAGGCGCGGCGGAAGACCGCGATCCCAAACCAATGCTTTTCCTGCCAGGACAATTTAATTTTCTTTCGCTCCGCTTGAAGATCGAGAGCTTCATTTTCGGTCAGGCGTCCGATCATCATGGTGATGACAGCGCGCCATTGGCTCATATCCACCTTATTCTTCTCAGCGATCTTTATGCCCTCCATGGCGGCATCCGCGGAAGCCATGATCTGAGGCAGAGTAAAACAAGTGGTGGTATTAGTGCTAATACCTTTGGAGGTAAGGACTTTGAGAACCTCGATGCCCTGCATGCTGGCCGGTACCTTGATCATCACGTTGGGACCAATGGCGCGCAGCTCATCAGCGGCCTCGATCATTTCCTCCGTCTCGGCAAAGAGGCGGGGATCCAATTGACCGGAGATCCAGCCAAACCGACCATTGGAGGCCTCGAACATGGGCAGGTATTTCTCAGCGCCGCGCCTCACAATTTCCTTATACGTCAACATGGCCAATCTTTTTTGACTAAGTTTCGGGCTGTCATGACATAGCCTACTCACCCAATCTCCCCAATATTTTGGATCAGCCTGAACTGCTCCCCACGACAGCGGCGGGTTGGTAGTGCAACCTCTGAAGACGCTTTGCTCCGGATGTTCGGCGTTATAGAGGCGCAGCAATTGTTCTTTCAATTCAGATTTGCGGGATGGTTCAGCCGCATTAACCAACTTCTGAACCCACTGGTCAAAGATCAAAGGTGAAGAATCCCACCAGATCTCCATATCGGGGTTGGTCTTAATTAAGCGTTCTACAGGACTTTCACTCATGGTTCATTTCCTTTCTTGATGCTTCTAATGAAATGTTGTTATTGAAAGACGAGCTTTTTTACTCCAGATTTCAATCTGGACTTATTTCGATTTTGTTTCCTGAGCTGGTTTTCCCGGCGCAGGTCATAGCTTCCAAATACTTGAAGCAGGCAAGGTTTCACACGTCACTTCACTAAAGTATTCCTGGAAAAAGAGTCGCATTGACTTTGGGTGGATAGTGGCCAGTGGCAATTTTATTTGTTAGCCGCTGGCCACTATCGTAAAACCGTACTGAAATACCAAGACGATTTATTCGGGCGGGATTTCCTTAAAGGCATAGTCGATGTTGATACCCTTGGCCTTCTGAGCGCGCTTCGTGAGCGCATACCAAACGACACAGAACACGATGATCCCAAATGTGAGGATTTGTGCCCATAGGTGGGTTGGAAATACGGAGAAGTCCCAGGTTCCGATCACGCCCAATGCCGGTTCCAGCACGAAGGACAACACCATGCCCATTCCAAGGCCGCCTCCCAGCATGCCGAGAGCGGTCGGCCAGGGCATCTGCTCGCCGCGGAACCAACCAGGCAACTGTTCACGCAATGGCCATAAGAAAGCGATGACTCCGACAATCGCCGCCGCTCTGACGAGGGCGATGAGGAAGAGCGAATTTGCAAAGGCATGAGGTGCGAGCACCCAAGCTGACCAGATCCAAGCAAAGACACCCACGAGCCCGATCAACATTCCAAGATAAGGATGCACTTTATATTTCGCGCCTGGCGAGGCCGCATACACCTCCTTGGCCTTGTATGGGAAGAAAATGCCCGCCAGCGCGCTCCCCGCAAAGCCCATACCGCCACCGAAGGTCACGCCCAGTGTCAAAGCAAGCCAGCCTGGCACCAAGTTGTAACACAAGATAGCAGGGATACTTGCCAAGAAGAAGGCTAGGTGGGCGTTGACAGGAGTATGCCGACGCTCGCTCACGCGGCTGAACCATTCTGGCATGGCGCGGTCAAGAGAAGCGGCTACCATGATGCGGGTAGTACCGATCATGATGTTATTGGCGATCTGGAAGCTGTTGAAAAGGTAGCCAACGGCGATGAGCAGCACGACGATTGGACTACCCGTGAGTGCAACAGCTAGAATTGGCGGCCAGAGGTTGAAGCCGGCGATATTCGCCGCGCTGAGACCAGACCAATAACCGGCACCAGCGACATACAGGAACTGCGTGCCAAGGGCTCGTTCAAACGCCCAGCCCAGCAGAGCCAGCAGAACGCCAGTGATGACCAGCCCGCCGACGAAGATAAGGGCCTGAGTGTTGAAGGATTTGGCATCCTTGATCTCGCCGTTCTGCTCCGCACTATAGGTTGCCCACTGCAAGGAGGTCCAGGCAATCGGCGCGACTAGCAGGGTAGCCAGCAGGCTGAAGGGTGGATTGAGGTTAATTCCTGCCTTCTGCGCGGCGGCAATTGCCGACTGATAGTAATTGGGAACGCCGCCTACCGCGACTGAAAACGCATTCAATTTTGCGGGGACATCGGCCGGGTTCGCAAATAACAGAACAATCACTGTGGTGAAGATCGCAATCGCAGTGGCCACGACCATCCATCGTTGAACCGCTACATAGTTCTTAAAGCCAGACGTCAGAAGCAAAAACGCGCCCCCGGCATTAAGGATACTAACAATCACGATGGCATTCGGTGTGGTAAACCATATGCCAATACTGGCCAGTGTCGCGTTTCCAAGGGTGGCGCCCAAGCCCAGAAAGAGTGGAGCGAAGCCGAGGTAGGAAAGCAGCCAGCCGGCCAGAGCGATCCACACGAGCTGCCAAATCACGATTCCCGACATCGTAATGGCGAAAGCTATTCCACCGCCCCATACGCGGCTTTGGAATACATAGTCTCCACCGGAGCGAGGTAATGCCGTCGAAAGAAAGACATATACCAGGCAAATGGGAAGTTCAAAGAGCATCGCTAAAATGATTCCCCAGACCAAATGGCCGCCCGGCAAAGAGCCCGGCGCCCAAAGATAGGTCCAGGGGAAAATTACGCCCATGGCCAGGATGTTGTAAAACATAGCCGACCAAGGGGACATAACTCGCACCAGCCCAGAGGCCTTACGTGTAAAGACTTCCGGCTTAGCACTTGCAATTGTACTCATTGTTTTATCTCCTCATTATCGAATCACAAGTATCAAAAAAAACGGAATTCCTTAATCAAAGATAAATTTTTTTAAGGCGATCGCGCACCTCCTTTTCTAGGCAAAAAACCATCTTACCCACTTGTCATTTGGGACCCTTCAATCTTTCCATCTGAGAAAACCACCAGGCAACCGCGCAAGACCCCTTCCCCGTATTCACTCCCCGGATTAATACAGGTGGTCCTTCCGATCTTAACGAGTCCTTGCGCTTCATGAATGTGTCCGTGCAGACCCAACATGGGTTGATATTTTTCAATCGCCTTGCGGACGGATGGACTACCGGCGCCTGCAAAGACGATCTGCCCCGCGCTCATGATTGGAGTGGGCGGGTCGGTGTTCCAATCCAGTTTAGGACAGGAGTCCAAGGTTGAATCGATCGGAGGAACATGAAAATTGAATATGCAGTGCTGGAAGTCTTTCACCTGGGCACACATGCCTTCGATGATCTCACCCAACTTCTCATCCGGGATCTCTCTCGGTGTATGCCAAGGGGTGGGGTTGCTGAAGCCGACACTCGCCATGGTATGGTCATCGTCAATTTGAACGACTTTGGCTTCGCAGGGAATAAAAGATTCGCCGCCTTCTTTTAATGCTTCAAGCACTTCGGGATCGTCATCATTACCTCCGGTTACCAAGCATTTAATTCCAGTACCTTTCAGCCGGGTTTCTGCCAGGTCGATCCAGGAAGCAAGCCTTTCCCGGGCAAGCTTATGAAACAATTTGTCCACAGCAGCAGGATCATTGGCAAAGCCCTGATATTCGTCCTCGTCCATAACCTGGTTGTAAAAACCGAGCAGCCCTAATTTATCTCTCAATTGCTGTAGTTCCGCCTCGGTACTAAACTTCTGGATTGTTCCCTGCACTGTGGCGCGATAATTTCCGTTTTTCTCTTTAATGATTGGAATCAGCAACTTTCCAGAAATATCGCCGCCCATGACAATCAGGTTTACATCATAAAATTTGCCAGCGTTAATAAACTTCCGATAGGTGCGTTCTGAGCCATGGATGTCGGTGGCAAAAAACAGGCGGGTGGTTTTCTTACTCTTCTTTTTTCCAAGAAGTGACATTTGACCTCCGATTGGGGTTAGATTGGCAACGCGATGAATTAATTAAGGCCGAAAAATATGTACATTTTTTTAAAATTTTCAGTAAAGCCTCCTAACGCTCCAATGCTACGGTAAGCGAATAAATATCGCCGCGGTTATAGCAATAGGTAAACTCCACCGGCGTACCATCGTCGGCGTATACTGTGCGTTCTTTGAAGAGGATGGGCGCACCCTCCTTGATTTTCAAGAGACGGGCGATTTCTTTGGAAGCTTCTCGAGCTTCCAGCCTTTGGATAGCACGCTTGACCTTGTAGCCGCACTTCTCAAACAAAGTCCATAAATGTTGCATTTCTAAATTCTCGTTGACAATGCTTGCGAACGGCTTATGTGGTATATGGGCATCGTGCACCGTTATCGGCACATTGTCAGCATAACGCAATGTCTTGACGCGGATCACACGGCTTCCCGTAGGAATATCCAAGGCTTGCGCCACTTTTGAAGTAGCAGGAATCACCTCCAGACATAATAGGGTTGCCCGCACTTGAATTCCCTCATTTTCGGCCTTATCAAAGAAGCTGGTCAAACGAGTGTGGTCACGCTGCAGGTGTGGATAAGCGACGAATGTTCCAACACCATGCCGCCGATAAAGCAAGCCTTCATCAACGAGGTCCTCAATGCTCTCGCGGATCGTCATGCGGCTGACGCTATATTTGGAAGCTAATTCATTCTCAGAGGGAAGTTGCTCGCCGCGCTTTAGAAGGCCCCCCGTGATTTCTGCACGCAACGATTCTCGAATCTGAACATAAACCGGTACACCCTCGGTTCTGATAAACTCAGCCATTATGCCTCCGGTTTACTGTGAATCTAGACATATAGATGTCTAGATTGTACAACAAAAATTCGGCGGCGTCAAGAAAAATTTCAAAACCCCTCAGAATACAGCGCCTTTCTTCATTCCTAGGAGCGTTATTGTGATTGCCCACTGGGTCAGTGATCTCTTGCCACCCGTTTTAATGACGTTGTACAATCCCCAATTATCTTGCACTAAAGGTTTAGTCTTTTATGTTGATCCTCCGAATCATTTTATAGTCAGCTGCTGGTACACGTTCCATTTCATCCCACACCGCGTGACATCTTCGACAACGAAATCTCACTATATCCACGCGAAAGATCCTGTAGTAGAGATCAATAAAATGTCCCCAATATTCCTCTCCACCGTGTTCTATTTCCAGACACGTTTCCATCTCACGAGCGTGCCTGCGGCTGACTTCTTCCCTCACCAACGGCAGAAGACTGCTACATTTTTTGCATTTGGTTAAAGGGAATAACCGAATATAAACAAAGCCGCAGGCATATAGCATTGAAATTGCCGTTGCAACTACAGCGAAACGTATCGATGTTTCTAATTCATGAAATAGGAAGGCCCAAAATAGCTCGGCAAATACAAAGATGGAGAGCCACTCTAACAGGAATATAGCAGGTTTCTTCTTATGTTCCTGCTCCAAGAGCCAATCTGAGACTGATTTGAACATCATATCTTCCTCCAACACACTCTCCCCTAGCATATGACAATCCAACCAAACCATCATCCACATCCATAGTATAGGTCAGTTGGTTCCAAAAATCAACTGGGAATTCCTCTGGGGTCTGTAGTTTATAGTTTATACCATTCGCTTGTTTAAACAATTTGCTAGCACATTGATATGGCATGGACTGCCAATGCCTTCCAAGCAGTACACTATTGCCGACTGACCTTGAACTGAGAAAAAAACTCACTCACCTCCTCTTCAGGCCCTTGTTCCAACAGGGCAATGGGTTTCGAGAGATGAGTGAGGATACTTTCAAGAAAAACTTGTTAAGCGCGAATCCGCTCTCCCTTCGGATCCCAAAGCGGGGACGCGACGACAACCGCGCCAATCTGCTCACCGAAGAATTCGATCTCAAGCTTTGTACCGGGCTTGCTGTATTCAATTGGCAGGTAAGCGTAAACGATACTCTTCTTGACCGAATAGCCATAGCCTCCAGCGGCGACCCATCCAATGATCTTTCCATCCATCGTTCGGATTGGTTCCTTACCTATAGCGATCAGGCGGTCATTGGCAAGGGTGATGCACATCAGCTTGCGCGTCAAACCTTTTTCCTTGGCTTTGACCAACGCCTCCCTGCCGATGAAATCACCTTTATCAAATTTGATGGCAAAGCCCAAACCGGCTTCAAGAGGATTGTAGTCCGGGCTGATCTCACTACTCCAATAGCGGTAACCCTTCTCAAGCCTCAAAGTGTCAATAGCTTTATATCCTCCCGCGACCATACCTTCGGGTTGACCAGCTTCCCACAGAATATCCCATAAGCGCAATCCATATTCCATCGGGCAGTAAAATTCCCAGCCCAGCTCGCCGACATACGTCACGCGCGATGCGAGAAGCGGCACGTCACCAACGGTGATGTACTTCGCGGTCATGTATGGAAAGTTCGCATTGGATACATCATCGGTTGTAACCTTTTCGAGAATCTTGCGCGCTTTAGGTCCCCACAAACCGATGCAGGCGTAAGACGAACCGACATCTTCGATGGTCACTGAACCATCTTCCGGCATGTTAATGGACAGCCATGAAGAATCATGTTGACCAAAAGCCGTGCCCGTGATGATGAGGAAGCGTTGTTCGCCGAGGCGCGTGACCGTGAAATCACATTCGATGCCGCCGCGTTTATTCAGGCACTCCGTGTAAACAATCGTGCCTATTGGTTGATCAATATTATTGGCGCAGACGTAATTCAAGAATTTCAACGCACCGGGACCGCGCACCTCAATTTTGTTGAAGGATGTCTCATCGAACAGACCTGCGTTCTCACGCGTCATCAAATGCTCGTAACCGATGGCGCGCGACCAATTCTGCCGCGACCAACCCTGAGGTTCGTGGCCGTGAGTCGCTTTCTCTTCATAAATTCTGAACCAGTTCGGGCGTTCCCATCCGAATTTTTCGCCGAACGAACAGCCGAGATCGCGCAGGCGATAATATGTCGGAGAGAGTCGCTGACCGCGGCGCGACATGCGTTCCTCACCGGGGAAATGAATATCATAATATTGAGTGTAGGTTTCGATGGTGCGTGCCACCGTGTAATCGAGGCTGTTGTAGTTGGAACCGAATCGGCGCACATCCAGCCGCCACACATCCCATTCGGGATGACCATCAATGATCCACTCCGCCATCGTTTTACCGATACCGCCCGCACCCGCCAATCCATGCGCGCAGAACGCGCACGCCACCCAGAATCCTTTAACCGATGTGGGACCAAGCAAGAATTCGCCATCGGGCGTGAAACCCTCGGGACCGTTCAAGAGTTTGATGACTTCCGCATTCTCGACAGCGGGTACGCGCTTGATTGAATTTTCCATCAACGGTGCAAAGCGATCCCAATCCGGGGGTAACAACTGGTATTTAAAATCGCGCGGAATACCTTTTAGTCCGAAAGGTTCGGGCTGGCGTTCGTATCCGCCCGTGACCAACCCGCCAACTTCCTCACGCCAATAGACGAGCAAATCGGGATCGCGCAAGGTTGGGAAATTATGAGTAACGCCTTCAATGGGTTTCGTCAAAATATAAAGATGCGCCATCGGGACGACGGGCAGATCCAACCCGACCATTTTTCCGACTTCGCGTCCCCACTGACCGGAGGCGTTCACGACAACCTCAGTCTTGATCGTACCTTTATCAGTCACTACTTCGCTGACGCGGCCATTCTTGACAACGATCTTTTCAACGTTGGTGTTCGTGAATATTTTTGCGCCGCGATTCTTTGCGCCAATTGCCAAGGCGTTGGTCAAGCCTGTTGGATCAATGATGCCGTCATTAGCCGTGAATGCAGCGCCGACTACACCATCCAACGAGATGAGCGGAAATTTTTCGTGCGCTTCTTTCGGTGAGATCAATTCCATATCCACACCAAAGGAACGCGCCATTCCGACGAGACGTTTGTTCTCTTCCATGCGCTCGGCGGATGAAGCCAGACGAATCCCGCCGACTTCGCGCCAGGATGTATCCTGCCCTGTTTCTGCTTTCAGCTTTCGATACAAGTCCGTGCTGTAATGCATCATGCGCGTGAGATTGGCATCCGAACGCATCTGCCCCACCAGACCTGCAGAATGCCATGTGGAGCCCGATGTTAATTCGTGGCGTTCGAGGATAACAACATCCTTCCAACCCATGAGCGTAAGGTGGTAGGCAATACTGCATCCGCCTACTCCGCCGCCAATGACGACCACTTGTGCTTGTGAAGGTAATTCAGCCATGCAATTCTCCTTGTTGCAGGTTGTATCGCTAGGCAACCTGCATGTATATTGAAAAATAAAAAGGTATTGCCTAACGGTAATACCTTTTGAAATCTAAACCTGCCAGATCGAACCTGGCTTTGCCATCTCTGCAACAATATCAAACGATGAAATAATCCCAAGCGGGAAAGCTTTGGGATCTTTATCGTCAATCACTACGAGACGATGATAATGTTTTTGAATCATCAAATCTGCGGCATGCTGCAAACTAGCATTGATATCAATGGTGAGCGCCGGATGCATCACATCGCGAACGGTCAGCGATTCGTCCACGCCATCTTTTACAAAAGGCAAAAGGTCTTTGCCACTGACCACGCCTTGCGGAACGCCTTTGGCATCTACAACCAAAACTGAACGCCACCCAGCTTGAGTCATCGTGCGAGCTACAGAATAGATCGGCGTTTTGTCACGGCAGACTAAAATCGAATCGGACATTACATCGGCAACCGTCTCACGGTGCAGTTTTTCTTCTTTCGCAATGCTGGCAACAAAATCAGAGAGGGAAATTACGCCGACAGATTTGCCCTTGTCAGTTACCAACAAGCGACTAACATCCTTATCCATCAACTCGCGCACGGCGTCCGTCAAGGATAAATTCGCTTCCACAAAATCAACCGGCTTGGACATTAGATCCGCCGCGGTCAGTTTCCGCATCGTCGCGAGACTATTACTATCCACTGAAAGCCATTCGCCCGCCAGAAGATCAACATCGGAAATAATACCCAGCGGGCGGCCATCTCGATCTTCAACAATTAAAGCATGGACATGATTCTGATTTAGTAAAACAGCTACCTGACCTAAAGTTGCGCCAGGTCGGCAAGTGAGCACGCCGGGGTGCATCAAGTCACGAACAAGTTTTGTCATGGCAGTCCTCCTTTATTGAACTTCGTCCACATCTTTGTACCATTTGACGCGGTCACCCACACGGGCACGCAATCGCCAGGCCAACGACTTAGGTTCCTTTTCGATTCGCGCCATGGCTTCATTTACCTGCGATTCCACATGTGACTTTTGCTCGGGGGTGAGCTGCGAATATCCTTGAGCAAGAACCCGCACCTTCCCAAGATTCATGGTAACCGTTCGCCAAAATCCCCAATCGTTGCTACATATTTCGGCGATACGCTTCATATTGATGACCTCCCTATCATTATCTCCCAAAGGATGCTCAAGCAATAACATGATGGTATCTATGACGTCCTTCTCGTTAATCTGGACGATTTGCATTTTTTCAAGGATCAGTTCGGCAAGCGGGATAGTAGGCGAGTCGACTTCCAATCGTCCTGCCCAATAGATGGCGTGACAGAAATCGAGTTTCTCGTAGAAGACATCCAAATGCAAACCAGAAGCAGGATTCTCGTAAATAGCGCGTTGGCCTTCAGAGACAATAAAGACCTCCTGATTCTCTTTATAGCCGAGGCGGGTCATTAATTCCTGGATTTGCTTGGTCTGCCTGCCATAAGCCGCGAAATCAATATCGGTATAGGCGCGGCCCATCGCAGCCTGGAGATAACCGAATTTTTGACAATGGATTTGAAATGCCAGTGAACCTATCACTCGCAGGATGATCCCTGATTCGCCCCCGGTTTTCAGGATACGTTTCAATTCATTTTCAAATTTATCCCGTTCACTTTGGTTTTGTTCACCCATCCCAATCGCATTGACAGCCATAGATGCTCCTAGAATCGAACTTCGATATGTAGCCAAGACAGGAAGATGTTGTAACGCACTCTTGTTACAAAACACGCATTATAACCAATAAAACAAAAACTTGCAATTTCTTTCATAATCTAATATAATCTCCCACTAAAGCATTCAACTTCATTCACTGGATTCCAAGGCTTAGTTGATGAGTAAAACACTCATTCCAGCACAGAGGCGAGAACGGATTCAGAAGTATCTGGAGACTCATAAGATCGCCCGGACGGTTGATCTTTATAAGATGCTGGAAACTTCCGAAGCGACCATATGGCGGGACTTGGAATGGCTGGAGCAGAAGGGAATCATCGAAAGAACTCACGGGGGCGCGATGCTCAGTCAGAGGATAACTCTGGAGCCAGAATATCAGCAAAGAGCACAAAAGCACACAGAAGAAAAGCGATTGATCGGAGCATTAGCCGCCTCATTGATCGAGGACGGAGATATTGTCTTTATCAACAGCGGTACGACAACTACACAGGTGATCCATCAAATTCGGTGCGATGCCGACATCACCGTATTCACCAATAATCTTCATGCCGCGCTTGAGATGAGAGAGCCGGGTTTTCATCATTATTTGATCGGCGGGGAATTTCAACCGCGTTCGCTGTCTCTTGCGGGACGATTCGCAATCGAGAACTTGAAGCAAGTCTACGCCAGCAAGACCATCATCGGCGTGGATGGGATTAGCTTGAAACACGGCTGCACGGTTCCATCCAATGCGGAAGCGGAGATCATCCGATTGATGATCGAGCACACGAAGGGCCAAGTCATCATCGCGACCGATCACAGCAAATGGGGCATGGTTTCCAATTTTCAAGTGGCCAGCCTGGATGAGATTAACAAACTTGTAACTGATGAAGCAATTGGCGCATCGGCAATTGAATCCCTCGCGGCTCATTCAATAGATATCGTGATTGCTGATGGTAATCCTGTCAAAGCCTGATGACCGTTCGCGCGACTATCAGGCTGTTTGTTCAAAGGAGTTAAGATGTCCTTCTTTACTAAAAAATCCAGCAAGAAACCGAAACGTCTGTTTTTTGCAACAGATCTGCGCGGCTCAGAGCATACTCATGGAATCCTACAGGTTTTCCTAAACTGTGGGTGGTGAAATTCATTGATATCGAAGAGGAGCCGATCATTGATATTCAACCAGGAGGCACACATGCAATGAGGCAAAGTTGAACGAGGTTGTTTGATTGTTCTATTCAAATCATGTACCAAAGGAGAAAATGCAATGACTGCTCAAGCAAAATCTGCACAACCCGAAGTCTTTACCCGCAAAGCATCGGGGTTGGTTCGGGTCATGTCTCCGTATTCAGCCTTCATCTATAATATCCTGACGATGGGGCTGATCTTTCCCTGGACGTATTTGTGGGCGCCGGGTGCTCTGCCGGGCGGCAAACTGGTCTGGGGAATTCTCATCGCGATGGTGATTGAGATCCCGATTGCCTTCGTGTACGTCTGGCTTTCCACAGCGCTGCCCCGCTCGGGCGGCGACTATGTATTCCAGAGCCGCGTATTCGGCGGCGGGCTGGCATTCACCATTGTGATGTCGGGCTTCGTCATCTGGATTCTGCAGTGGGTGGCCCTCTCGGGCTGGCTCGTGTCGTACCTTGGCTTCGCACCGCTCTTCCTTGGACTGGGTGCGACGCTGAATATTTCCTCACTTGCGAGTCTGGGGATCTGGTTCACCACCCCCACCGGCATCATCATCGTCAGCATCCTGGGAGCTGCCATCGCGCTGGTCCTGCTGGTCAGCGGTTTCAAACATTATGTTAGCTTCCAGCACGTGATGTTCTGGGGTACGTTGTTGTGCTTTGCCACCGTGTTTGTTGTGCTGTTTGTCACCCCGGCCTCGGAGTTCGTGGCGCGCCTAGATAAATTCGTACTGGCTGTCGGCGGGGGGCAAAGCTTCTACGAAACGGCCGTTGCCGCCGTGCAAAAAGCGGGCATCAACCTGCACCCGCCGTTCAGCATACTGGCCACGCTGTTGATTGCCCCAATTGCCTGGACTTCCTTGCAGTGGGCGACTTACTCGGCCGAGCAAAACGGCGAGATCAAGGACGCGCGCAGCTTCCGTTCCCAGACCTTCGTCATGGTGGGTTCCCTGATCGCCACGGGCCTCTTGCTGGCCCTGCTGGCTGTCGGCATCGAACGCGTCGCCCCGCCAGAGTTCCTGACCGTAGCAGGAGCCGGATACTGGAACGGGGTAGCCGCCTCGAATATTACGGTGGGCGGCTATGGCTTCAATCTCTGGCCGCCGCTGATCGCGATTGCCCTCACCGGCAGTCCGATCGTGGTGGTGATCATAGCCCTCGGCTATCTGCTCAACGGCTTCCAGATCTTCTGCAACTGCTATATCGGCATGACCCGCATCATGGTAGCCATGTCGCTGGACCGCCTGTTACCCGAGTGGTTCAGCAAAGTGGACGAGAGATTCCATACACCGGTGAACGCCCACATCGCCTACTTCATCGCCAGCATCCCAGTGATCGTGGGCTACAATCTTGTCACCCAGCCCTTCACTTGGACGGCCCTGACCCTCGGCGTGACCTTTGGCTGTGGCTACGTATTCATCTTCACCTGTTTGGCGGGCGCCCTCCTGCCCTATCGCGCCAAGGAAGTCTATGATGCTTCACCGGGTGCAAAATACCAAGTCAGTGGGTTTGTCGGCCTGCTCTTCACGCTCATCGGCGCAGTGGGATTCATCTGGATCTCGTGGATCATGGCACCACAGGCCTTTGACGCGACTTCACCGGTGCTGTCCTGGCTCATCCGCTTGGCGGCGATCGTCGCCGTGGTCGCTTTCCTCTGGCCTATGCGCAACCAGCTGGCGGAGTGGATGAACGGCAAGCCTATGCCTTGGCTCTCGGCACTTGGCATGCTAGGCGGCGGCCTGGGAATGTCCATGGTCGTGGCATTTCTGCTCTCGCCGGCACTCGGCGTGCTCGGGGCTTGGGACTTCAGCAGCTTCCCGGTTCATATCGTCGCGCAAATCATTGCCTTTGGCATCATCCTAATTGCAGCGATCTGGTATATCGTTGTCAAGAATGCCCAGAAGGCGCGCGGCATTAACGTCGACTTTGCCTTCAAGGAAATTCCGCCCGAATAATTTTACGCTTACGCTGATGATGGTCAGTATTAGACAAGTACTGACCATCATCTTCATCTAATACCATATAGCTTTGGAGTGCCCGATGCCTGTCATTGAAGAGATCATATCGAAGATCGAAGATTGGAAGGGAAAGCACGTCTCGATTCAAACTCTATCAGGCGGATTGACCAATACAAATTACAAAGCAGAGGTGGATGGAATATCTTTTTTTATTCGAGTGCCGGGGGCAAGTACAGAGCTTCTCGCAATTGATCGGAACAACGAATACTTCAACTCAAAGGCCGCAGCCGAGGCGGGGGTCGGACCGAAAGTTCTTTATTATCTGACTGATTATCAGGCAATGGTCTTGGAATTCATTGATGGAAAAACTATGTCGAAGGAAGCACTAAACGCGCCGGGCATGCCGACACGCATGGCGCAGTCCATCAAGAAGTTACATGCTGGCCCCCGCTTCCTTACCGACTTCAACATGTTCCGCCTCACGGAATATTATCTCAAGATTTGCGGTGACCGCGCTATCCCTATTCCTGACGGCTATCTCGAAAGAATGCCCGCCGTAATGCAAATCGAAAAGGCTATGTCGGTTCATCCGCTACCTACCGTTCCATGCAATAACGATTTACTGGCAGAGAATTATATAGATGATGGGAACATGTTGCGTCTCATTGATTACGAATACAGCGGCAACAACGATCCGACTTTTGAGTTGGGAAATACTTGCCAGGAAATGCAGTTCAACGATGAGCAAGTCAATGAAGTTTGTTCTGTCTATTTCGGTTCTGTGAAATCGGACAAAATCGCGCGCATGAAATTGAATATGATCATGTCCGATGTGGGCTGGGGACTATGGGCGGCGATTCAAGCTAAAATATCGAGGATTGATTTCGACTTTTGGAGCTGGGCTGTTGAACGTTGGGCTAGGGCCGTGAACAAAATGGATTCGAAAGCATTCAATGGCTGGTTGAAAGATGTAGCTCAATAAAAACGAAAAGGATATGTTCATGAAGGATCAAGCACAAATTGTAATCATAGGCGGGGGAATCGTCGGCGCGCAGATCGCGTATCACCTTGCGAAGATGGGACGCAAGGATATTGTGTTATTAGAGAAAGGTGAGATTGCCAGCGGCGAATCATCACACGCCGCGGGACTTGTTACGCAATTTGCCACCGCGCAAACCATGTTGAAGTTCCGCATGTATAGTATTGAGTTATATAGCGAACTTGGACTCTTCGATCACGTTGGAAGTCTGCGCGTTGCATCCACGAAAGAATCGCTTTTGGATCTGGAGCGAGGCGTCAGCCGCGCCAAAGCATTGGGATTGGATTGTGAAGTCATTGGTCCGGATGAAGCGATGAAGCACATGCCGCAGATCACAAAGAAAGAGTTGTATGGTGCGATCTATCTTCCGCGAGATGGGCAGCTCGATCCATATACGACCACAACCAGTATGATTAAGTTCGCAAAAGATTTAGGCGTGAGCGTTTATACCAACACGCGCGTAACCGGAATCAAATTATCGGCGCAGGGTGAAGTCAAAGAAGTGGTAACCGATAAAGGTTCGATTCGTTGCGAACTTGTCATCAATGCGGCAGGCATGTGGGCGCCGCGCATCGCGGCGATGGCGGGTCTGCACTTCCCCACCACTCCCGTAGATCATCAACACATCGCGTTGAAAGCAGTGACGGGTCATGAATTCGATTCGACCACGCCGTGCTTGCGCGATCCTGAAAATCTAGTCTACATGAGGCAAGAACAAGGCGGACTTGTGATCGGCGGTTACGAACCTAATCCGTTCGCGCGTTGGATTG
>Ga0335081_10002404_pt1 | contig 29501 bp, 27 predicted proteins | sample Lox_Sample_35_FD_206713 | JGI IMG/M metagenome (GOLD analysis project Ga0335081, IMG submission 206713) | Soil microbial communities from Loxahatchee National Wildlife Refuge, Florida, United States - Lox_Sample_3.5 | ecosystem: Environmental > Terrestrial > Soil > Wetlands | place: USA...
CGAGGGGGACGAGATCCGGCTCGAGCACCTCTCAGCGCCGCTGCAGGAGGCAGCGCGCGCGCAGGAGCCGCCAAGCGAGGTGGCCCGGCCTCTCCGACCGGAGGAGGAGGATCTCCGGGTACGGCTCGAGACCCTGCTCACCGAGCACCGGGGCAACGTGGCGGCGGTGGCCCGGGTGCTCGGGAAGGCCCGCATGCAGGTCCACCGCTGGATGAAGCGCTGCGGGATCCGGGTCGCCGCCTTCCGGGACAGGCGGTGAGCGCGGGCGGGACCCTCGCCGGCGCCTCCGAGCCGGGTCCTTCTCGCGCACGGAGAGGCCCAGGTGTTCACTGCAAGGTGAAGCTGATGGTGGTCGCCGGACTCGAGTCGAAGGAGTAGAACTGGCCGGTGAGGCCGACCCCGGTGATGTTGTTGGTGCTGACGAAGCTCCCCCCGGAAGCGTTGTACGGGCCGCTGAAGCCGGTGAGGGACCCCGTGTAGCTCCCCGGAGCGAGGGGCGCGGTCGAGCTGGTGTCGGAATGGGGGGTGAACTGCAGCGCGCTCCCGAGGTAGTAGGCGAGGTCGTTCGAGCTGGTGAGGGTGACGAGGTAGATGGGCGCGTAGGCGGGGTTGCCGGCCGCCTGCCCGGTGTCCGACCACTGGGCGACGAGCCCGTTGGAGGCGAGGGTGGCCCCGTCGGTGGGGTTCACCCAGGCGAGCTGGCCCACCGCCGAGATGGTGCCGCCGCCCTGCACCACCCCGTTGTTCTGGGCGTCCACCTTGAGGGTGTAGGTGGCGCCGGCAGTGAGCGGGAAGGAGGCGCTCGAGTCGAGTGAGTAGAACCCCGTCCCGTTGCCGAGGCCGGTGAGCGTGGCGGTGCCGGCGGGACCGGTGAGGGTGATCTGGGCCCCGTCCACCGGTTGCGGCAGGGTGAGGTTGCCGGTGGTCGGGTCGAGGAGCCCCGACTCGAGCGTGGCGATGACGCTGCCGGCGCCGGAGGGGCCGTCGGGGGTGAGCGACGCCACCACCTCGTAGTCGAGCTTCGAGATGAGCCCCACCGAGAGGGAGAGGGTGCTCGGATCGCCCGGGGGCGGGGCCGGGTTCGGGGGGGAGGGAGGCGTGCTCGAGCAGGGGAAGGGCTGGCCGCCGATCCCGGTGAGCGCGACCCCCACGGCGTCGCCGTACTCGATGTACTTGGCGCCCTTCATCCCGGTGAGCGAACCGTCGACGTCGTAGCCGGTCTGGTAGGCGGTGAAGTTGGCGTTTCCGCCCGCGGTGGACTCCACGTCGAAGAAGCCGTTGGAATCGCTGTAGCCGACCGTGCCCGGGGTGGCCTCCACCCGCGCGTTGGCGAGCGGCTGGCCGGTGAGGGCGCTCTTCACGTACCCGAAGACGAGCTTGCAGTCGCTGCCCTCCGGCGCCCCGCCGTACCAGGAGAAGTGGCGGATGCTGGCCGAGAGCACCGGGGTGGTGACGTCGACGCTGGAAGTGACCACCGTCCCGTCGACGAAGTCGGCCCAGGCGGCAGCGGTCGGATCGTAGGCGTAGCAGTGGATCTTGGAGCCGAGGGGATAGGTCGAGCGCAGGGACGGCGGGATGGGTAGTTCCACCACCGCGCTCGCCCCGCTGCTCAGGTTCACCCGGTTGCCTTTCGAGTCGAGGATGGTGAACTCGGCGAAGGTCACCGGGAGCAGCAAGGTGGGCGTGGTCCCGCCGGTGGTGAGTTGCCCGGGCAGGGCGGCGAGTTCCTGCGTCGGATCGAGCGGCGTCACGGCCACCGTGAGGTTGGTGTCGCTCGTGGCGAGCGTGCCCGGCGCGAAGGTGACCGCGTAGGGGCCAGCGGCGGTGGTCGCGCTCAGGGTCGCGGCCGCGGTGGGGTTGTAAGCCTGCGGGGTCCCCTGCTTCTTCAAGTTCACGATGGCGGCCGAGGCGTTAGACCCGGCCTGGGCGTTGAAGTAGCCGGGGGCGTAACCCTGGAGCGCGACCGTGAGCTGAACGGGGCCCGTGGCGAGACCGGTGAGCGTGAACGAGCCCGAGGAATCGGTGGTGGCGCTAGCGCCTCCGCCCGCGACGCTCGCGCCCGCGAGCCGCGCTCCGGTGCTGATGTCGACCACCATCCCGTTGACGACGCCGGACCCCGGGGAGGGGCCCCCGTCCGCGGGGCTGGGCGTGCCGTGGCTCGAGGAGCAGGAGCACCCTGCGCTGTACAGGACCAAGAGGAGCGCGAGGCCGAGCCCGAAGGAAGCGAGAGGCCGGGCGAGGACCGCACGGTGGCCATCGAACCGCGAGGGGTGCATGGTAGGACCTCCGAATCAGGGAAGGGGACCAGCCGAAGCGAGCCGCGGGGGTTTCGCCGCAGCGAGCGCGATTCCGAAGGAGAGGCCGTTCAAGGGGGTGTCGCCGAGGACGCGCAGCCGCCGGAGGTCGACCCGCACGAGGTGCCCCTCCGTCCCGCTCGTGACCACGAAGGCCGTCCGGCCGTCCGGCATCACCGCCGCCTCGGTCGGGTTGGCGTAGGGCCGCCCGGCCCTTTCGAGCGGGCGGGTGGTGACGGTGCCTTGGGCGAGGTCGATGAGCGAGAGGGCGTTGCTGTAGTAGTCGAGCGCGAGCACTTGCCGGCGGTCCGGCAGGGCGACGAGCCCTAGCGGCCCGGGGGCGGCCTTGAAGCGCGCCCTCTCCCCCGAAGCGCCGACCAGGCTCACCGTGTCGCTGTCGAAGTTCGAGACCAGCACCTCGCGGGTCTCCTCGCGGGCGAGCAGGGTCACCGGGTCGGAGCCGGCGGGAGTGTCGCCGCGCGGCTCGAGGGTGGCGGCGTCGAGGCGTCGGATGACCCCGGGGCGACTGGAGGGCTGCCTCGGGCGGAGCGCCACGAAGAGATCCTGGCCCACCCGCGCGAGGGCCGTCGCCTCGGAGGCTTCGCCCGCGGCGGCGAGGTGGACCCTCCTCGTGATCCGGCCGGTCGCCCGTTCGATCTCGGCGAGGTCGCCGCTGTTCACGTGGGCGACGAACAGGCTCTTCCCGTCCTCCGAGAGCGCGATCCCGAAAGGGCGGTCGCCCACGTAGGGCGGCCTCGCCCCGCCGGGGCCGGGGAAGTGGCAATCGAAGCAGGTGGTGTGCGAGAAGGCGTCCTTATCCCGGTGGGGCAGGATGACCGAGCCGTCGTCGCGGTGCGCCGGCACGGGCGCGGTGAGGAAGGTGCGGGTGACGGACAGGGTGGCGAGGTCGACCTCGGCCACCGCCTGCGAGCCGACCAGGACCACGTAGAGCGCCTCCCCGTCCGGCGAGGGGACCATCTCGTGCGGCAAGAGGCCCACCCTGAGGCGTTTCACGACTCTCCCCGACGAAGGGTCCACCGCCGCGACGGTCCCGGAACCCGCCTCGGAGACGAAGAGGAGCGGACCCTCGGGGAGGCGCGCGGGAGCGCAGGCGAGCAGCGCGAGGGCGAGGAGGTGCGAAGGGGGCGTGCGCGCCGGCCGCTCCTCGGGGTCTCTTCTCGTCAGGTCCACCATCACGGCGCGCTCTCCTCCCCGCACGAGCGCTCCTTAGCCGGGGCGCACGGCTGGGCGCTCACTCCCTCGCCATCCGGTCGACCCGATCACCATTTCCGGAGCGGCGAGGGGCGAGGTGACATCGGGCCGAGAGGCCCAGGCGGAAGGCCGGGATGGTATTCACTTATAGATGATCTTGTCGCCGGCGCCCTCGAAGGTGGTGGCGAGCCGGCCCGCGCGCCGCGGTCGCACGCGCGCGAGCGGGGCGAACCGGCCGCGGACCGCGCACCACACCCGGGGCCCGTAACGATCGGGCGCCCCCGGGCGATGACCAGGGGATGCCTCGTGCGCTCGTCCTCGCCCTCGTCCTCGCCTCCTCGCAGGGGCCGGCCCGGCCTAGGGACGAGGTGCCAGTCCTCGTCGAGCTCTTCACCTCGGAGGGGTGCTCGTCCTGCCCGCCGGCCGACCGCCTCCTCGCCGAGCTCCTCGAGGCGCCGCCGCCGGGCACGCGGGTCATCGCCCTCGGCGAGCACGTCGACTACTGGGACGAGCTCGGCTGGAAGGACCGCTTCTCGAGGGCGGCCTTCACGCGCCGCCAGGAGGCCTACGCGAGCGCCCTCGGCGAGGGCACGGTCTTCACCCCCGAGCTCGTGGTGGGCGGCCGGCACTCGGCCGTGGGCGGCGACCTTGCCGCCGCGCGCAGGGCCATCGCCAGCGCCGCCTCCGAGGCGGAGGGCCACCTCGAGCTCAGCCTCGCCCGCCAAGGGGAGAAGGGCCTCGCGGTCGTGGTCCGCGGGGCCTGGGCGAAGGGCGTGCCGGCGGAGGTCTTCCTGGCCCTCATCAGGGACCACGCCTCGAGCGAGGTCACGGGCGGCGAGAACCGGGGCCGGACCCTTGCCCACGTGGCGGTGGCCCTCTCCCTCGAGGCCCTGGGCCGGGGCGTGGGCGCCTTCGAGGGGCAGACGGTCCTCGAGGGCGCCCGCACCCTCGGCGCCGACCGCCTGGTGGCCTTCGTCGAGGAGCCGAACGGCGGCCCCGTCCACGCCGTCGCCGCCCTCCCGCTCCCGTGAGGCCGCGCCAGGCGGCGCCCCCCTCGCTTCAGGCCAGGCTCGCCGTCCCCGGACGCGCGCAGCTCTCCCAGAAGGCGGCGAGGTCCGCGGGGAGCGGGGACTCGAGGAGGACCCGCTCCCGCGTCACCGGGTGCGGCAGGGCGAGGCGGTGGGCGTGCAGGGCCTGGCGGTCGAGGCGCAGGAGCGCGCGGTCCTCCGCCGAGAGCGCGCGGCGGGTGAAGCGGTCGAAGAGGGCCTCGTCGGGCCCGTAGATCTTGTCGCCCACCACCGGGAGGCCGGCGTGGTGGAGGTGGGCCCGGATCTGGTGCTGCCGGCCGGTCTCGGGCGCGCAGGCGAGGAGCACCACCGGCGCGCCGTCGGCGGCGAAGCGGCGGCCGAGGACCGTGAAGCGGGTGCGGGCCTCGAGGCCCTGCGGGTCGACGTGCATGCGCACCCGCACCGCCGAGGCCTGCGTGAGCCCGAGCGGCGCATCGACGAGGAAGGCTTCCGCGGGGGGGGAGCCCAGGGCGAGCGCGAGGTAGGTCTTCTCGACCTCGCACCGCGCGAAGGAGAGCTTCAGGGCCCGGGTGTGCTCGGGCGCGCAGCCGCAGGCGAGCAGGCCCGAGGTCTCGCGGTCGAGGCGGTGGGCCGGGTCGACCTTGCGGTCGGGGAAGCTCTGGCGGGCGAGGGCGGTGAAGGTGTGGGCGAAGTAGCGCGCGGTCGGGTGGACCGGGAGCCCGGCCGGCTTGTCCACCACGAGGAGCGCGCCGTCGTCGTGCACCACCCGGAACTCGAGCGGGGTCTCGGGCTCCGGCTCCGCCTCCCGGAGGAGCGCGAAGGTGAGGCCGGGGAGGACCCTCGAGGACGGCTTCAGGCGAGCGGGGGCGCCGCCCAGGACCTCGAGCCGCTCCTCGATGAGGCGCTTCGCCTGCTCGCGCGAGAGGCGCCGGATCTTCTGGCACAGGTAACGATCGAGGCGCCAGCCCCGGTAGTTCTCCTCGACCGTGAAGCGCACCCGCACCGGCATGGCCCCTCGGAGCCTACCAGAGAAGCGCTCCGCCTCCGCTAGCCGGCCTTCGAAGCGGCGGAGCCCGCCCGGTCGAGGAGGGCCGCGGCGGCCCTTCGGCCGGCGCTCCCGTCCCACAGGTCGGGGCCCTCGCCGCGGGGGAGGCGGTCGAGCGCGCGGCGGGCGGCGGCGAGGATGCGAGCGGGGTCGGTGCCGACGAGGACGTTCGTACCCTCGCGCAGGGTGACCGCGCGCTCGGTGCTCTCGCGCAGGGTGAGGCACGGGATGCCGAGGGCGGTGGCCTCGTCCTGCAGCTCTCCGGAATCGGTGAGGACCAGCCGCGCCGCGGCGAGGAGAGAGACGAAGTCCAGGAAGCCGAGGGGGCGCATGAGCTTCAGCGCGGCGAGGCTCGGGGCGAGGGCCTGCGCACCGAGCCGTCCCACGCTGCGCGGGTCGACCAGGAAGACCACCGGGAGGCGGTCGGCGATCTTTGCGACGGCGGCGAGGACGCGCCCCAGCGCCTCCGGGTCGTCGAGGGTGGCGTCCTGGCGGAGGGTGAGGAGGGCGTAGTTTCCCCCCTCGAGCCCGAGCTGGTCGGGGACGGCGCGCTCGCGCGAGACGGGCAGCGCCGCGAGCAGGCTGTCGACCAGGGTCGAGCCGACCAGCGCCACCGCGCTCCGCGCGAACCCCTCGCCGAGGAGGTTCTCGTCCCCGTCCACGGTGGCGGTGAAGAGGAGGCTCGAGTTCTGGTCCACGAGGACCCGCGCCCGCTCGGCGGGATCGGTCGGGTCGTGAGAGCGCAGGCCGGCCTCGAGGTGGGCCACCGGTATCTCTCGCGCCCTCGCGGCGCGGGCCGCCGCCAGGAAGGGGGAACCGTCCCCCGGCAGGACCACGAAGTCGGGACGAGGCAAGCGAGCGAGGGCTCGATCGAAGGCCCGCAGGGCCGGAGCGCCCTCCTCCGCCCCGGCGCCTGGCTCGAGGTCGATGTTCACTGTGGGTGTCGGGAGCTTCAGGTCCGAGAGGAGGGTCGGGGAGAGGAGCGGGTCGTCGCCCGGACCGGTCTGCCACAGCTCCTGGGCGACGCCGCTCGAGGCGAGCGCGCGCACGAGGGGCGCCACCTTCACGAAGGTGGGGGCGGCGCCGACCACGTGGACCACGAGCGGCATGCTCTCGCCAGAGCCTACCGCAAATGCCGGGCCCAAAAGCGCGGGTAGGGAAACCTCCTCGTGGCACCGGCTCGAAAAAAAAGCGAGGCAAAGGAAGAGGGCGATTGACGGAAGGGATCGCGCCTAGTATTCAGGGGTCCCGGTTTGGGACGAGTCGCCGTCATCATTCCGGCCCGGTATGGCGCGACGCGCTTCCCCGGGAAACCGCTCGCGCTCCTGGCGGGCAAGCCCATCATCCTCCACGTGGTGGAGCGGGCCCGGCGCGCCCGCGGGGTGGACGAGGTCGTCGTCGCCACCGACGACGAGCGCATCCTCTCCGCCGCCCGGGCGGGGGGTGCGCGGGCCCTCATGACCGGCCCGGCCCGCACCGGCAGCGACCGGGTGGCGCAGGCCGTTCGCGAGCTCGATCCCCGGCCCGAGGTGGTGGTGAACCTGCAAGGCGACGAGCCCCTCATCGAGCCCCTGGCGGTCGAGGCGCTCCTCCTCGCCATGGCCGACCCGGCGGTGGAGATGGCGACCCTGTCGCGGCCGCTCGCCGAGGGCGAGCTCACGCGGCCCGAGGTGGTGAAGGTGGTCTGCGACGGACGCGGCGACGCGCTCTACTTCTCCCGCGCCGCCATCCCGCACCGCCGGGCGGGGGGCGCGAGCCCGCTCGCCCGGGCCCACGTCGGCGTCTACGCCTTCCGCCAGAGCTTCCTCGAGCGCTTCGCCGGCTGGCCGCCGGGGCGGCTCGAGGAGGAGGAGGCGCTCGAGCAGCTGCGGGTGCTCGAGCGGGGACACCGCATCCGGGTGGTGGAGACGAGCTACGCGGGGTGCGGCGTGGACACGCCGGAGGACCTCGAGCGGGTGAGAGAGCTCCTCAGGGGCGAGCGAGAAAGGTGAGGACCATGGTGAAGCGCACGAAGAAGACGAAGTACCTTTTCGTCACGGGTGGGGTGGTGAGCTCGCTCGGCAAGGGGCTGGCGGCGGCGTCGATCGGCGCGCTCATGGAGAACCGCGGGCTCGAGGTGACCCATCTGAAGCTCGACCCCTACATCAACGTCGACCCGGGCACCATGAGCCCGTTCCAGCACGGCGAGGTGTACGTCACCGACGACGGGGCCGAGACCGACCTCGACCTCGGGCACTACGAGCGCTTCACCAACGCCAAGATGACGAGGGGGAACAACTACACCACCGGCCGCATCTACAACGCGGTCATCCAGAAGGAGCGGCGTGGCGAGTACCTCGGCAAGACGGTCCAGGTCATCCCCCACATCACCGACGAGATCAAGACCGTCATCCGCGAGGCGGCCGGCGAGGCCGACATCGTCATCGTGGAGGTGGGCGGCACGGTGGGCGACATCGAGTCCTTGCCCTTCCTCGAGGCCATCCGGCAGATGAAGTACGACGTGGGCGAGGAGAACGTGGTCTACGCCCACCTGACCCTCGTCCCCTTCATCGCCGCCGCCGGCGAGCTCAAGACCAAGCCCACCCAGCACTCGGTGAAGGAGTTGCGGGAGATCGGCATCCAGCCCGACATCCTGCTCTGCCGCTCCGATCGCGAGATCTCGCGCGAGATGAAGGACAAGATCGCGCTCTTCTGCAACGTCGACCCGTCGGCGGTCTTCACCGCCAAGGACGTGGCCTCCATCTACGAGGTACCGCTCGCCCTGCACGCCGAGGGGCTCGACGACAAGCTCGCCGAGCTCATGAACATCTGGAGCCGGGCTCCCAGGCTCGAGCGCTGGGAATCCATCGTGGAGAAGGTGCAGCACCCCCGCCGCGGCGAGGTGTCGATCGGGGTGGTCGGCAAGTACGTCGAGCTGGCCGAGAGCTACAAGAGCCTCAACGAGGCGCTGGTCCACGGCGGCATCGCCGCCGACGTCAAGGTCCGCCACATCTTCATCGACTCGCAGAAGCTGGAGGAGGGCGATCTCCATGCCCTCGAGAAGGCCGACGGGATCCTGGTGCCGGGGGGCTTCGGGGTGCGCGGGACCGAGGGCAAGGTCATGGCGGTGCGCTACGCCCGCGAGCACAAGGTGCCCTTCTTCGGGATCTGCCTCGGCCTGCAGATGGCGGTCATCGAGTTCGCCCGCGACGTGCTCGGGCTCGAGGGCGCCAACTCCCTCGAGTTCGACCCCAAGACCGCCTACCCGGTGGTGACCCTCATGGCCTCCCAGGTGGGCGTGGAGGACAAGGGGGGCACCATGCGGCTCGGCAGCTACCCCTGCCGGCTCCAGCCGGGTACCAAGGCGCGCGAGCTGTACGGGGCCGACCTCATCCACGAGCGCCACCGCCACCGCTTCGAGTTCAACAACGACTTCCGCAGCCAGTTCGAGCAGGCCGGCTTCGTCTTCTCCGGCATGAACCCCGACCTCGGCCTGGTGGAGATGATCGAGCTCAACAACCACCCGCACTTCGTGGGCTGCCAGTTCCACCCCGAGTTCAAGTCGAAGCCCTTCCGTCCGCACCCGCTCTTCGCCGGCCTGGTGGGGGCGGCCGTCGCCTACCGCGACGCCCGCGGCCAGAGCGGGGGGGCCGAGGTGAAGAAGCTCGCGGTCGGGAAGGGCGCCTGACGGCCAGGGCGACCGCGCGAGGAGAGTCCCCTTGGCCAACCGGGTCCGAGCAGTGCTGGGAGGGGTGGAGGTGGGGGACGAGCGTCCCCTGCTCCTCATCGCCGGCCCCTGCGTCCTCGAGTCGGAGGCGCAGGCGCTCGCCCACGCGCGCGAGGTGAAGGCCCTCGCCGCCCGCCACGGCCTCCCCGTCCTCTTCAAGGCCAGCTTCGACAAGGCCAACCGCACGAGCGTCCACGGCTACCGCGGGGTGGGCCTCGAGGCCGGTCTCTCTACCTTCAGCCGGGTGAAGGCGGAGACCGGCCTCGCGTGCCTCACCGACGTGCACGAGGCCTGGCAGGCGGAGCCGGCCGGGCGGGTGGTGGACGTCCTGCAGGTGCCGGCCTTCCTCTGCCGCCAGACCGACCTCGTCATGGCCTGCGCCCGCCACGGGCGGGGGGTGAACGTGAAGAAGGGGCAGTTCCTCGCCCCGCGCGACATGAGGCACGTGCTCGCCAAGTGCCGGGAGGCGGGCAACGAGAACGTGCTGCTCACCGAGCGAGGGGCCTCCTTCGGCTACGGCAACCTGGTGATCGACATGCGCGGGCTCGTGCAGATGCGGGCGTTCGGGGCGCCGGTCTGCTTCGACGCCACCCACGCGGTGCAGCTGCCCGGCGCGGCCGGGGACGCGAGCGGGGGCGAGCGCGCCTTCGCGGCGCCGCTCGCCCGCGCCGCGGCGGCGGTGGGCATCGACGCCCTCTTCCTCGAGGTGCACGAGGACCCCGCGCGCGCCCTCTCCGACGGCCCGAACTCGCTGGACTTCGCCGCGGCGGACGCGCTCATCGGGGACGTCCTCCGCATCCGCCGGGCGCTCGGCCAGCCATGAGGGCGGTGCGCGCCGGCCGGTACGGGGCGGAGCTCGTCCGGCGCGCCGCCCGCATCCGGCTCCTCCTCCTCGACGTCGACGGGGTCCTCACCGACGGGCGGCTCTACTACGGCGAGAAGGGCGAGGCCCTGAAGGCCTTCGACGTGAAGGACGGGCACGGGCTCGTGCTCGTCCGCGGGTTCCTCGAGCTCGGGGTCATCTCGGGACGGGGAGCCCTCGCCCGCATCCGGCTCCTCGAGCTCGGGTTCAGGCACCTCGCCTTCGAGCAGAAGGACAAGCTCGCCGCCTATGAGCGGATCGCCTCCCGAAGGTTCCCCGACCAGGCGGTCGCCTACATGGGCGACGACGTCAACGACCTCCCGGTCCTCGCCCGGGTGGGCCTCTCCGCCTGCCCGGCCGACGCCCATCCCGAGGTGAGGGCGAGGGCGCGCTTCGTGGCGGAGCGCGGCGGGGGGCGCGGGGCGGTGCGGGAGCTGTGCGACCTCCTCCTCCTGGCGAGGGCCCGTGCGGCGGTCAGGGCCCGCGAGCCGTCGGGGCGTCCCGCCAGGCGCCGGTCCACGAGGGGCCGGGCCGGCTGAAAGGCGGCGAAGGGCGTGCTAGCTTCGCGCCGCCATGGCGGTGCCCTTGCGCAAACGGCTCAAGCGGTGGGTCCGCGCCCAGGTCCTGCGCGCGCTGGCGCTCCCCATCTCGGCCCTGCCGCTCGGCCCGGCGCTCGCCCTCGGGGCCTTCGTCGGGCGCGCCGCCTTCCTCCTCGCCGGCCGGGAGCGCGCCCGGATGCTCGAGCACCTCGCCATCGCCTTCCCGGAGAAGAGCCTCGAGGAGCGCCGCGCGCTCGCCCGCGCGAGCCTCGTCCACCTGGGCCAGGTGGCGATGGAGATCGCCACCCTGCGCCGGAACGCGAGGGACCTCGAGCGCTACGTCTCGCTCGCGCCGGGCGCCGAGGAGGTCGTCCGCCGGGCGCACGCCCGCGGGCGCGGGCTCGTCTTCGTGGCCGGCCACATCGGGAACTGGGAGCTCCTCGCCCTGCGCCTCGCCAGGATCGTGCAGCCGGGGGCGGTGGTGGCCCGGCACACCTCGCAGCCCTGGCTCGACCGGGCCATGCAGCGGGCGCGCGCCGAGTTCGGCTTCGAGACCCTCTGGCGGGAGGATCCCGGGACCGCGCGCGGTCTCCTCCGGCTCTTCCGCCGTGGGGGCGGCCTCGGCATCCTCATCGACCAGGACACGCGGGTGGACGGCGTCTACGCCCCCTTCTTCGGGCGCCTGGCGCACACGCCCCGGGCCGCCGCCGACCTCGCCCTGCGCTTCGGTGCGCCGGTGCTCGTCACCACCAGCCACCGCCGTGGGCCCCGTCCGGGTCAGGGTCACGAGATCGAGGTCACCGAGCTCCCGTTCGACCCGCAGCCGCCCGACCGGGAAGCCGAGGTGCTCCGCCTCACCCGCGCGGCGGTCGCGGCTCAGGAGGCGGCGATCCGAAGGTATCCCACCGAATGGGTATGGATGCACCGGCGCTGGAAGACCCGCCCGCCCGGAGATCCGGGACTCGAGGGGCCCTTAGCAAGGTCGATGCCGAAAAGCCGTGAGCTTTCCGAGATCTAGCTTGCACTACATCAAGCAAGCTTCGTGCCACTAGATTGGCCGGAGACAAGAGTGTTATGGTTACGCGGTTTTCTGCGAGGTTGCTCGCATTTGCAGCACTTGCCCCAGCCATCGCCTGCAGCCGAGGAAGGCCCACGGGATTCGAGGAAGTGCCGCCCCAGCTCATATTCCAGGAGCTCCGTTTCCGGGTCTACCGGGGGCCTGACCTCGCGGCCCAGGGAGCGGCCTTGCACGCGGCGTTCCGCCGGGACACGGGCGACGTACTGGCCGGCCGGGTGGCGGTTCGCTTTCCGGCCCAGGGGAAGAGGGACGAGGCCTGGATCACCGCCCAGCGCGCGAACGGTAACCTGAACGAGCATCGCTTCGCGGGGGAGGGGGGGGTGAGGGCCGAGCAGTCGGGCGAGGTCATCACCACCTCGTCGGCCCACTACCTCGCGAGCGACGGCCTCGTGCGCGGAGACGAGCCGGTGGAGGTGCGGTCGGGAAAGCTCACCCTCCGCGGCCCGGCCTTCACGCTCGACCCGAGAGACGAGCGACTCACCATCGTGGGCGGCGCCAACGCCGTGGCAGGGTCCCCGTGAAAGGGATCGTCGCGGTGGCCCTCCTCGCCGCGGGAGCGACGGCGCCGCCGGCCGGCACGCGGAGCAGCCTGCCTGCCGGGAGGCCGCTAGCTGAGCGAGCCGGCAAGCCGTCGCCTCCTACCCACGTCGAGGCCGACAACATCGAGTACCTCTACAAGGAACGCCGGACCATCATGACCGGCAAGCCTCTCGTGAAGCTGGTGCGGGAGGACGCGACGCTCGTCTGCAAGAAGCTCGTCGCCGACAACGACGCCGAGGGCGAGATCCAGCACGCCGAGTGCTTCGGCGACGTGAAGCTCACCCGCGCCGACAAGGTGGTCACCTGCCAGCACGCCACCTTCGACGCCGAGACGAGCAAGATCGTCTGCCGCGGCGACCCGGTGCTTCACGACGGCCCGTCGATCCTCTACTGCGAGGAGGTGGTCTACGACCTCGACACCGATCGCGTCCTCGCCCTGAAGAGCAAGGGCACCGTCTACCAGAAGCCGGGGCAGAAGCTGCCGGGCGCCAAGGACCGCGACAAGGCCGCCTCGGCGGAGGAGAAGCCCAAGTGACGGAGGTCCAGCTCCGCGCCGAGGGGCTCGTGAAGAGCTACAAGCGACGCCGGGTGGTGGACGGGGTCAGCTTCCACGTGCGCCCGGGCGAGGTGGTGGGCCTGCTCGGGCCGAACGGGGCCGGCAAGACCACGAGCTTCAACATGGTGATCGGGCTCGTCACCCCCGACGGCGGCTCGGTGCGCCTCGGCGAGGAGGAGCTCGGCTTTCTGCCCATGCACAAGCGGGCCCGGCGCGGCCTCGGCTACCTGCCCCAGGAGGCCTCGATCTTCCGCAAGCTCTCGGTGCGCGAGAACTTCACCGCCGTCCTCGAGGCCCTGGGGGTCGGGCGGGTCGAGCGCGAGGCGCGGGCCCTCGCGCTCCTGCAGGAGTTCAGGCTCGAGGAGGTGGCCGAGAGCGCGGGCGAGAACCTCTCGGGCGGGGAGCGGCGGCGCGCCGAGGTGGCGCGGAGCCTCCTCTCCTCGCCGCGCTTCATCCTCTTCGACGAGCCGTTCGCCGGCATCGACCCCATCGCGGTGGTCGAGTTGCAGCGCCTCATCGCCACCCTGCGCGACAAGGGGATCGGCGTCCTCCTCACCGACCACAACGTCCGCGAGGCGCTCGGCATCTGCGACCGCGCCTACATCCTCTCGGTGGGCAAGATCCTCGAGGAGGGCACCCCCTCCGACATCGCCCAGAGCGCGCGGGCGCGCGCGGTGTACCTGGGCGAGCGCTTCCAACTCGACGGGCGACCGACCGCGACGCACCCGGAGCGTGCCTAGATGAGCCTCGAGCTGAAGCAGCACATGAAGATGACCCAGCAGCTGGTGATGACGCCCCAGCTGCAGCAGGCCATCAAGCTCCTGCAGCTCTCGCGCATGGAGCTCGTCGACCTCATCCGCACCGAGGTGACCGAGAACCCGCTCCTCGAGGAGCCCGGCGAGGGGGAGGAGGAGGGGCGCGCCGAGGGCGCCAGCCCGGCCGAGCAGGCCGACGAGGAGGTGGCCCCCGAGCACAAGGAGCCCGAGAAGGCGGTCGAGGTGAAGGGCGAGGAGGGCGCCAACGAGATCGACTGGGACCAGTACCTCGACCACTACCAGCTGCAGGGCCACACCGCCCCCTCGAACCGCGGCCTCGCCGACGAGGACCTGCCCGGCTACGAGGCCACCCTCACCAAGAAGACCGACCTCTTCGACCACCTCTCCTGGCAGCTGCGCCTGTCGGCCTTCTCGGAGGCCGAGCGGCGGGTGGCCATGCTCATCATCGGCAACCTCGACTCCGACGGCTACTTCAAGATGCCCCAGGTCGAGGGCGAGACCGAGGACGGCGCCTCGCGCGATCCGCTGGTCCGGGTGGCCTTCGAGTCCGGCAAGGGCCTGGAGTTCAGCGAGGCGGTCCTGAGGCGGGTGCAGGCCTTCGACCCCATGGGCGTCGCCGCCCGCGACCTGCGGGAGTGCCTCCTCATCCAGGTGCGGGCCCTCAACGCCGACACCCCCGAGATCGTGGCCATCATCGAGCGCCACCTGAAGCACCTCGAGTCGAAGAACTACGGCGCCATCGCCAAGGACCTCAAGATCCCCATCGAGGAGGTGGTGAAGGCGGTCAAGGTGATAAGCCACCTCGAGCCCAAGCCCGGCCGCGCCTTCTCGGGCGAGGAGCCGCAGTACATCACCCCCGACGTCTACGTCTACAAGGTGGGCGACCGCTACGTGACCGTCCTCAACGACGACGGCCTCTCCAAGCTGCGCATCAGCGGCATGTACCGCGCCGCGCTCAAGAACGGGCGGGCCGGCGAGGCCAAGGAGTACATCCAGGACAAGCTGCGCAGCGCCGTCTGGCTCATCCGCTCCATCCACCAGCGGCAGCGCACCATCTACAAGGTCACCGAGTCGATCGTGAAGTTCCAGAAGGAATTCCTCGACCGGGGCATCGCCCACCTGAAGCCGCTCATCCTGCGCGACGTGGCCGAGGACATCGGCATGCACGAGTCGACCGTCTCGCGGGTGACCACCAACAAGTACGTTCACACCCCGCAGGGCATCTACGAGCTCAAGTTCTTCTTCAACTCGGCCATCAACAAGACCGGCGGCGACGAGATCGCGAGCGAGGCGGTGAAGAACCACATCAAGCAGATCGTGAGCGGGGAGGACCCCAAGCGCCCGCACTCGGACCAGAAGATCGTCGAGATCCTGAAGGGCCAGAGCATCGAGATCGCCCGGCGCACGGTGGCGAAGTACCGCGAGGTCCTCGGCATCCTGCCCTCCTCCAAGCGCAAGAAGTACTTCTGAGGGGCGGCCCCGCGGCCGGTCGCTGGGTTGGCCTGGCGCGGCCCCTTAGCCCCAGTTAGGTGAGTAGCGGCCGGCCCCGTCCTGACCCGGGGTCGTCCCCCCGAGGTCTGGTAGAATGACATCGGGCATGCTCGCCCAGGGGTACAGCGGCCGCGGCGCGGCGCACTCCGCCTTCCGGAGCGCGCGCTCCGCGGCCGACGTATTCCTAAGAGGTCCCTCATCATAGGAGGCGGTTTTCATGCTGGTGAACATCACCTTCAGGCACCTCGAGTCGACCGAAGCCCTCAAGCTGCACGCACGCGACAAGGTGGCGCACATCCAGCGCTACATCGACCGCCCGAGCGAGGCGCACGTGGTCCTGTACCTCGAGAACCTCGAGCACCACGCCGACATCAACCTGAAGGCCGGACCCTTCCTCCTGCGCGGCCGCGCCAAGAGCGGGGACATGTATGCCTCCATCGACGCGGCCGCCGAGAAGATCGAGCGACAGCTCAAGAAGCACAAGGAAAAGCTGAAGAACCACAAGTTCGTCGATCGCGCCAACGGACGGGCGGTGGAGGTGCGGCACGAGATCTTCGACGCGGCGCGGGCCCCCTCGGAGCGGGTGGTCAAGTCGACCTCCTTCAAGGCCCAGGCCATGACCCTCGACGAGGCGGTGCTGCAGCTCGAGCTCCTCGACAGCCAGTTCTTCGTCTTCCAGAACGCCAAGGACCACGCCATCAACGTGCTCTACCGCCGCGACGACGGGAACTTCGGGCTCATCGAGGCCCGGGCCGGCTGACTTTCAGGGGCGCCGCGGCCTGCCCTGGGGGCGAAGAGGCGGGGAGCCCCGCCGCGACGGCCCCGGCGGGAGCCACGGCGCCGTTGCCTGGCCGCGGTCACCTGTGCTAGCGAGACGAACCACGCCATGAAGATCGTCGAGTTCCTGGAGCAGAGCGCGGTGGTGGACGACCTCGCCGGCACCTCCGCCCAGCAGGTGTTGGCGGACCTCACCCGGCCGCTCGCCGCCAGCCACAAGGTCGACGCCCAGCGCCTCCTCGAGACCCTGCTCGAGCGCGAGAAGCTCGGCTCCACCGGCATCGGGGAGGGGGTGGCCATCCCCCACGGCAAGGTCCCGGGGTTGCCGGTCATCATGGCGAGCTTCGGCCGCTGCAAGGCCGGGGTGGACTTCAAGGCCATCGACGGCAAGCCCACCCACCTCTTCTTCACCCTCTTCGCTCCCGAGAACTCGGCCGGGGCGCACCTCAAGGCCCTCGCCCGCATCAGCCGCATCTTCAAGAGCCCGGCCTTCCGCGACTCCATCCTGAAGGCCAAGGACGCGGCCGAGATCTACCACCTCATCGAGACCGAGGACGCGAAGTACTGAGGAGGCGGCGGCCAGCGGCGCCCGCTCTAGCGCGGGCCGGCCGACCTCACCCGCTCCCACCAGTCCCTCAGGACCGGGGCCCGGGCCGGGATGAACCCCGGCACCCCCACCTCCACCATGTAGAGCTGGCCGTAGACGGCCGCGTCGGCCAGCGAGGGCACCTCCCCGAGCAGGAAGGGGCGCGAGGCCACCGCCTGCGAGAGGGGCCCGAGGAGAGCTACCAGCTCCTCGCAGAGGGCCTCGGCCCCGCTCCGCCAGGTCTCGAGGCAACCCGGCCCGTAGCGCCGCTCCTTCATGAGCCGGAAGAGGGCCCCCGCGTCCACCCGCCCGCTGTGGGCGACGAGGCGCTCCTCGATCCCCGGCGAGGCCACCTTGAAGGCCACCTCCTCGAGGGGGCCGTCCGCCCACTGCTCGAGGACCACCGCCAGCGGATTCGATCGCAGCGAGACCGGGTAGCGCTCGTCGAGGTAGGCGGTGATGCGCGCGCTCTCCACCACCACCCGGTCGCCGTCCTCGAGCACCGGCACGAGCGGGTAGCCCCCGCTCTTCGAGACGAGCTCGCGCCGGTCGAGGTAGGGCACCTCCACCACCTCGTAGGCGAGCCCCTTCAGCTCGAGGCAGCGCCGCACCTTGGCCGCGAAAGGGCTGTAGAAGAACTGGAAGAGGCGCATCCCCTTCTCCCGAGGGCCTCCAAGGAGGGGCGGGCGAGCCCCCCACTCGAAGAAAGGCCCCCGCCCGGAGCTCCTCCGGGGAGGCGAGGCCCCCGCGGGAGAGCTTAGCGCAAAGCCTAGCCGGTCCGCGAACGCGCCGCGGCCCCTCAGTGCTTCAGGTTGTGGAAGAGCCGGTTCCAGCGCGGTCCGGAAGGCCCCCAGGAGGCGAGCGCCATCCAGGCGCGCCCCTTCACCCGGCCGACCGGGACCGGCCCGAACACCCGCGAGTCGGCGCTGCGATCGCGGTGGTCGCCGGCCAGGAAGACCGTGCCCTCCGGGACCACGGTGGGGGGGACGTCGCCGCAGGCGACGAAGGGGGTGCAGTAGGTCTGGTAGGCGTGGCCGTCGAGATGCTCGACGGCGTCGGTGCAGGGCTCCTCGACCCAGGGCCCGCCCTCGATCTTGTTCCAGTAGGAGCAGGGGCCCTCCAAGGGCTGCCTGGGGACCGGGTGGCCGTTCAGGACGAGCGCGCCGTTGCGGATCTCCACCGTGTCCCCCCCCACCCCCACCACCCGCTTGATGAGGTCGTCGCTGCGCGGGTTGCCGGGGGGGGCGAGCAGGACCACGATGTCGCCGCGCTTCGGGGAAGCCCAGTTGACCTGGGCGCTCTCGGTGAAGGGCAGGCGGGCGCCGTAGGCCCACTTCTCGACGATGACGTAGTCGCCGATCTGCAGGGTGGGCAGCATGGACCCGGAGGGGATGTAGACCGCCTCGTAGAGGAAGGTCCGGAAGGCCAGCACCGCCACGATGGTGACCACCCAGCCCCGGACCTCCTTCTTGAGCTTCTCTCGTTCCACGCCCTTGACCCCTCGCGGTCTCGAAGTTCACTCGGTCCGCATCGCCTCGACCGGGTCGAGGCGGCTCGCCCGCGCCGCCGGGTAGATGCCGAAGAGGAGCCCGCACCCGGACGCGGAGGCGAGGGAGAGTAACACCGCCCAGGTCGGGATGCTCGCGGGAACGTCGTAGATGAAGCGGGCGCCCACCGCCAGGAGGGCGCCCGCGAGGACCCCCAGGGTGCCGCCGAGGAGCGAGAGCACCACCGCCTCGAGCACGAACTGGGCCAGGATCCGCCCGCGCCGGGCCCCGAGCGCCATGCGGAGCCCGATCTCCCGCGTCCGCTCGGCCACCGAGACCAGCATGATGTTCATGATGCCGATGCCGCCCACCAGGAGCGCGAGCGCGCAGACCCCGAAGCTCGCCGCCCCGATCACCGCGGCGAGCCGGTTCACGGTGGTGGCCAGGGTGTCGTTGGTGTAGTACTCGAAGTTGTTCTCCTCGAGCCCACGCTGCCCGCGCAGGCGCCGGAGCGTGACCACCACCTCGTCGATGGCCTTCGCGAGGTCGGCCGCGCTCGTGGCCTCGATGGTGTAGTCGTGGTCCTTGGGGCGCCCGGTGATGCCGTAGTACACGTCGATGGGGACCACCGCGAAGGTGTCGCGCGACTCCATCCCGAGGATGCTCCCCTGCCGCTCGGCCACCCCGATGACGGTGAGGGGGGCCTGGCGCAGCCTCACCGTCCGGCCCACCGGGTCCTCGCCCGGGAAGAGCAGGTCGGCCACGTCCGCGCCGATGAAGATCACCCGCCGCCCGAGCTCCAGGTCGACGTCGGAGAGGAAGCGGCCCCGCGCCACCGTCACCGCGTAGGCGAACTGGGCCTCGGGGGTGCCGCCGATGACGTTGATGACCGGCTGGGTGGCCCGCTCGCTCGTCCACAGCCGCTCGCGCGCCTCGTGGGTGGCCTCGACCGAGACGTGCTGCACGTGGGGCAGCCCCTTCAGCGCCTCGCCCTGCTCGCGGGTCAGGTCCGGCCGGCGGGCGTACTTCTGCCAGTCGAAGTCGCCGAAGCCCACCGGCCAGCGCTGCACCTGGAAGGAGTTCGCGCCGAGCACCGCGAACTCCTGGTTGACCTTCTGCCGCAACCCCTCGGTGAAGGCCATCATGGCCACCACCATCCCGGCGCCGATGACCACCCCGAGCAGGGTGAGCGCCGAGCGGAGCGGGTTTCCCCGCAGGGTGGCGAGGGCCATCCGGAGGTTGTCGAGGAAGCGGGTCATTCGTAGCGCAGCGCCTCCACCGGGTCGAGGTGGGCCGCCCGCCAGGCCGGGAAGCTCCCGAACAGGATGCCCACCAGGGCCGAGAAGCTGAGCCCGAGGGCCACCGCCGAGCCGGTCACCGCGGCGGCGAGCGGGGTGAAGAGGGCGATGAGCTCGGCCACCCCGAGGCCGAGCGCGGTGCCGACCGCCCCGCCGAGCGCCGCCACCAGCGAGGCCTCGAGCAAGAACTGCATGAGGACCGTGCGCCGCCGCGCCCCGAGCGCGCGGCGCAGGCCGATCTCGCGGGTGCGCTCGTGCACCGAGACCAGCATGATGTTCATGATCCCGATGCCGCCCACCACGAGGGTGATGAGGCCGATCCCCACCGCCACTGCGTAGAGGGCGCGGGTGAGCCCGACGTAGAGCTTGAGGAGCTGCTCCTGCCGGTTGATGGAGAAGTCGTCCGGCTTCCCGGGCGGCACCCGCCTCACCCGGCGCAGGATCCCGGTGAGCTCGTCCTCGAGCTCGTTCACCCGCCCGCTCGGGGCGGCCGCCGCGATGGTGATGGAGCGCTTCATCCCGAAGAGGGCGCCGAAGGTGCCGAAGGGCAGGAGCGCCTGCTTGTCCAGGCTCTGGTCGAGGATGCGCCCCTTGCGCTCGAGCACCCCCACCACGACGAGCGGCCGGCCGTCCACCGTGACCTGCTCCCCCACCGCCGCCCCAGGCGGCAGGCCGGGGAACAGGACGTCGACCACCTCGGCCCCCAGGACCACCACCGCCCGGTCGAGCTCGACCTCGTTCTGGGAGAGGAAGCGCCCGAAGGCCACCGCCCCGCCCGCGGTCTCGAGCCAGCGCGCCCCCACCCCGAAGACCGCCACGCTCTTCATCTCCACCCCCCGCCGCCCGACCACCGCGCTCGAGAAGGCGCGCGGCGAGGTGGCGACGGCGAGCCGCGACTCGCGCTCGACCGCCCGGTAGGTGGCGAGGGTGAGCGGCTGGCGGTTTCTCAAGAGCGACCACTCGCTGTCCGACATGATCCACTTGAACTTCTGCACGTAGAGGGTGTTGGCGCCGAGGCTCGCCACCTGCGCCTCGAAGCTCTGGTCGAGGCCCTGGACGATGGCGATGATGGCGATGACGGTGGTGACCCCGATCACGATCCCCAGGGTGGTGAGGAGGCTGCGCAGCCGGTGGCGGGCCAGGGTGGCGAGGGCGATGCGCGAGGCCTCGCCGAGCTCGGCCAGCCCCCGCAAGACGAAGGGGCCGACCCTGCTCATGCGGGCACCACCTGCGGCCCGCCCAGGGCCGCCACCTCGCGGCCCGGGCCGTCGGCCACCACCCGCCCGTCGGAGAGCCGGATGGCCCGCGGGCAGCGGGCCGCCAGCCGTGGCTCGTGGGTGACGAGGAGGATGGTGTGGCCGCGCCGGTTGAGCTCGGCGAAGAGCCGCACGATCTCCTCGCCGGTCGCGCTGTCGAGGTTGCCGGTCGGCTCGTCGGCGAGCAGGAGCGACGGGCTGCCGACCAGGGCCCGGGCGATGGCCACCCGCTGCCTTTGGCCCCCCGAGAGCTCGTTCGGGCGGTGGTGCATGCGGTTCTCGAGCCCCACCGCGCACAGCGCCGCCCGGGCGAGCTCGCGCCGCTCGGAGCGCCGCAGCCCTCGGTAGACGAGGGGCAGCTCCACGTTCGAGAGGGCGGTCGAGCGGGGGAGGAGCTGGAAGGTCTGGAAGACGAAGCCGATCTCGCGGTTGCGCAGGTCGGCGAGGGCGTTGTCGGAAAGGCCGGCCACGTCCTGGCCGTGGATGCGGTAGAGGCCGCGGGTGGGGGTGTCGAGGCAGCCCAGGATGTTCATGAGCGTGCTCTTCCCCGAGCCCGACTGGCCCACCACCGCGAGGAACTCGCCCTCGGCCACCTCGAAGCTCACCCCGTCGAGCGCGTGCACCTTCTCGGCGCCGACCTCGTAGACGCGGGCCAGGTCCTCGACTGCGATGAGGGCGGTCACGGCGGTCGCTCGCCCCGGCCGCCCGCCTGCTGGGCCTCCTTGACGGGCTTGCCGTCCTTGAGCTCGCGCGAGAGCGCCTTGTAGGGGCCGAGCACGATCGCCTCCCCCTCCTTCAGGCCGGCGGTCACCTCGATGGCCTCGTCGCTGGCGAGGCCGGTCTCGACCGGGCGCGCCCGCGCCTTGCCGTTCTCGACCACGAACACGATCTTCCGCAGGGGGTCGCGGCGCGCCCGGGCCTCGCTCGCGCCCGGGGGGAGCGGCGGGGGGCTCGCCTGGCCGAGGAGCTCCCGGGCGGTGCGCACGGTGACGGCCTGGATGGGTACCACCACCGCGTCCTGGTGGCGCTCGGTGGCGATGGTGGCCTGGCAGCTCATGCCCGGGAGGGCGCCCGGGGCCGGGCCGGTGAGGGCGAGCCTCACCGGAAAGGTGGTCACCTCGGCCTCGGTGCCCGGGTTCTTCACGTTGGCGTTCTTCGCCACCTCGATCACCCGGGCCGGGAACTTCTGGTCCGGGAAGGCGTCGACCTCGATCTCGGCCGGGTCGCCCTCGTGCAGGAAGACCACCTCGCGCTCGCCCACCTCCACCTTGGCCTCCATGTTGGAGAGGGTGGCGATGGTGACGATGGGGTCCTCGGAGAGGTCGGAGCCGCGCACCCGCTCGCCCACCTGCTTGTGGCGGGTGACCACGATCCCGTCGATGGGGGCGAGGACCGTCGCGAAGGCCAAGAGGTGGCGCGCGTCGGCGAGCCCGGCGTCGGCCTGGGCGATGCGCTCCTGTGCGGCCTCGGCCTTGGCCTCCTCGGTGCGGAGGTCGGAGACGGCCCGGTCCTCCTCGGCCTTGGAGGCGTTGCCGCCGGCGACGAGCTTCTCCACCCGGGCGAGCTCCCGGCGGAGCCGGTCGCTGCTGACCCGCTCGGCGGCGAGGTCGGCGGCGGCGCTGTTGCGCAGGGCCTCCTGCTCCTTCACCTGGGCGGCGTAGCGGCGCGCCTCGATGCGGGCGATGAGCTGCCCGGCGCGGACCCGATCGCCCTCGCGGACCGGCAGCGCGAGGAGGTCCCCGGAGATGTTGGAGGAGACCTTGACGCTGGTGGCCGCCTCCAGCTTCCCGGCCGCCGCCACCGTGCGGGTGATGGCGGTGCGCTGCGCGGTGGCGATCTCGACCGCGAGGGGCGGCTCGGCGCGCGGCCTGAGCGAGAGGGCCACGAGCCCGAGGAGGAGGAGCGCCGAGAGGAGGGTCAGCAGGCGCCGCGGCCAGCTCATCCTCGGCCGGGTCCGGGCCACCGCGGCGACCGCGCCCGTGCGCGCCGGCGCGCGGTCGGGTTCGGCCTCCAGGCTCTGCGGGCGGGCGGGTTCCATGAGCTAGTCCTCGGGCGTCTCGTGGGTCCGCGCCAGCTGGCCCCCGACGGCGCGGTTCAGGTCGGCCCGGGCCACCACCTCGTCGATGCGGGCGTCGAGCAGGTCGAGCCTCGCCTGGGTGAGCTTCAGGCTAGCGTCGCGCATCTCGAGCTGGCTCGCCAGGCCGGCCTCCAGCCGGTCGGCGGCGAGCGATACCCCCTGCTCGGCGGCCCGCAGGTTGCCCTCGGCGATGACCGCCGAGCGCCCGAGCGAGACGAGGTTCGCCCGGGCCCGCGCGATCTCGGCCGAGACCTGCTGCTCGGCTTGCTCGGCCTGGGTGAGGCTCCGCCGCCGGGCGATGGCCGCCCGCTCCTCGTCGGCCAGGGTCTGGCGGCCGTTGAACAGGTTCCACTGCACCACGATCTGGGCGGTGGCGGTGTACTGCTGGGTCGGGTCGCCGTAGACGCCCTCGGATCCGGAGAAGGTCGGCCCCTGGCGGTTGTAGCTGGCCTGGGCCCCCACCACCGGGTACCAGCCGCCGCGGGCCACCGATTCGGCCGCCTCGGCCGCCCGCACGCTCTCCGCCCGCGCCGCGAGCAGCGGCCGCTCGCGCCTGGCGAGGGCGAGGAGCTCCTCCGGCGCCGGAGGCTCCAGGGCGGCGGGGCGGACCGGACCGGCCACGCTCGCGGGCGGCACCACCGCGATGGGCCGGGTGGCCTCGCGCCCCAGGATCGAGGCCAGGTCGGCGCCGGCGAACTCGAGCTGCGCCTCGCCCTGGGCCACCGCGATGCGGTCGTGCCCCAGGTTCCCCTCGGCGGTGAGCACGTCGAGCCTTCCCCCCCGCCCGGCCTCGAAGAGCGCCCGCGCCCGCTCCACGATCTGCTCCGAGCGCGCCACGGTCTCCTCGAGCACCCTGAGGCTCTCCTGCGCCTTCAGGACCTCGAAGAAGCGCCGGGTGGTCTCGAAGGCGGTGGTGAGGAGCGCCTCGTCCACCGACTTGTGGGCGGAGCGCTCGGCCGCCTCCGCCTCGTGGATGGTGTTCCAGTTGCGCAGGCCGTCGAAGATGGGGAGGGCGAGCGTGAGGCCGAGCGCGTAGTCGGCGTAGTCGATGGCGGGGATGGAGACGATCTCCTGCTGGAAGGTGAGCGGGTTCAGCAGGCCGGTCACGGGGTTGACGGTCACCGCCACCGGGAGCGCCTGCACGATGCGCTGGGCGCCCAGGAAATCGTGGCCGAAGGAGGCGTTGAGGTCGAGGCGCGGCAGGACCCCGGCGTAGGACGCGTAGGTGTCGACCCCGGCCCGGGCGGCGTCGTGACGGGCGAGGAGGAGGTCCGAGTTGGCGCGGGCCGCCTCGGCGAGCGCCTCGTCGAGCGTGATGGGAGGCGGAGCCGTGGCGGCGAGGGCGAGGAGCGCGAGGAGGGCGTGCATGCGCTAGGCGGCCCTCCACAGGCCGGGGAGGGCCACCCGGGCCCCGAGGAGGTAGAAGACCCACAGGGCGAGGAGGACCCCGAGCGCCCGCCGACGACTCGCCCCGGCCACCTCGGCCATGCCGAGCGCGAGGAGGACGACCGCCCACAGCGCGAAGAGGTCCAGGCCCTCGGCGAGGTGGACGAGCGGAGGCGGGGCCGCCGGGGAGAGCAGGCGCGCGAGCGCCGAGGGGAAGAGCCCGCCGGCCGCCCCGGGGGGGAGGTCCTCGGCGCGGAGCGCCGCCGGCAAGGAGAGGAGGTCCCGCAGGGCGAGCGGGAGCAGGCCGTAGCTCGCCACCCGGAAGGCGCCGAGGAGGGCGGCGGGCGTCCCGGCCAGCCAGAAGCCGAGGGCGAGCGCCAGGGCGACCCCGCCCGCGCGCAGCGCGGGGAGGGCGAGCGCCTTGGCGTAGGCGAGGAAGGCGCCCACCTTGGCGGCCTGCTCGAGCTTGGCGGTGCGGTCGTGCGGCGAGAGCAGCGCCGTCGCCTGCGGGTCCTTGTCGAGTTCCGCGAGGGCCCCGGCCGCGTAGTCGATGCGCGGGGCGAGAGCCGCGGCGAGGAGCAGGGAGAGCGCCGTCGCGACGAGGAGCGGAGGCCATGGGCTCGCCCGCTCGGCGGCTGGGAGGGCCCGCTCGGGCGCGAGGAAGGTGGCGAGCAGGATCCGCACGGTCGACATGAGCCCGTCCGCGTCTCCTCATAACGAGCGTAGCGGGAACGTATTTCAGGGCCCGATCACCAAAAGAGCAAGCTCCACTTCGCTGGGGAGATCCCAGACGGTGCGCCGCGACGGAATCGGCAGGAAGGACGGCTTTCCGGCCGCGGTGGCTGGGGGCCGAGCCCAGGGAGCCGTCGGCCCCGAGAAAAAAGACGAAAAGCCGGTCGCCCCGAAGGGCGGCCGGCTTTCGAGCTCATCGGTTCTCGCGAAGGGAACTACTGCTTCTTCGCGGCGTCGTCGCTCTTGGCCTTCTTCGCCTTCTTGGCCTTCTTCACCTTCTTCTCCTTGGCAGGAGCCGGGGCGGCCGGGGCGGCGGCGGTGTCAGCGGCCTTGGCCTCCTCGGCGAAGGCGGGGGCAGCCACGGCGATGAAGGCGAGGGCCACGAGCGCGCTCAGGATCTTCTTCATGATGGACTCCTTCGTTCGAAGCGGGCTCGAGCGCCCGCGCGTTGGCCGGGGATTAGGCAAGCCCCGTGCCCCATCTCGGGCCTCGAAATCACTGGATTACTTCTCATGCGGCCCACGGGCGGCCGCGGAATCCCGCCCCAATTGTCCCATTCCTCCCCGATCGGGCCTGTCGCGCGAGGGCTCGCCTCCCTAGCGGCCGGCCCGTGTACGGCGAGCGACCACCTCGAACCCCCGCCGGAAGACCTCCCTGAAGAACGGCGCCTCCCGCTCGACGTCCCACAGCTCGAGGTCGATGGCCTGGCGCGCGCGCAGCCGCAAGGTGACCCGGCCCTCCGCGAGGTGCGCGCGCACCGAGCGGACGGGCTGGCGGTGCGAGGCGTCGAGCGCGTTCGCCACTCGCAGGAGCGCCGAGAGCTTGCGGATGGTGGTGAGCTCGGAGGCCGAGAAATGGGCGAGGTCGGCGCGCTTGCGGTCGGGGGTGGAGCGCCGGTGGTAGCGGGCCACCGTGGCCACGAGCTCGCGCTCGCGCTCTGAGAAGCCCGGCATGTCGGCGTTGGCCACGAGGTAGAAGGTGTGCTTGTGATGCTTGTGGAAGGCGACCGCGTTCCCGAGGTCGTGGAGCACCGCGGCCGCCTCGAGCAGGCGCCTCGACGAGAGGGGCAGGCCGTGCAGGGCCGCCAGGTCCTCGAAGAGGGTCACCGCGATGGCGCCCACCTGCACCGCGTGCCTCTCGTCGAAGGCGAAGCGACGCCCGAGCGCCAGCGCCGCCTCGGCGCCCGAGCGGTCGTCGGGCTCGTCGGAGGCGGTGCGGCGGAAGAGGTCGATGAGCACCCCGTTGCGAAGCCCCGTGTCGACGCTCGTCACCGACTCGAGTCCGAGGTTGTGCGCCACCGCCTCCAGGATCACCGCTCCGCCCACGATGATCTCGGCGCGGCTCGGGTCGAAGTGACGCCGCCGCTCGTCGATGCCCATCGCGGCCAGGTCCTCGACCGCCCGCGAGAGCTCCTTGCGGGTGGCGCTGCGGCCCTTCTCGGCCGCGAAGGCCACCACCGCGTTGATGGTGCCCGAGCTGCCCAGGGCGGCCGGCGGGCGGAGGAGGCGCCGCGGCAGGCCCTCCCGGAAGGCCTCGGCCGCGTAGCTGCGCAGGAGCGCCAGCCGGGCCCGCGTCACCTTGGCCGAGGTCCCGAACATCTCGGTGAGGCGCACCGCCCCCACCGCCACGCTCCACAGCTCGACCGGGTGCTCGCCCTTGGCGAGCGCCACCTCGGTCGATCCGCCGCCGATGTCGATGACGAGCGAGCGGGAACTCTGCGGCCTCCCGTGGAGCACCCCCAGGCAGATGAGGCGCGCCTCCTCGCGGCCCGAGACGATCTCGAGCTCGAGGCCGGCCTCCTCCCGCGCCCGCCGCACGATCTCGAACCCGTTGCGGGCCTCGCGCACCGCGCTCGTCGCCACCGCTCGCACGAGCGCCCCGTCCCGCCGGCACAGCGCGGCGTAGCGGCGAAGGGTGGAGAGGAGCCGGTCCGCCACCGCCCGGGGGATGGAGCCGGTCGCGAAGACGCCCTCCCCCGGCCTCACCGGGTCGCGCTCCTGGTGCAGGGTCTCGAGCGATCCGTCGGGGAGAGGGCGGGCGAGCTCGAGGCGCACCGCGTTCGTGCCGACGTCGATGGCGCCGAGGATCTCGGCCCGCTCCCTGCGCTTCCTCAAACGCTTCCCTCCGCGCTGGAAGTCCGCGAGGGGAATAGCACGTTTCCTCCCCGGGACGAGGGAGCCCCTCTCGCACCGCGCGTCCGAGGTCGTGGCTCTTCACGCCCGGGGCCTCGCGCTCACCTCTTTCGGGGGGCACGATCGGGGCCGTCAGGGCTCCCCGGCCCAGCACCCGGAGGGCCCGGGCGAGAGGGGCCCGGGGCGGCGCGCCCCCAAGGCGGGAGCGGACCATGAAGGGTCGACAGGGAACCCATGGCGCGCCGCACGGGGGCCTCGTAATGTGAGAAGTGCGCCTGGCGGGGTGTAGCCGGCCGGAGGTGGAAGATGAGCCTCGTGGTCCTTACCGCACCTCAACCGAGCGCGATTTCCCGGAAGGTCGAAAAATTCACATGGGGCTTGCCCCGGCGGTGCGTCCTCGGCGGGATCTCGAGGGCGCTCGCCCTCTACCACCGCGTGGAGGTGCACGGGCTCGAGGCCCTGCCGCGCGGTCGCCCGCTCATCTTCGTCGCCAAGCACCCCCGCACGTGGCTCTACACCGAGACGCTCCTCCTGGGGGCGCACGCCTGCCAGGCGAGCGGCCTCGTCCCCTTCCGGACGCTGCAGACCGCGGAGGGGCACCGCGGTGAGTCCCTGGCCGGCTGGTTGCGCCGGCAGGTGGGAGGGATCCCGCCGAGCCAGGAGTCGGCGCTGGCGGCGCTGCGCCGCGGCGAGTCGCTGCTCGTCTTCCCGGGAGGGCGCCGCGAGCTGTACGGGCCGCGGGACGCCATCCAGTGGCGGGGGCGACGGGCCTACGCGCGGCTGGCGGCGCTGACGCAGACCCCGGTCGTGCCGCTCGCCATCCTGGGGGCCGACCGCCAGCACCTCCTGAGCGTGCCCCTCGGGCGCGACCGCCTGCTGTTCTTGCCGCTCTTTCCCCTCCCGGTGAAGCTCACCTACCACTTCGGCGCGCCCATGGCCCCTCCGGCGAGCGCCGATGCCGCGGCGGTCGCCTCCTTCAGCGAGGGGGTGGCCCACGCCACCCGCCAGCTCCTGGCCCTCGCCCGCGCCCGGCGCGGCCGCTAGTAGCGGCCGGTGACGTTCGCGAGGACCGAGAGGCCGCCCAGGGTGGCGTCGGCCGGCTGCGGCGACGCCTGCAGGCGGCCGAGCCCGGAGAGCCCGAGGCGCAGCCAGCTCGCGAGGTCGAAGGCGGCCGAGGCGAACAGGCCCGCGGTGACGAGGTCGGAGGCCGGCGCCGCCTGGTGGAGGACGAAGAGCGAGCCCCGGCCGATGAGGCGCAGCCGGCCGAGGAGCGTGCCCTCGAGCTGGAGCCAGAGGTCCCGCCCGCCGGCCCAGCCCCCCTCCTCGAGCCAGCCGGCCGAGACCCCGCCGTCCCCGCCGAACAGGTGCGGGAGCGCCACCTCCGGGCCGCCGTAGGTGCGGCTCTGCCCGCTCGTGAGGTCCTTGGCGTAGCCGAGGGTGCCGCGGAGGGTGAGGTAGCGCGTGAGGTCGTAGGCCGCCTCGAAGTCGGCGTGGCGGGCCGGGTTCTCGAAGAGGGCCGGGGCGCCCGGATCCGAGACGAAGAGGCCCACGTAGCGCACCCCGCCCGTCACCCACAGCCGCTCGAGCAGGCGGGCCGACAGGTCGAGCCGGGCGCTGTCCAGGGAGGCGGGCGCGGTCGTGTCGCCGAAGCCGAGCCGGGCCTCGCCCGACACGTCGTAGCGGCGGGCGATCCAGGCGTGGAGGGCGGTCTCGACCTCGACCCGCGTGCCGACCTCGGGGGCGTGGACGTAGGCCACCCGCCCGTCGCCGTGGAGGAGCAGGTCCGCGCTCGCCCGCTCGAGCGAGCCGTAGAGGCCGGCGGTGGAGCGGTCGGTGGTGAGTCCGGTCGTCGACAGGTCCGGGACGAGCCCGCCGAAGACCCCCATCTCCCGCCCCGGGCCGCGCCAGCCGACCTGGGCGCCGTCGAAGGCGGTGGAGCCGGGGGCGCTCACCGGGAGCACCCGCCCCACGGCGAGCGAGAGGGCCTGGCCCGGCTCCCGGCTGGCGAGCTCGAGTTCGCGCACCTCGAGCAGGGCCGAGTCGCCGGGCAGGAAGCGGGCGCCGTCGGCGCTCGCACCGCGGTAGATGGCGCTCGCGTCGAGGAACAGGCGCCAGCGCGGGAAGACCTCGGCGCCGTAGACCCGCGCCTCGAGCCGCTCCTCGTGGAGGGCGCTGGCGCTCGAGGCGAGGAAGCTCTCGTGGACGAGGCGCGCCTCGACCTCCTCGGGACCCTGGAGGAACGGCACCTCCGGGGCGGCCTTGAACTCGACCTTGGCGAGCGGCGCCGACTCCACCATCGCCCGCCGCTTCTCGGTCTCGTCTTGGGCCACGAGCGGGGGGAGCGGCTTCGGGGGCGGCGCGCTCGGCTTCGCCGGCGCCGGCAGGGCGAAGCCGTAGCCGACCCGGAGGCCCTCCCCCGCGCAGGTGGCGCTGTGGGCGGTCACCGCCTCCACCGTGCACGCCCCCGCCGGCCGGCCGGCGCGGGTGAGGGTGAGCGGGGCGCCGACCGAGAGCCCGTCCTCGGCGCCGGCGTCGAGGTAGGCCCGCCCGGCCGCCACCGAGACCACCGCCCCGCTCCCGGGCGGCGGGCGCAGCCGCGAGGGCCGCAGGGCGAGCGGAGCGCCGGGGGGAATGGGCGCGAGC
>Ga0335081_10002405_pt1 | contig 29499 bp, 23 predicted proteins | sample Lox_Sample_35_FD_206713 | JGI IMG/M metagenome (GOLD analysis project Ga0335081, IMG submission 206713) | Soil microbial communities from Loxahatchee National Wildlife Refuge, Florida, United States - Lox_Sample_3.5 | ecosystem: Environmental > Terrestrial > Soil > Wetlands | place: USA...
CCGCGGGCCGGGCTACCCTGAGCTGTGGTGAACCGGGTGCTGCGGTGAACAAGGTCCTGGGCAGCGGCCTTGCCGCGCTGGGCTGCCTGCTGGCGGCCGCCGTCGTCGTGGTGACGATCCCCGCGCCGCACGCCGCCGAACCCGTCACCATCAGCTACCGCGCCGACCAGGCCCGGCTGGCCCGGCTGGCGCCGTACCCGGCGGTCGCCCCGCGCGGCCTGCCCGCATCGTGGCAGCCGGTCAGCTCCGGCCTGACCGTCGGCGGTGCCAACGGCGCCGGCACCGTGACCTGGGCGCTCGGCTACATGACCCCGGACGGCCTGCTGGCCTCGCTGGAGGAGACCAACGCGGACCCCGCGGCGTTCGTCCGGCGGATGACCAACAGCGGCACCGCGCTGCCCCTATCTCAGCAGGCGCCGTCCCCGGTCAACGGGCAGGCCTGGAACCTCAGCGCCACCCCCGCCCGCGGCCAGCGGTCGATGTACCGCACCAGCCCGGCCGGGTTCACCCTCGTGGTCACCGGCAACGCCACCTGGGCCGAGCTCCGCCAGCTCGCCGCCTCCCTCCGCCCCGTGTAACGCGCCCGTAACGCGCCCGCCCGCCGCGTCCCGCCTCCCTCGCCCGCCTGACGCGTCCCGCCTCCCTCCGCCCGCCTCTATCACCCCCGTCACCAGCCCCTCCCCAGCATCACGACTATCGCCGTACTGTGCACCGGGCCATGAAGCGGAGTCCCCCGTCCGTTTATCGTGGTGGATCCGGGCTATGCGGTTGATCCGGTGGACCGGGATACCCCAAATCAACCGCATAACCCGAATCAACCATCTAAAGCTGGCGTGTGAGCTGGACAAAAGGGGCGAATCGGTCAAGATGCGAGGCGCGCCGACTCAGTGAATTCCTGATCGCGCGGCCGAGGCCTCATCGGGGCCGGTGCGCGGCTCCGGCACCGGGGCCTGCGCCGGGGGCTCTGCGGGCGGTGCGACGTCGTCCGGTGTCCGCGGGGTCCTGGCCGGCCCTTCCGCGCCGGGCCGCCGGTCTTCGAAGGTCACCTCGATGTGCTGCTCCGGGCGCCGCTGGTTCTGCAGCGCCTGCAGGGCCATGCTGGCCCGGTCCGCCTCGGTCAGCGGCGGCTGGACGATGGTCCGCGGCCAGAGCCTGCGGGCCAGCACCACGTTGATCTCGGCGCAGTACACGGTGAGCTGAACCGCGAGGTAGATCCAGGCCAGCAGCCCGAGCACGGTGCCGAACACGCCGTAGAGCGAGTCACTGTGCAGGAAGTGGTGCACCAGCCAGGTACCCAGGACCTGCAGCACCGTCCACAAGATGCCGCCGGTGATCGCGCCGGGCAGCAGCTGACGGGTGGGCACGCCCTTCGCGGTCAGCGCGCGGAAGGCGCCGATGTACATTCCGGCGTTGAACGCAGCGGCCAGCAGCTCAGCCAGGATCACCGCCCAGAACCCCTTGAGCAGGTAGGTATTAAGGCTGGCCAGCCCGGTCGTGACGATCACGCCGCCGCCGAGCAGGGCGATGAACGCCAAGGCGCGCCCGAGTCGCTGGACGAACCCGGGCCGGGCGGGCCCGGGCAGGTTCCAGACCTGCGCCATCGTGAACAGCCCGGCCTGGGCCAGGCCGGTGGCGCCCCAGACCAGGCCGGCGAAGCCGATGATCAGCCCGATGATGCTGGAGCGCTGGAGCTGGTGCACGTTGCCGGTCAGCGTCTTCCCGATCAGCGGGACCTGGCTCGCCACCGCGTCCAGCACGGAGCTGCGCACCGACGGGCTGACCGAGGCGACCAGGCCGAGGACCGTCGCCAGGATGAGCAGCAGCGGGAAGATCGAGACGAATACGGAGTAGGCCAGGTTCGATGCCAGCGCGCCGCCGTTGTCATCCCCGTACTTCTTCACCACCCCGAAGACGAACGCGGTGGGCGTGTACCGCTGTTGCGTGGCGTCTGCTTTCCTGATCGCCTTCTCGACGGGGTTCATCGGGCCCACCTTGCTGTTGCCTGCTCACCCGCTGCCCAGCCAGGAGCAGGGCAAACAGGCCCGTTGGCGCAGAAGGGGCCGGCTTAAAATGGCGCAGTCTGGTCGTCTCCGGGCTTGCCGGGATCGTCGCGGGTGGCCATGGCCGCGGCCAGCCTGGCCCGCGCGCCGTCCAGCCATTCGCCGCACACCGTGGCCAGCCGCTCGCCGCGCTCCCACAGCTCGAGCGACTGCTCCAGGGTCAGGCCGCCGGCCTCCAGGCGCTTGACCACCGCGGCCAGCTTGTCCCGGGCCTGCTCGTAGCTGAGCGTCTCGGATCCCTTCGCGGGCTGAGGCTCCGTGTCAGCGCCGTCCGTCACGACCCCAACCCTATCGGCCGGTACCGTCACTGCCGGCCTGCACGGTGATCTGATCATCGGCGAACCGAACGGTCAGCATCTCGCCCGTCTTCACCTCCGCCGCGCTCCTGACCACGCCGTCGTCGCGGTGCTGCACGATCGCGTAGCCACGGCGCAGCGTGGACGCGGGCGACAGGGCCAGCAGCCGGGCCCGGGTGTGGGCCACGTCGTCGCCGGCCCGCGCCAGGCTAGAGGACAGCGAGATCCGGGCCCGCTGCAGCAGCGCGTCCACCCGTTCGGCCTGCCGCTCGATCTCCCGCACCGGGTCGGCCAGCGCGGGCCGGGACCTGACCCCCGCCAGCCAGGCCGTCTCGCGGTCCAGCCAGCCGGTGACGCACCGGCGCGCCCGGTCGCGCAGCTGGGTGATGAGCGCGGTCTGCTCGGCGACGTCGGGCACGATCCGCTTGGCCGCGTCCGTCGGCGTGGACGCGCGCAAGTCGGCCACGTAATCGAGCAGCGGCGTGTCCTGCTCGTGCCCGATCGCGCTCACCACCGGCGTCCGGCACGCCGCCACCGCCCGGACCAGCGCCTCGTCCGAGAACGGGAGCAGGTCCTCGAGCGAGCCGCCGCCGCGCGCGATCACGATCACGTCGACCGCGGGGTCCTCATCGAGGCGCCGCAGCGCGTCGATGATCTCCTCGACCGCGTACGGTCCCTGCACCGCCGTCTGCTCCACCCGGAACCGCACGGCGGGCCAGCGCCGCCCGGCGTTCTGCTGGACGTCCCGCTGCGCCGCGGAGTCGCGTCCGCAGATCAGGCCGATGACGCCGGGGAGGAAGGGAACCGGCCGCTTGCGTTCGGGGGAGAAGAGCCCTTCGCCGGCGAGCTGGCGGCGCAGCCGGTCCAGCCGGGCCAGCAGCTCGCCCACCCCGACCGCGCGGATCTCCAGCGCGGTCAGCGCGAACGAGCCCCGGTTGGCGTTGAAGTCCGGACGGGCGAAGATGACCACCCTGGCCCCGTCGGCGGGCGGCGGCTGGGCCGCGTCGAACACCGGCCGGGAGCAGATGACCCGCACGGACACGGCCGCGACCGGATCGCGCAGGGTCATGAACACCGCGCCGCCGCGCACGGCGAGCTCGGCGATCTGCCCTTCCACCCAGACCCGGCCGAGCCGGCTGATCCACCCGCCCACCAGCTGCAGCACCGTGCGGACGGGCACGGGTGAATCGGCCGACGTGTCCAGTGGCACTAGGCCTCTGCCTCCAGCTTGGCGATCCGGCGCTCGAACATGGTCAGCACGTCGGCCCGGGCGGCGTGCGCCCGCTCGTACTCCGCGAGCTGCCTGACCTGCGCGACGTCGAGGTTGCGCAGCCGGGCGCGGAGCGACGCCACCGACAGCTCGTCGTAGTTGGGCAGCGGCGCCGCGGCGGCTGGCTCCGGCGCAGGGGCCGGCTCGGCCGCGACCGCGGGCTCAGCCGCCGCGGCCGGCGCGGCCGCGGCGTAGGCCGCGGGGCCGTCTGCCTCGTCGCCGAGCACCCGCACGTTGCCGGTCTTGTCGAAGTTCCTGGCGCTCTGCGGCTTGGGCGGCTTCGGCGCCGCCTCGCCCGCGGATCCCGCGGCCTCGGCCGCGGCCGCCTTGGCCGCCGTGCGCCGTGGCGTGGTCGGCTTGGCCGTGGCGGGCTTGGCCGGGGGCTTCGCGGTAACGGGCTTGCCGGTCACCGGCTTGGCGGCGGCGCGCCGGGCCGTGACCGCGGGCTTGGCCGGAGCGGCCTCACCCGCGGTCGTCTCGCCCGCGGCGACCGCCTCCGCCGGAGCCGCAGCCGCATCCGGAGCCGCAGGAGTCACAGCCGGAGCCGCGGTTGCGGGCGCCGCAGCCGCGGCCGACGGGGTAGCAGCCGGGCCACCGTTGGCCGGGCTGGTGACGGCCGTGTCAGTCACGGTTTCCGACGTCCCGGGCGTCCTGGCCTGCGGGACATCCTGGTGCGAGGCCTTGTTCCTGAGCTTATCGGTTATCAGCAGCAACTGCCCGATGCCGGCGAAGACGCCGCGCAGTGCCTGGGCCGGGGCTTCCTTGATGCGTTCGCTGACCTGCGGAACGCGCATGTCACACTCTCCCTCGAGGACGGGATACCAGTGGGCGCCCGGCAGTTCCCAGCGTCTGCCGGCGCCATTTGCATCGCTGTTACTCAGCGCGTGTTCCCTGACGGGATATCTTCCGCCTCTGCGTTGCGCATCGCAACATCCCGCGCTGCGGATGCCGCGAGCATCCCCTTGGCGCGTTCTTGCGTCCCATACGTACCCTGGAGTTGTGACGAGGACAGACGGCGCGCTCTCAGGCCAAACAGAACGGCGGGTCCTGCTCGCCAAGCCTCGCGGCTACTGTGCCGGGGTCGACCGCGCCGTGCAAGCGGTCGAGATGGCGCTGGACAGGTTCGGCCCTCCGGTCTACGTGCGCAGGCAGATCGTGCACAATACCCACGTCGTGAGCACGCTCGAGCGGCGTGGCGCCGTCTTCGTGACGGAAGTAGACGAGGTGCCGCCCGGCGCGGTCGTGGTGTTCTCCGCGCACGGCATCGCCCCCGAGGTCCGCCGCGACGCGGAGCGCCGGCAGCTGCGTGCCATCGACGCGACCTGCCCGCTGGTGACCAAGGTGCACAACGAGGCGCGGCGGTTCGCGGCCAAGGACTACGACATCTTGCTGGTCGGCCACGAGGGGCACGAGGAAGTGGTCGGGACGGCCGGCGAGGCCCCGTCCCGGGTCCGCCTGGTCGACGGCGCCGGCGGCGCCGCGCAGGTCGAGGTCAGGGACCCGTCCAAGGTGGTCTGGCTGTCGCAGACGACGCTGTCGGTGGACGAGACGGTGGAGACCGTCCACGCGCTGCGCGAGCGCTTCCCGGCCCTGCTCGACCCGCCGAGCGACGACATCTGCTACGCCACGCAGAACCGGCAGGCCGCGGTCAAGGCCATTGCCGGCCAGGCCGACCTGGTGATCGTGGTGGGCTCACCGAACTCCTCGAACTCGGTCCGGCTGGTCGAGGTGGCCCGGGGCTACGGCGCCCCCGCCGCGCACCTGGTCGACGACGCCGGGGAAGTCGACGAGCGCTGGCTGGATGGCGTGACCACGATCGGAGTGACCAGCGGAGCCTCGGTACCGGAGGAACTGGTGGCCGCGGTACTCGACAAGCTCGCCGGGCACGGTTTCGGTGATGTGGAGGAGGTCGAGGCGATCGAGGAGCACATGACGTTCGCCCTCCCGCGCGAGCTGCGCGCACCCGCCGGGCCCGCCGGGCCGGGGTCCCGCCAGCCCGGCTGACCAGCCGACTCCGCCGACGGCGCCCGGGTCGCCCCGGCACGGTGTCATACTGGTGCGAAATCACGGTAGGTGTCCGCGGGCTCGCCGTGGGCGAGCCCGAACGGCGCCACGCGAACGCTGGAACAGGTGAGCATGAACCCGCTTGCTCCCCCGTTGCGGCTGGCTGAAGCCGCCGGGACGCTGTCGCTGGCCACGGATCTGGCCATGGGCCAGCCCCTGGAACACGGGCTGCGCACCGCGATGCTCGCCCTGCGCACGGCCCAGGCGATGGGGCTGTCGGAGGACGACCAGGTCACCGTGTACTACACCGGCGTGCTGCACTTCGCCGGGTGCACGGCCGAGAGCGAGATCGACGCGCGGTTCTTCGGTGACGAGCTGGCAGCCCGGCCCCGGATGCTGGCGGTGGCCCACGGGTCCCGGCTGGAGCTCATCGCCACCGCGATGCGGACCGCTCACCAGGGCAGTGCGCCGCTGGCGCGGGCCGCGATGATGGCCAGGGCGGCCTTCGGCGGCATTGCGGAGTTCCGCAAGTGGGCGGCCAGCCACTGCGATGTCGCCCGCATGCTCGGCACCCGGATGGGCCTGTCCGGGCAGGTCCAGCAGGCGCTGCGGCACTTGTACGAACGGTGGGACGGCGACGGCATGCCGGGTGATCTGCGCGGCACGCAGATCCCGCTGGCGGTACGGCTGATGCAGGTGGCGCAGGACGCGGACGTGGTCTGGCAGTACGGCGGGACCGCGCAGATCGGCCCGACCCTGTCCCGGCGGGCCGGGTCGGGTCTGGACCCGGACGCGGTCAGGATCTTCCTGTCCCTGGGTGACCGTCCCTACAAGGGCCTGGACGCCCCCTCCATCTGGGCGGACGCGATGGCCGCCGAACCGGGCCCGCAGCCCGAGGTGACCGGGGCGCGGCTGGACGCCTGCCTGTCGGCGATCGCGGACTTCGCCGACCTGAAGAGCATGTGGACGGCCGGTCATTCCCGCGGCGTCGCGGACCTCGCCGAGCGGGCCGCCGGGGTGGCCGGGCTCGCCGTCGCCGAGGTGGTCACGCTACGCCGGGCCGCGCTCGTGCACGACATCGGGCGCGTCGCGGTACCGGTGAGCGTGTGGGCGAAGCCAGGCCCGCTGAGCCGCGGCGAGCACGAGCAGGTGCGGCTGCATGCCTACCACAGCGAGCGCGTGCTCGACGCCTGCCCGGCGCTGCGCCCGCTGGCCCGGCTGGCCGGATCCCACGGCGAGCGGTGCGACGGGTCCGGATACCACCGGGGGAGCCGGGCCGCTGACCTGCCCGCCGCGGCCTGGCTGCTGGCGGCGGCCGACTGCTACCAGGCGATGCGGGAGTGGCGGGCGCACCGCCCGGCGCTGTCGCCGCAGGCGGCCGCCGACGAGCTGTCCCTCGAGGCGCAGGCGGGCAGGCTCCCGCACGATGCGGTACGGGCCGTACTGGCCGCCGCGGGCCAGCCGCGCCGGCCGGTACCCCTGCCCCGGCCCGCCGGGCTGTCCGAGCGCGAGTGCGAGGTGCTCGGCCTCATCGCCCGCGGCATGGCCACCAAGCAGGTAGCCCGCCAGCTGGGAATCTCCCCGAAGACCTGTGACCATCACATCCAGCGGCTGTACCGCAAGACGGGCCTGTCCACCCGGGCCGGCGCCACGCTGTTCGCGCTCGAGCACGGGCTCATCGACCCAGGCTAGTGATTCGAACCAGGCTAGTGATCGTGACCGCGGGCCTCGATAGGGAGTTCTCCCGACTATCCCGGGCACGCCGGTCTTGCCTAGCCTGATCCCTTAGCGCCGGTCACCGGGAGGGAACGGCTGCCTGACTCTCTTCGGGACGGCGGTTGTGGTGGCCCGGCGCTTCACATGCTGGACCGGCGCTGGCAGGGCGCCATCGAGGAAGGAAAGGGCAGGTGAAGTCCGACGGCGACCGGCGGGAGTTACCGCCGGATATCTCCTGCACGGCCGTGACCTGGCACGGGAGGAAACCTGACATGATCACCATCTGCAAGACGGTTCTCAGCGGCGCGACGCCCGCCCGGATCCGGGAGCAGACCGAGGGGCTCGCGTCCGGCTGGCTCCGCGACCTAGCCGTCAAGCTGGCCGGGGACTCCGCCCTGACCGTCTCGGTCATCACCCACGAGAACGGCACGCAGGAACTCGAGGTCCTGCACACCGGGCCGCCGCATCACACCGAGCAGACCATCGACAGCGACCGGTTCACCCGCCAGCCCGGACAGACCCTGCCCATCGCCGAACCTCCCGACGTCCAGAACGCCGCCGCGGTGGTCCGCGCCATCCTCCTGGACGACCCCGCTCCCTGAAGCCAGCGCCCCGGAAGCCAGCGCCCCTGACCCTCCGGCAGCAACCGCTACCGCCGCTCGATCCACCGGTGACCGCGGTGCCGGATGTCCCGCAGCGCGTGGCGCAGGCTGGCCAGCACGGCTGGCTCGGGCCGCCAGCCGCGGCCGAGCGCGATCGTCACGGTCAGTCCCGTGCCGGTGAACAGCCACGGCGCCGAAATGCCCAGCGTGACCAGGATCCCGGTCGCGGCCGAGAAGGCATCGGCCGCGGTGATCACCTGGGCCAGCACGCTCCCGGCGAGGAAGGCCAGCGGCGGGCACACCACCACGCCGCGCAGCCCGCTGGGACGCGTGTAGCAGGTGACCAGGCCGCAGGCCATCACGAACAGCGCGTCGGCCAGCAGGTCCCAGCCGGTCCAGGCCGCGATCAGCAGGCCACTGAAGCAGGCCGCGAACAGCGCCACTGCCGCACCGCGGCCGGTCAGGGTAATGGATCCCGAACGTGCCCGGCGTGGCGGTTCCTGCGCCCGCTCTTTGCGGCCCGCGACCCGCGTCTGCGTCATCGAACGGCACGCACCAAGCTGACCTCAGCCGGGTCGATCAGGGCCCCGTCCAGTTCGGGCGCGAGCTCGGGGGCGGACAGGGCCCGGGGCGTTTCCTCCACCAGACCAGGCGTGGTGAGCTCCCCGTCGACCACGCCGAGCTCGCTGAGCTTGCGGGCGCTCGGCAGCACCCGGCTCTCCAGCGAGCCGACCGTCTGGTTGTACGTTGACACCGCCTTGGCCAGCGCGCGGCCCAGCCGGTCCACGTGCCCGCCCAGGCCGGAGACCCGCTCGTAGAGCTGCCGGCCGAGGTCGAACACGGCGCGGGCGTTCTCGGCCAGCGCGGCCTGCTGCCAGGCGTACTGCGCGGTGCGCAGCATCGTGACCAGGGTGGTGGGGGTGGCGATGTGCACCTTGCGGCCGAGCGCGTACTCCAGCAGCCCGGGGTCCCGTTCCAGCGCCGGGGCCAGGAAGGCCTCGCCCGGGATGAACAGGATCACGAACTCGGGCGACGGGCTCAGCGCAGCCCAGTAGGCCTTGGCCGCCAGCCGGTCCACGTGCTCGCGCACATGCCGGGCGTGCGCGTCCAGCCGGGCCGTGCGCACGTCGTCGTCGTCGGTCTCGGCGGCCTCCAGGTACGCGGCCAGCGAGACCTTGGAGTCCACCACGATGTTCTTGCCGCCGGCCAGCCGGACCACCAGGTCGGGCCGGCCCTTGCCGTCCGGGGTGGTCACGGTGACCTGCTCGTCGAAGTCGCAGCGGGCGCTCATCCCGGCCAGCTCGACCACCCGGCGCAGCTGCAGCTCGCCCCAGCGGCCCCGCGCTTCCGGCCGGCGCAGCGCGGTGACCAGTGCCTGCGTCTGGGTCCTGAGCTGTTCCGAGGTGTGCCGGGCGAGGTGGACCTGCTCGGCCAGCGCCGCGTGCGACCGGTTCCTGGCCGCGTCGGACTCGCGCAGCTGCTCCTCGACCCGGGCCAGGGTTTCCCGTAGCGGCTCGACCAGGTGCTCGACCGCCGCGCGGCGCAGCTCGAGCTCGCCCGCCGCGGTCGCGTTCGCCGCCCGCAGCCGGCCCTCGGCCACCTCGAGGAACCGCGCCGTGCTCGCGTCCAGCGCCTGCGCGGACAGCGCCTGGAACCGCTCGGCCAGCTGGCTTTCGACCAGCGCGGCCCGTTCGGCCGCGCCGCGCTCGATCATCCTGGCTCTGTCCTCGGCGGCCCGGGCCCGCTCGTCGGCCGCCGCGAGCCGTCCGCGGGCGAACAGGTATCCGATCGCTGCCCCGATGAGAATCCCGAGCAGCAGTCCGACCAGCAACAAGACTGCACCCATATGTAGCGATGATGTCACCGTAACGGGTGAACCCGGCGCAGACACGCCCGGCGCCCCCGGCGATCGCGGGAAAGCCCGCGGCGCGCACAATGGGGCGATGACCCAGTCCTCCCCGGAAACCACCACCGCCGAGCTGCTGGCCGGGTACGTGCACGCGGCCGGGGTGCGGCACGTGTTCGGCTATCCCGGCGAGTCGATCATCGACTTCATGGAGGCGGCCAGGCACCGCGGTGTCCAGGTCGTGTCGGCGGTGCGCGAGGGTACCGCCGCGTTCATGGCCGAGGCGGCCGCGATGACCTCCGGGCGGCCCGGGGTCTGCCTGTCCACGCTCGGACCGGGGTCGACGGCCGTGCTGAACGGCGTGGCCTCGGCCACCCTGGACCGGGTGCCCGTGCTCGCCGTCTCCGGCCAGATCGAGAGTTCCCGCGAGCAGTTCTTCACCCACCAGGTGGTCGACCACGACCGGATGTTCGCGCCGGTGAGCAAGCTGGCCCTGCGCCTGGACCCGGCCTCGGCGGACACCGTCATCCGCAAGGCGCTGCGCACCGCCGTGGCCGAACGCCCCGGCGCCGTCCACCTGACAGTGACCGCCGACGCCTGGCCGGTGCCGGCCGAGGGCCAGGTCAGCCTGCCCCCGCTGGCCCCGGCGGCGGCCTCGGTGGACGTACACGGGGACGGCGACCCGGTCCGGACGCTGACCGCCGCGCGCCGGCCGGTGATCCTGGCCGGCATCGCCGCGCTGCGCTGCGCGGCCGGCCCCGAACTGGTCCGGCTGGCCGAACTAGCCGGGATCCCCGTCGTGGTCTCGCCCATGGCCAAGGGCGTCTTCCCCGAGGACCACCCGTACTTCGCCGGAGTGCTCGACATGGCCGGCTACCGCGTCGTCTGGGACCTGCTGGCCGGAGCCGACCTGATCCTGGCCGCGGGCTTCGACCCGGTCGAGCTGATCAGCCCGTGGTCGCTCGCCACCCCCGTGCTGCACCTGGACACCACCCCGAACACCGACCAGGTCTACGCCAGCGCCTGCGAGCTGACCGGGCACGTCGGGGCGATCCTGGGCTGGCTGTCCGCGCAGTGGGCGGGCGAGCCCCGCTGGGCGGCGACCGAGGTGGCTGCGCACCGCGCCCGGCTCGGCCAGGCCTGGCTGGCCGGGCGGGCCGAGGGCAGGCTCAACCCCTCCGACGTGGTGGCGATCGCCCGCGAAGCCGCCCCGCCCGGCACCATCGCGACCACCGACGTCGGCTCGCACAAGATCATGGCGGGCCAGGTGTGGCAGGCGCTCGAGCCGCGTTCGGTGCTGATCCCCAACGGCTTGTCCGCGATGGGCTTCGGCGTGCCCGCGGCGATCGCGGCCCGGCTCACCCGGCCCGACCGGCCGGTGATCGCCCTGGTCGGCGACGGAGGCTTCGCGATGGCCGCGACCGAGATGCGGATCGCCTCGGCCCTCAGCCTGCCGGTCACCGTGGTGGTGTTCGCGGACAACAGCCTGAACCGGATCGAGCTGCGCCAGCAGCTCATGGGCTACCCGCCCACCGGCACCCGGATGGACGGCATGGACCTGGTCGCCCTGGCCGACGCCATGGACTGCGACGGCATCCGCGCCGACACCCCCGCCGCCCTGGAAAAGGCCCTGGAAGGCTTCGCCACCCGCACCCGCCCCCTGATCATCGAAGCCCAAGTCGACCCCTCCCAGTACCAGGCCCAGTTCTAACCCCGCGGCTCAGACCGCTGCCGGAAACTCGTGCCGCGCAAGTCGCCCGCCCCGCGGCACTAAACTCGCGCGGGTGAGTCTGTCTATCGGCATTGTCGGCCTGCCCAACGTCGGCAAGTCCACGTTGTTCAACGCGCTGACCCGGGCCGGCGCGCTGGCCTCGAACTACCCGTTCGCCACGATCGAGCCGAACGTCGGCGTGGTCGGCGTGCCCGATCCGCGGCTGGCCGAGCTGGCCAAGCTGTACGACTCGGCCCGGATCGTGCCGGCCAGCGTGCGGTTCACCGACATCGCCGGGCTGGTCCGCGGCGCCTCGCAGGGCCAGGGCCTGGGCAACCAGTTCCTCGCCCACATCCGCGAGACCGATGCGATCTGCCAGGTGGTGCGCGTCTTCGCCGACCCGGACGTGACGCACGTGGACGGGGACGTGTCGCCGGAACGCGACATCGAGACGGTCGTCACCGAACTGATCCTGGCCGACCTGCAGACACTGGACAAAGCACTGCCACGGCTGGCCAAGGAGACCAAGTTCGCCAAGGATCCCGAACGGGCGCGGGCGGCTGCCGCGGCGCAGGCGGCCCAGCGGCTCCTGGACTCGGGGACCCCGCTGTCGTCCGGCGCGGCGGCCGCGGACATCGACGTCAGGGACCTGCGCGAGCTGCAGCTGCTGACGGCCAAGCCGTTCCTGTACGTGTTCAACATGGACATCTCCGAGCTCGCCGACGAGGACCTGCGCAAGCGCCTGTCCGAAATGGTGGCACCCGCCGAGGCGATCTTCCTGGACGCCAAGACCGAAGCCGACCTGGCCGAGCTGCCCGAGGACGAGGCCGCCGAGCTGCTCGCCGAGGCCGGTCTCGGCGAGCCCGGCCTGGCCCAGCTGGCCCGGGCCGGGTTCCGCGCGCTGGGGCTGCAGACCTTCCTGACCGCGGGCCCCAAGGAGACCCGGGCCTGGGAGATCAGGGCCGGGGCGACCGCCCCGGAGGCGGCCGGCGTCATCCACACCGACTTCCAGCGCGGCTTCATCAAGGCCGAGGTGGTCTCCTACGACGACCTGATCGCGGCCGGCTCGCTGCCCGCCGCCCGCGCCGCGGGCAAGGCCCGCATCGAGGGCAAGGACTACGTCATGCGCGACGGCGACGTCGTCGAGTTCCGCTTCAACGTGTAAGGGTCAGTGCCGTCTGATATCTCTGTCACCTGCTGGTCGAGGGATTCCCGGGCCCGGGAGGCGCGCCTGAGGACCGCGCCGATGCACAGCGCCGTCACGACCGCGACCAAGAACCAGGCGGCCAGACCGATCGGTACCCACCACCATGCATTCACGTTTCCCCCCGTGGCTACCGGCCCCTGTAACCAGGTCTTACTCCGTACAGTAACATTATAATGCCACATTGTAGGGAATCGCGCCGGAGCCCTGTCGATCCGGCCGAAGCCTTGGGTGCAGTGTGGCACCTACGCCTGGAACGGGCCTGAAACTGCGCTGGAACGGCGTGCGAAACCCCAGTTCACGCGCTGGGGCAGGGTGGGGGAGTGCCAGGCCTGGGCTGAGCCGTCAGCCGGCGCCGGGCGGCCCGGGCGGGAGCCGCCTGCCGCCGCGGTCTTCCGGCCGGGAGCGGAGGAGCAGCAGGCCGCCCAGGGCCAGCATCCAGACCGGGCTGAGCAGCAACACGATAGCCAGCACGTGCAGCGGGCTCCCGATGCCGTTGCCGACGAGGGCGACCAGCATCACGCCTGCCACCAGGGTCGCGAGTACTCTCGCCTCGGCGCGGTTGCCTTCCCGCGGCCGGGTCATGTCCTGATCGGCCCAGCGCGGCCGCCGGGCCGCCGCCAGCCCGTCCGGGAGATCTTCGGTGAGCGCGGCCAGTTCCGCGTGGGTCAGCGGTACGAGCGCCCGGGCCAGGCGCTCGTCGAATTCGTCCTTGGTCAGCCGGCCCTGGACATACGCTTCCTTGAGCGTGTCGATCGCCTGTTCACGGTCGGCGCGTGAGGTCCGCATGCGGCCGTAGTCATCCCGTGCCGCCACGGTCTGGCCTGCCGGTCCTGTCGTCACGGGTATCTCCTCGCCAGAGGAACGCCAGGACAAGCCTAACCCGCCGGGAGACTACTGTCTATTGACAAAAATCGTACATGTATTTGATACTAGTCAACATCGAATGCTGGTTCTGGACAAAAGATACGAGTCAGGTGACTGCGGCCCGGCGAGCTTGGCCGTAAGCAATCGTTAATCTCCGGAGGGTCATCCGCGACCGCCGATGCTAGGTTTTCCCAGGTCAAATGCCAGAAATGAGACCATCCGCCGGAGCCGGGACAGGCGCGCCGGCAGCGCGTGCGTTCCGTTCGCTCAGCGTGCCGGCCGGGCCGCGCTCGGTCGACGCTCATCCACTGAAGACACGATGACCTGCGCTGACGGCGCCATCCGGTCCCGTTCGGCGCCTCGCGCCGCTGTTACCGGCGGGGAACGGTCCCTGCGCCGGACAGGTGAACACAATGAGAGATCGGTTGAACCCTCTACGTGGCTGCCACGTATCAGGGTTGCTGGTCGTTTTGTCCATGCAGATGTTGCGGTGATCGGCTGTATCCGGTTCCGCGCCGAGACTTCTTGTCGCACAATGGACCGCGAGGCCAGCACGAAAGGGACGGCCGTTCCGGGCATCTCCGGGACGGGAACGTGCGGAGGTGTGATGGTTCGCGGGCCGAAATCCGGTGACGGAACGCGGTCGTCTGTGTACTATCTCGACTCGGCCGGGCTGGTCTCGCCGCGTCCGCGGCCCCGCGCCCTGGACACCGAGCCAGTACTGGGCGGCGAGCTGGATCCGCTGGTAGCGGATATGCAGGCCGACGGGTCGCTCGCCGCCCGTCCCGGGATCGGCGGCAGCTGGCGGGGCACAGGCGGCAGATGGCTGCTGTGGCCACTGCGGGCCGTGCTGTGGACGGCGCTGGTGGTCGTCGCGTTCCGCGGTATCACCGCGATCATCTTCGGCTCCTCTCCGGCGCCAGCGGGCGGGACCGGCGCCGCGAACACGGCCGGGGAGTTCCCGGTTTCCCTGGCCGAGGCGTACGCCGCCGAGTTCGGCCGGGTCTATCTCGGGTTCTCCCCGCAGAGCCTGGGCCCGCGGGAACAGGCGCTCGCCGCCTTCGTGCCGCCCGCCGTCTCGGCCGCCAGCCCGAGCCTGGGCTGGAACGGCATCGGCCAGCTCAACCTGCAGTCTTTGCAGGTCGCGGGCATCAGGGTGCAGGATCGGCAGCACGCCGTGGTCACGCTGCTCGCCCTGCTCAACGGCCAGCTCATGGAGCTGGGCGTGCCGGTCGCCGCCACCGGCAGCGGGCTGGTGGTCACCGGCGAGCCCGCCTGGCTGCCCGCACCGGCGCGGATTTCGCCGCCGCCCGCCGCGCGCGGTGCGGACCGGGTGGCCCAAAGCCAGCTCATGAATGAGCTGCCGGCCTTTTTCCGTGCCTACGCCAGTGGCGATAGCGTCGCGCTGAACAGGTTCCTCACCCATGGCGCGTCAGTGACCGGGCTTGGCGGCGCGGTGACCTTTGACTCGATCGGCGCGCTTCACGTCCCGCCGGGCGGTGCGAGCCGGCAGATAACGGTGACCGTGATTTGGCAGGTCCCTGTCACTGATCTAGGGATGGCATCGAAACTCGAGATGACGTATGGTATGTCGGTTGTCGACCTTCAAAGCGGCAAATGGTATGTAAAAGAGATTGGAGCGTCGACCGAGGCGGTGGAAGCCCGATGACCTCGACACGGCCAGCTGACGTCGTCATGGCAGCGTGCTCTCGTGCCGTGGCGGGCCCGCTTGTCCCGGCCCGGCCCGGCTTCCGCGAACTGGTCTCCGTCTGGCCCGCCTCCGGCGAGCCGACCGTCGTCCGGGCTGTGTTCCCCGGGTCGGCCTCCTTCAAACCTGCCATCGACCGCATGCCGGGCCGGTCTCGCCCGCGCCAGCCTGACCCCCGCCCGCCCGCCTCGACTCAGCCCCATCAGCCCCATCAGCCCTATCGGCCCGCCCGGGCGCCCGGTCCTCCGTGTCCCCGGTCGTCCCCACTCGCGCATCCGCTTTACTTGTACCTGCTCGAGTGGCCTGCCGTAGCACTACCTGGATGGTCAATTGATCCCGGAAGGGACATGTTATGCATACTCACCTCACCGCCGCGATGGTTCCAGTGGCCTTGAGTACGCAGGGTCTCGTCACCTACCTACAGGGTCTGTTCGGGCCATTGTTCCTTGGTATCGTCGGGATCGTAGCGATCTTCTTCCTCTTCACCCGCGAGATCACGCGATTCGTGCAATTCATCGTGCTTGCCGTCGCCATAGCGGTCATCTTTTACACGCCAGGCATCGTACATACGCTTGCCACTGGCATAGCGAACGCGCTCGGAGTCCACTGATCCCGAATCAGGAAGAAGGAGCGCGCTACTAGTGGATCTCCCCACTTATACGAATATCTGGCGAATCGAAAAAAGGCTTTACAAGCTTTACGATTTTCGGCTGCCAGCACCCTTGCCGATCACCTGGATCGGAGTCTTCGCCGGGATCACAGTCCCTTATGTGATCTTCCTCATTGCTGTCGGGTTGCCGTTCAACCATAACCTGGTATGGCTTTACGTGCTTCCTCCTGGAGTCCTCACCTGGCTGACGACCAGACCGGTCATCGAAAGCAAACGGCTGCCCGAGCTGGTGAGTTCGCAACTGCGGTACGTCGCCGAGCCGCGGACCTGGTGCCGGATGGCGCCGTTCGCGGAGAAGGACAAGATCCTGGTAACGGCGCGAGTGTGGCACAGCCAGCCGCCCAAGGCCCGGCCGAAGAGGGTGAAGAAGGCCCCGGCCAAGGCCGGTTCGGCCATCCGCGAGCCCCAGCTCGCCGGGGTCGAGGCGGAGGAACTGGCACCGGCCGAGGTACGTCCGGCCTCGGCCTGGCGGGCCATTGCGCGGCCGCTGGCCGCGCGCCAGACAGCCCCGCCGCCGGTCGCGGTTCCCGCGGCCGTGGTGCCGCCCGCCGGGGTTCCCGCGGCCGTGGTGCCGCCCGCCGCCGCGCTGTTTGTCCCGCCGGCCGAACACGACCAGGTGCCGGTGCAGGAACGCGCGCCGGCCCGCCGGGCTCCCCAGCGCGCCAAGGCCCAGCCTGCTCAGGCTCAGCCCGAGGCCCGGCCCGAGGCACCGCCGTCGTGGTCTCCCTGGCCGTACGGGCCGGAACCAGACGCCGCGGGTGGGGTGCGGGACGCCAGGGCGCTCGAGGTCGCACACGACTCCGACACCGGCTTCCGCGGCCTGGACGAGACGTCGGCCTCCTTCGGCCCGGCGTCCTGGCCCTCCCCCGGGGTCAACCTGCTTCCGCTGGTCCGTCCGCGCCCGGAGCCCGCCCCGTTCCCCGACGCAGGCCCGTTCCCCGAGCCGGAGCCGGCAGCCGGCCCGGATCAGGCAGCCAGCCCGGATCACGCAGTCGGCCCGGACCAGGCAGCCGGCACCCGGCACCCGGCCAGCTCCGATCTCGGCTCCCCGCGCTCCGGGGCCTGGACCGGCCTGTCGCGTCGGCACCTATCCGGCCTGATGCCCAGCCTCGGGCGCAAGCCGGACCGTTCCCCCGCCTCCCCGCCGCCACCCGCGGAGGATTCTGCTCAGCCCACCGGCCCCGTCTGGCTGCAGTCGCCAGCGGCGCCGGCCAGGCCCCGGGCGCGCTGGATGCTGCGTGCCCAGCAACGCCCGGCCTCCGCGCCGCTCCACGCCGAGGCACCCCAGCCCGAGGCACCGCCCCAGGCCGAGGCGCCCCAGCCCGCGCCGCCCCAGGCCGAGGCACCCCAGCCGGAGGCGCCGCCCCAGGTCGAGACACCCCAGGCCGCAGCGCCTGAGGTCACCGTGCCCGCGCCCGCACCCGAACCCCAGGCGCCGGCTGCGGCCCAGGTGGTCGGCGTGGAGCGGGAGCGGCCGCTGCTGTCCATCGAGCGGGCGCTCAGCGGCCCCGGCAGCCGCGACGAGGTGAGCTGGCGGCGCCAGGTCAAGGTGGTGACCGGCGGCCACGGGCCGGGCAAGCGAGACCAGGAAGCGCTGGACCGTGACCGGGCCAGGCTGCCGCTGGCCGGCTCGTACCGCATCGTCATGCTCGGCTGCACCAGGGGCGCCGGGCAGACCGTGACCGCCCTGATGACCGGGCACGTCCTGGCCGTGGTGCGCGGGATTCCCGTCGCGGCGCTCGACCTGACCCCCGGCCCCGCCTCGCTGGCCGCCGGCCGCCCGCCGGCCGTCTCGGTGCAGGCGCTGCTCGCGGGCGAGGCGGATCAGGGAGCCGGGCCGCACGGTGCCCGGGTCGACGTCGTGGCCGACGACGGCGGCGACTTCCTGCGGCTCGCCGACACGCTGGCCGAACGGTACCCGCTGACCATGATCGACCCGGCGCCAGCCGGCCTGACCCGGGTGCTCGCCCGCGCGGACCAGCTGGTGCTAGTCGCCCCGGCCAGCCCGGACGCGGCCACCTCGCTGGCCAACACCCAGCAGTGGCTCGGCGGCCACGGCTACGGCGAACTGGCCGCCCGCGCGGTCACGGTCGTCAACGGGGTGAGCAGGCGAACAAGGGATGACGTGCTCAGGGCCGAATCCGTGGTCAGGGGCCGCTGCCGGGCCATCGTACGGGTGCCGTGGGATGATCTGCTGTCATCGCGTCCTGGCCCGGACCAGTCCGGCCTGGACCAGGCCACCCCGACGCTGCAGCCGCAGACCAGGCTGGCCTACACGGCCCTGGCCGCCGTGCTGGTCACGAGCCTGGCCGCGACGCACGTCGAGCCCGTCCCCGGAAGGAACCTCGGTGAGCACGCGGACTAAGGGGTCGCGGGGTTCCCGGGGGCGCACCCGGCTGGCCATCCGCTATTTCGACGACCGGATCCTGCTCACCGACACCCACGCGTGGGCGTACTACCGGGTCCCCTCGGTGTCGTACGAGTTCACCACCCCGGAGGAGCGGGAGGCGCTGGCCACCAACATCACGGTCGCGCTGGCCGCGATCAGGATGGCCGACGCCGAGGTGCACCTGCGCATCGCGCACCGGTCCTACCCGGCGCACGCGTGGGCGACCGGCCTCGACGCGACCTCGGACGGCGGCCCCGGCTGGCGGGACTACCTGGAGCAGACCTACCAGCACGTCTGGGCCAAGGACTTCTGGGCCAAGGAGATCTACCTCGGCGTCCGGCTGGGCCAGCGCGGCGTGCGCGCGCAGCTCTCCGGCGGCGTGATCTCCCAGTTCCGCGGCGTGTACGCCCGCGGCGAGAAGGAACTCGGAATCAACGACGAGGCGGTCGGCTCGGCGGAGGTCGCCAAGTGGACGGAGAACGCCGAGCGGCTCGGCCGGGCCCTGAACGCGAGCGCGCTGGCCGCCAGGCACGCGTCGGCTGGCGAGATCGCCTGGCTGATCCAGCACACGCTCATGCAGACCGCGGGGGAGCCACTGCCGTCCGCGACCAAGCGCAGGCGCTGGGGCCCAGGGGAGATCGACACCCTCTTCGAGGGGCAGATCCACAACGGCCGAACCCACCTGTGCCTGGAGCACATGTCCGGGGAAAGTTACGCCGCTTTCCTGTCGTTTGCCCGTTTTCCCGATGTGATGTCTTTCCCCGACGGGGAGCCGTGGCTGCATTTCGCCGATTCACTGCCGTTCCCGGTGGAAATCAGTGCCCGGATGAAGCTCATTCCGCCGGCCAAGGCGAGCAAAGACGTCAGCCGGCGGCTCGCGCACGCGCGCGACATGGACTCCCATATCCGGGAGGCGGGCGCGGAGGCGCCGATCGCCCTGGCCGAGCAGATTGCCGCGGCCAGAATGCTCGAGCACGGCATCACCAAGGAACGGCTGCCATTTGTCTACGGCTGGCACCGGCTGATCGTCGCGGCCCCGACAAAGGACCTGTGCGTGCGCCGGGTGGAGGCGGTCGTCGAGCATTACCGCGATATCGGAATCGACGTGGTCAACTCCACCGGGGACCAGTTCTCGCTGTTGTGCGAGGCGCTGCCCGGCGAGCGGATCCGGCTGAATTCCTATGTGCAGCGGCAGCCGCTTTACACGATCGCGGGCGGGATGCCGACGGCGACGGTGGAAATCGGCGACCGGGCGGACGAGACCGCCGGCTGGGTCGGCCCGTACATCGGCGAGACCCTGGGCCGGGCCCGGTCCGTCGTGCACTTCGACCCGCTGCTAGCGGCCGCGCGCAACCGCCCCACCGCGATCGCCATCACCGGCGAGCCGGGCGGCGGCAAGACCACGCTGGCCATGCTGCTGATCTACCAGCTGGCGATGCGCGGCGCCACGGTGGCGGTGATCGACCCCAAGGGCGACGCGGAGTCGCTGGTGGAGTACCTGAAGCAGCAGGGCCGTAAGGCCCGGGTGCTGCCGCTCAACTCGGCGGCGCCGGGGCTGCTGGATCCGTTCTCGTTCGGCCTGGACCTGTCCGAGAAGCGGACGATGGCCACCGAGACGCTGCGGTTGCTGCTGCCGCGGATGAGCGAGGAGCGGGAATCCGCGATGATCCAGGCGGTCGGCGCGGTGGCCGGGACCGACCGGCCCAGCCTGGGCAAGGTCATCGACTACCTGGAGCAGTCCGACGACCCGGCCTGGAAGAACACCGGCGCGGTGATGCGGGCGGTCTCGGAGATGCGGCTGGCCCGGCTGTGCTTCGCCCCGTCGGTGGACGAGCAGATCGACGCCGAGGGCTGGACCACGGTGTTCACGCTGGCCGGCCTGACGCTGCCGGACACCAACACCAGCCGGGATGACTACTCCTACGAGCAGCGCCTGTCGGTGGCCCTGCTCTACCTGGTCTCCCAGTTCGCCCGCAAGCTGCTGAACGGCATCGACCGCAGGCTGCCGAAGGCGATCTTCCTGGACGAGGCCTGGGCGATCACGTCGACTCCGGAGGGCGCCAAGCTGGTGCCCGAGGTGTCACGGATGGGCCGGTCGCGGAACACCGCGCTGATCCTGGTCTCGCAGAACGCCGGTGACCTGCTGAGCGAGCAGGTGACCAACTGCCTGTCCGGGGTGTTCGCGTTCCGTTCGACCGAACGCGGCGAGGTGGCCAACGTCATGGCGCTGCTCGGGGTCGCGCCGTCGGACGAGCACAAGGCCGTGCTCCGGTCGCTCGGCAACGGCGAGTGCATTTTCCGTGACCTTGACGACAGGGCGGGCCGGATCGGGGTCGATCTGGTCTCCGCCGAGCTGCAGGAATGGATCGACACCAACCCAACCCGGGTCAAGCGCAGCCAGGCTGACCCGTTCGCACGCAGGGAACCCAGCGCGGACGAGCCGTCCGCGACCGGCTCGCGAGTGGCGGAAGCGTCCTCGTAAACGCAGAAGCAGGAGCTCCCTAACGATGGCTATCTCACCGGCCGCCAGGCCCGGGCGCCGCCTCACCCGCTGGGTTCTCCGGGTGCTGCTGCTCGCGGCGGCGATGCTCGCCGTAGCCACGCCGGCTTTCGCCGCCGGTCACGCGGCGAACCACGACCGTTCGGCCCATAACTACCGAACGGACCGGGTGGCTGCCGCCCCGGTCACCCTCACCGCCCGCCTGACCCCGGCCGCACCCCAGCAGCCCGGCGGGGTCTGCCAGGTGCCCGGCATCGGCGACATCGGCGGCCTGGTCGGGCTGTGCAACCAGGGCTCGAGCGGGATCGTCGGCGACCTGAACAACATCTGCCAGCCGTCGCTGCCGCAGCCCGAGCCGGCCACCGGCGGCATCAACGCGATGGTCCAGCCGCCGGGCGCGGCGGTCGGCGGGAAGACGCTGTACGACAACTACGGGGTGGCCGGGCAGTTCTGGGCCGCGCACGGCCTGCAATGTTCCGACATGACGTCGCTGATCGGGAACAACGTGGCCGGGATGGTCTTCGACGCGGCGAAATCCATCGACCGGGTGACGATCACCGTGTACCAGTCGGCGGCGGGCAACAACATCCTCACCTGGCTGCAGGACGCGGTGGACCGGCTGATCACCGCGCTGGGCAAGGCGATCTACTTCCCGTTCCTGGCGCCGGTGGTCATCCTCGGCGCGGTCTGGCTGGCCTGGCAGGGCCTGATCCGCAAGCGCGCCACCCGGACCATCGAGGGCACGCTGTGGATGGTGGTGGCCTGCGTGGCCGCGATCGCGCTGATCGGCCGGCCCGCCACGTTCACCGGGATCGGGACCACGGTCTCCAACGGCGTCACCGGCGTGCTGAACACCGCGTTCTCCAAGCTGCCCGTCCCGGCCAGCAGCAACTGCCTGCCGGTGCAGCAGGGCGACCCGCAGAGCGTGGCCGGCAACTTCGCGTACACCTCGGGCAACGCCCTGGTCGACGAGAACGCCAACGAGCTGTGGTCGGTGCTGGTGTGCAAGCCGTGGCTCTACGGGGAGCTGGGCAGCACCGCGTACGCGGCCGGCGCCGGCGGCCAGCAGACCGTGGTCAACAAGTACGGCCGTCAGCTGCTGTGGTCGCAGGCGATCGCGGCGAACGAGACGCCCAGCACCGCGCTGGTCCAGGCCAAGCAGGCCACCTACAGCGGCATCGCGAGCTCGATGCAGCAGCAGGACCCGGCCGTCTACCCGCTGTTCCAGGGCAACCAGTGGACCACCCGGCTGGAGATCGCGTTCGCCGCGATGTTCGCGGCCCTGGTGGCGGGCCTGCTCATCCTGCTGATCGCGCTGACGCTGATCGTGCTCAAGCTGGGCTTCCTGCTGCTGCTGGTGGCGGGTCCTTTCTTCCTGATCGTGGGCACGCATCCCGGGTTCGGCCGGGTCATCGCGATCCGCTGGTTCGAGATGCTCGTCGGCGTGCTGATGAAGTCGGCCGCGGTCGCGATCGTGCTGTCGGTGCTGCTCTACTGTTACTCGCTGATCATGGGCACGGCGGACGCCGTGCTGCCATGGGCGCTGAAGATCTTGATGATCGCGCTGGTCACGATGGCGGTGTTCATCTACCGCAAGCCGTTCTCGCACCTGTTCTCCGCGGTCGGCTACGGCACCCTCGGCTCGACCGAGCGGGCCGAGTACAGCCTGCGCGAGGCGAGCCACACCTTCCGCCGGTCCACCCTGGACGCCGCGACCGCGGCCGTCCCCGGGATGGCGAGCTACCGGGCGGCCCGCTGGGCGCGCCGGAACCCGGGGCAGGCCGCGGCGGTGGCCGCCGGGGCGTCGGCCGGCGTGGCGGCCGGCATGGCATCCGGTACCGCCGCCGGTTCCGCCGCCGGCCGGGGCGCGGCCGCCGAGGCGGCCGGATCCGCGGCCGACCCGGCGGCGGCCGGGACCGGCGACGCCTACGCGTCGCGGCTCCGCCCGGACGCGCCGCCCCCGGCCGACGGGGACGGCGAGGCCAGCGGCGGCTCCCGCCGGGTGGTCGGCGGGGTCCCCGGGCCGGGTTCGGCCCGGGCCAGGAACGTGACCGAGGCGGACGGCGGCAGCGGCCGGGTGGCCCCGCCGCTCGACCTGCCGCCGCGGGACGGCGCGACCGGGGCCGCAGGGCCGAACGGATCGGGCGGACCCGCATCCGCGCCGGCCTCGGGCTGGTCCCGCGGTGCCGGGCGCTCGCCGGCCAGGAGCCAGAGCCGGGGCGGCGGGTCCGCGCCGCCGGTCAGCCGTCCCGCCCCCCGCCCGTCCAGTTCCGGCGGATCCGGCTCACGCGGATCCAGTTCCGCCGGATCCGGCTCACGCGGATCCGGCTCACGCGGATCCGGCGGGTCTGCGGGCGGCGGCCCGGCCTGGCCGGCCAGCGGCTGGCCGAGCGCGGGCCCCCGCCAGCGGTCCGCCGGCCGGGCCCGGCCGAACCCGGCGCCCGAGCCTCCGCCCGCGGAGTCCGGCGGCGGCTCGCGGTCCGGCGGCCAGGACGAACCGCCGGCCACGCCGTTCTGGCTGCGCCCGATCCGCCGGGACAAGTAGCGGGAGGCCCCCGTGGACCTCAGTCCCGGCCAGCAGAAGGCCGTCTTCGCCCTAGTCGTCGTGGTGCTGGCCGCGCTCGGCTACTGGCTTATCGTGCCCAGGGTGAGCCACTCGAACGCCCAGGCCCAGCCGTCGCCTACTCCGTCCCCCACCGCGTCGGTCCCGTCGCCGCCCGCGCCGGTGCCGACTGCCGGGACGACCACCCCTGCCCCGGCCGGCAGCGTGGACATCTACTCCTGGCTGCCGTTCACCCAGCAGGGCCTGGCCGCCGCGGCCGCGGTGACGCAGAAGTTCCTGGTCGACTACAACACCTACTCCTACACCGAATCCGCCGCCGACTACGTGGCCAGGATGAACGGGCTGATCACCGCCGAGGAGGCCACCACCCTCAAGGGCCTGTACGCCACCCCGGGCGTGGCCAAGATCAGGACCGACCAGAAGCAGGTATCCACCGGGACCGCGTCGATCACCGCGCTGCGGACCTTCGGCCCGTCCAGCCTGACGTTCATCGCCACCGGGACGCAGCACCTGACCACCGCCAAGGGCAGCAGCAGCGGGAGCGCCCAGTACGCGGTCACGGTGACCGGGTCGGGCGCCAGCTGGCAGGTCAGCGACATCGAGCTGTCCAGCGTGGGGCAGTCATGACGAACAAGCTGCTGATCCGCACCGAAACTACCCAGCCGAGCACGACCAGGCAGCAGCGCGCGCCGCGGATCCTGGTGGTCGGCATCATCGGGCTGCTCGCCGTGGTGGGCCTCGGCCTGCTGGCCGTGCCCATCCTGGTCGGCACGAACGCGTTCTTCGCGGCGACCGCCGGCTGCTCCGGACAGAAGACCGGCACCGCCGGGCAGCCGCCGGCCGGCCCCAAGGCCAGGTCGATCCCGTCGAACTTCCTGTTCTGGTACAAGAAGGTCGGGCAGCAGTACGGCGTGCCGTGGACGATCCTGGCCGGCATCGGCACGGTGGAGAGCAACAACGGCCAGACCAGCCTGCCCGGCGTGCACAGTGGCCAGAACGGCTTCGGCGCGGCCGGGCCGATGCAGATCGGCATCGAAGGCGCGTCCGGCAACAGCTGGGGCGGCGCACCGATCCATCCGGCCGGCCAGGTGGTGCCCGGCGTGGCCACCGACGAGAACGGCGACGGGACCGCGAACGTGTACGACCCGCCCGACGCGATCGCGGGCGCGGCCAAGTACCTGCTCAACGCCAACGTCCAGGCCAACCCGTCGGCCGCCATCTTCTCCTACAACCACCTGCAGTCGTACGTGCAGAGCGTGCTGATGTACGCGGGCCAGTACGCGGGCGGCAACTTCTCCGTGGCGTCCGCGCAGCTGCCGGCGGCCGATTCGGCGGCGGGCTGCGTGCAGGCGGCGGGCGGCGTGCCCGCGGTCCAGGCGCCCACCCAGGCCGTGGCCGCGGCGATCTCGTTCGCCGAACAGCAGCTCGGCAAGCCGTACCTGTGGGGCGGCACCGGCCCGGACGCGTTCGACTGCTCCGGCCTGATGATGATGGCCTACCGGACCGCCGGGATCAGCATCGCGCGCACCTCGCAGGCGCAATGGGCCAGCGAGACCAGGGTCCCTGCCTCCCAGGCTCAGCCGGGCGACCTGGTGTTCTTCGCCGGCGCGGACGGCACCGTCACCGATCCTGGCCATGTCGGCCTGGTCATCGGCGGCGGCAAGATGATCGAGGCGTACGCGACCGGCTTCCCGATCCGCGTCTCCAGCTACGCCAACCGCGGCGCGATCGGCTTCACCGAACCCTGGGCGGGCGCCAAGGGCACCACCCCGGCGACCCCGGCCAGCACGGCGCCTCCCGGCAGCACGGCGCCTCCCGGCAGCACGGGCGCTCCGATCCCGGGCGCCCCGGCCCCGCCGAAGGGCGGCATCCCCATCCCCGGCAGCGCCATCGCCCCCTCCCCACGCGCCACCCGCTAACCAGCGCCAGTCAGGCAACACCAGCCGCTCTAACACCAGCAGAATCAGGCCCAACACAACGACCAGCCCGTTCGGAGTATTGCTCCACGTAAACCAAACCGCAAGTCCGACAAAATGGACGAAACTTCTCTTTGCCGACCGCCACAGGACTCCGAGAACCTTCCTCCTGGTGCCCCTGTGCTCCTTGCATACTTCCGTGGCTACTGATCCATCACCCACCGCCCGCTGGGGCCACCCACCGCCCCGCTGAGGCCTCGCCGGCGGCCGACGAGGAACTCCAGGCGCCTCTACCGCACCGCCAGGTAGATGAAGCACGCCGCTCCGGCCGCCAGGCAGTAGATCGCGAACGGCGTCAGCGTGCGCTTCGGGTCGCTGAAGTAGCGGACCAGGAACCTGAGCGCGAAGAAGGCGCTGACCCCGGACAGCAGGCTGCCGAACAGGATCGGTCCCCTGATCCCGGCGCCGAGCGGCCCGGTCAGGTCGGGGACCTTCAGCAGGCCGGCGGCCAGGATGACGGGTGCCGACAGCAGGAACGAGAACCGCGCGGCGTCCTGCCGGGACAGCCCGCGGAACATCCCGGCGACCATGACGGTGCCATCCCGGCTGATGCCGGGCAGCAGGGCCAGGATCTGCGAGGCGCCGAGCAGGAAGGCGCCCAGCCACCCGGTGCGGCGGACGATGCGCTGGTCGGCCTCCACCGCGAGGCTCGCGTGCTGCTGCTTCATCGCCCGCTGCCCGGACGAATGCCGCCCGCCGCTGCCCGCCGTTCCGGCCGCCACCCCGGCCTTCTGCCGTTCGGCGACCGCCTGCAGGTCCGCCGCTATCTCCTCGGCCTCCCTGTCCGCGTTGCGCCGCCGCGCCCGCTCGCCGGCGAGCAGGATGAACCCGTTCACGAACAGGAACGACGCGGTGAGCAGCGGCTTGCTGAAGACGGTGCGGAACGTGTGCTCGAGCGCGACCCCGGCCAGGCCGACCGGGATCGTGGCCAGGATGATCATCCAGGCGAGCAACTGGTCGGTGTCCTGCAGCTGGAACCGCACGGTGCCCGGCGCCGGCGCGATCATGTGCCCGATCGAGGCGAAGAAACCCTTGACGATCCGCAGCCAGTCCCGCCAGAAGTAGATGATCATGGCGGTGGCCGTGGCCACGTGCAGCCCGACGATGAACGCCAGGTACGGCGACTCGGCCTTGGACACGTTCAGGTCCTGCGCCCACGAGCCCCCGATGATCGCCGGGATGAGCACGGCGTGGCCCAGGCTGGAGATCGGGAAAAGTTCGGTGATGCCCTGCAGAAGCCCGATCACCCCGGCTTCTGCGTACGTCAGATGCGACATGCCAGCCTTTCGCTCCCCGCGCCACAACCTGGCTCAAAGATCAATATCCGAACGGTCGGGGTACCAGCCCACGGACACGTTCATGCCGACCCGGGCGTATGCAGCGGACGATACCGGCCCCAGGCCACCAGTCATGGTAGCCCGGCACCCGCCCCGCCCTGCCCGGTTTCATGCACCCTTAATAGAGCGTTGACCCCCCAGGGTTAGTACCTAAGGCGGCACATTTGTCAGGCCTTGCCGGGGATCTTCGGGGTGTCCTTGCGGGGCCGGCGGCCGATCTTGTCGCCCAGCCAGACCAGCGGGTCGTACTTGCGGCCCACCACTCGTTCCTTCATCGGGATCAGCGCGTTGTCGGTGATCTTGATGTGCTCCGGGCACACCTCGGTGCAGCATTTGGTGATGTTGCACAAGCCGAGGCCGAAATCATCCTGGGCGATCTCCCGCCGGTCAGCGGTGTCGGCCGGGTGCATCTCGAGTTCGGCCACCCGCATCAGGAACCGCGGCCCGGCGAAGGCCTGCTCGTTCTCGGTATGGTCGCGGATCACGTGGCAGGTGTTCTGGCACAGGAAGCACTCGATACATTTCCGGAACTCCTGCGACCGGTTCACGTCGACCTGCTGCATCCGGAACTCGCCCGGCTTGACCGACGGGTCCGGGGTGAAGGACGGGATCTGGAGCGCCTTGGCGTAGTTGAACGAGACGTCGGTGACCAGGTCCCTGATCACCGGGAAGGTCCGCATCGGCGTGATCGTCAGCGTCTCCTCCGGGGAGAAGACCGACATCCGGGTCATGCAGGCCAGCCGCGGCCGCCCGTTGATCTCCATCGAGCACGACCCGCACTTGCCGGCCTTGCAGTTCCACCGGATGGCCAGGTCATTGGCCTGGGTGGCCTGCAGGCGGTGCAGCACGTCGAGGACGACCTCGCCCTCGTGGACCTCGACCTGGTAGTCGGCGAGTTCCCCGGCGCCCGCGTCCCCGCGCCAGACCCGCAGCGCAGTCTTGTAGCTCATCAGTCCTTCTCCTCGGCCGCGTCGGCGCCCTGTTCGCTGTCACCGGGCAGCCCGGCGAGTTCTTCCTCGGTCATGTACTTCTTCAGCTCGGACACCTCGAACAGCTCGAGCAGGTCCTGCCGCATCGGCACCATCGGCTGCTGCCGCAGCGTCACGTCGCCCCGCGAGTCCAGCGTGCAGATCAGGTTCACCTTGCGCCACTCCGGCGACATGCCCGGGTAGTCATCCCTGGTGTGGCCGCCCCGGCTCTCCTGCCGCTCCAGGGCCGCCTGCGCCACGCACTGCGCGATCAGCAGGATGTTGCGCAGGTCCAGCGCCAGGTGCCAGCCCGGGTTGTAGGCGCGGCCGCCGGCCGCGCCGACCTTCTCCGCTCGTTCGCGCAGCTTCTGCAGCTCGCCGAGCGCGGTCTTGATCTCGCCTTCCTTGCGGATGATGCCGACCAGGTCGCTCATTGTCTGCTGGATCTCATGGTGGACCGTGTACGGGTTCTCGCCGCCGTCCCGCTCGAGCGGGACCAGCACCTCGCTGCGGGCCGCGTCGAGCTCGGCGTCGGACGCCGCGGGCCGCGCGGTGATCGCGTCCAGGTACCCGGCCGCGCCCAGACCCGCCCGGCGGCCGAACACCAGCAGGTCGGACAGTGAGTTGCCGCCGAGCCGGTTCGAGCCGTGCATGCCGCCGGACACCTCGCCGGCCGCGAACAGGCCGGGCACGCCGGGCACCGCCGCGGTGTCCGGGTCCACCTCCACCCCGCCCATCACGTAATGCTGGGCCGGGCCGACCTCCATCGGCTCCTTGGTGATGTCGACGTCGGCCAGCTCCTTGAACTGGTGGTACATGGACGGCAGCCGGCGCAGGATCTCCTCGGCCGGGAGCCGGGACGCGATGTCGAGGAACACCCCGCCGTGCGGCGACCCGCGGCCGGCCTTGACCTCGGCGTTGTTGGCCCGGGCCACCTCGTCCCTGGGCAGCAGCTCCGGCGGGCGCCGGTTGTTGTCCGGGTCGGAATACCAGCGGTCCGCCTCCTCCTCGGTCTCCGCGTACTGCGCCCGGAACACGTCGGGCACGTAGTTGAACATGTACCGCTTGCCCTCGGAGTTCTTCAGCACGCCGCCGTCGCCGCGCACCGACTCGGTGACGAGCAGGCCGGCCACCGAAATCGGCCAGACCATGTGCGTGGGGTGGAACTGCACGAACTCCATGTTCAGCAGCGGGGCCCCGGCCAGCAGGGCCAGCGCGTGCCCGTCGCCGGTGTACTCCCAGGAGTTGGAGGAGATCTTGAACGTCTTGCCGATGCCGCCGGTGGCCAGGACCACCGCGGGCGCCTCGAACACCACGAACCGGCCGGTGTCCCGGAAGTAGCCGAACGCCCCGGCGATGCGCTGCTCGCCACCACTGGCCCCGTCCTTGACCAGGCGGGTGATCGTGGTCTCGGCGAAGACCTTGATCATCGCCTCCGGGTCGCCGTACTCCACCGCGTCGGCCTGCTGCATCGCGACGACCTTCTGCTGCAGCGCCCGGATCATCTCCAGGCCGGTCCGGTCGCCGACGTGGGCCAGCCGCGGGTAGCTGTGCCCGCCGAAGTTCCGCTGGCTGATCTTGCCGTCCTTGGTCCGGTCGAAGACCGCGCCCCAGGCCTCAAGCTCCCAGACCCGGTCCGGGGCCTCCCTGGCGTGCAGTTCCGCCATCCGCCAGTTGTTCAGGAACTTCCCGCCGCGCATCGTGTCGCGGTAGTGGACCTGCCAGTTGTCGTTCGGGTTCACGTTGCCCATGGCCGCCGCGCAGCCGCCCTCGGCCATGACCGTGTGCGCCTTGCCGAACAGGGACTTGGAG
>Ga0335081_10002406_pt1 | contig 29497 bp, 33 predicted proteins | sample Lox_Sample_35_FD_206713 | JGI IMG/M metagenome (GOLD analysis project Ga0335081, IMG submission 206713) | Soil microbial communities from Loxahatchee National Wildlife Refuge, Florida, United States - Lox_Sample_3.5 | ecosystem: Environmental > Terrestrial > Soil > Wetlands | place: USA...
CGCAGCACGAGCGGATCGTGCCCGGGCACGATGTGGCGCTCGGAATCCGCAAGCCGCCGCAGCGTGCGGTGGCCTTCGAGCATGTCGCCGACATGAAAGACGGTCGGGAAGGCGCGTTCCTCGTCGAGATGCGCATAGAGATGGGCCGCGTCCGAGGCGATGACGACCTGGCCGCGCCGCGTCAGCACGCGCACCGACTGCAGCCCCATGGTGTGGCCGCCGATGAAATGGAGCGAGAGGCCGGGCGCCAGTTCGACATCGCCGTCGTGGAAGCGTACGCGGTCCTGGTAGACGCGCCGCACCATGCCCTCGACATCGGCGAGCGCGAACGAGCCGCGGAGCGTCCGATGCGTCATGAAGCGCCCGGTGACGTAGCGCAGCTCCTTGTCCTGGATGTGGAAGCGCGCGTTGGGAAAAAGGTCGAGCGAGCCGGCATGGTCGTAATGCATGTGCGTGAGGATCACGTCCTCGACCTTGGCCGGGTCGATCCCGATCAGACGCAACCCTTCGGCCGGCGTGCGCAGAAGCTGACGTCCGCGCGCTTTCGCCTCGGCCTCGCCGAAGCCGGTGTCGACGACATAGGTCTTGCCCGCGCCGATGATCGCCCACACGAAATAATCGAGCGGGCCGCGCCCTTCGTGCGGATCGTTATCGAGGAAATTCTCGCGCGCCGGCCGGTCGTGATGGGCGTAGCGCACGGCATAGACTTCGTAGGTCATGGCAAGTTCATGATAAGCCTTGCCGGCGCCCTTCGCCATGCAGGCTCCCGCGCTTTCCGATAAGGTTACGCTAGGCGAGGGGTGGGGATGGACAAGCGGTCGATGCGCCGGCGCGGATGGGGCGTGACCGCCCTTCTGTTCTTCTTCATGTACATCAATTTCGCCGACAAGGCGGTGATCGGCCTCGCCGCCGTGCCGATGATGCGCGACCTGGCGCTGACGCCCGTGCAGTGGGGGCTCGTCGGCAGCAGCTTTTTCTATCTTTTCCCGGTGTCCGCGCTCGCGGTCGGATTTATCGTGAACCACGTTCCGGCGCGCTGGGCGCTCCTTGTCATGGGCGTCGTCTGGGCATTGACGCAGTTCCCGATGCTGGGCGCCGCGTCCTTCGCGCTGCTGATCGCCTGCCGCGTGGCGCTGGGCGCGGGCGAAGGCCCGGCATTTCCGGTGGCGCTCCACGCGCTCTACACGTGGTTCCCGGACGCGGACAGGCCGCTCCCGACCAGCATCCTCGCCATCGGCTCGGCCGTCGGCGTGTTCACGGCGGCGCCGGTGCTCGTGTGGATCATCGCCGCGATCAGCTGGCATGCCGCTTTCGGCCTCTTGGGCGTGCTCGGCCTCGTGTGGGCAGCGGCGTGGGGCGCGCTTGGGGCCGAAGGACCGCTCGCGGCGGAGACCGAGAGCGATACCCGGGCAGGCCGCATTCCCTACCGCACGCTCCTCACGAGTCCCACCGTGATCGGCGTGCTCATCACGGGAATGGCGGTCTATTGGTCACTTGCCCTTCTGGTGGCGTGGGTCCCCGCCTTCCTGCAGCAGGGGCTCGGCTACCATGTCGCGCCGGCGACGGTCATGGTGACGCTGACATGGGGCGCGGTCGCCGTGATCCTGCCGTGCATCGGCGGCGTCTCGCAGCGCTGGCAGCGCGCAGGCGCGACGAGCCGCCTGTGCCGCGGGGTGCCCGCAGGTCTCTTCGCGCTTGTCTCCGGGACCCTCAGCATGGCGGCGCTGCTGCTGCCGACCGGACCCTGGCAGCTCGCGCTGCTCGTGCTCGGCTATTCGCTCGGCGGAGCGATCTTCACGCTGGGGCCGACCATGATCGGCGAGATCACGCCGCCGGCGCAGCGCAGCGCGGTTCTCGGCATCACGAGCGCGGTCCAGACCGCCGCCGGCATGATCGCGCCCGCCGTGACGGGCAGCATCATCGCCGCGGGACCCACGCTTCGGGCGGGCTATCTCAACGCGTTCATGCTGGCAGGCGCGATCGCCGCGGCCGGCGGGCTCGCGGGACTCCTGCTCATGCGGCCCGAGGCCGACGTCACGCGGCTCGCGCGCGAATGACACGGGGGGTGCGCGGCGGGCGGTTCGTTGACAACGCGGCACCTCGCTGCCAATCATCGCGGCAACGATCGGGGGAGAAAAACATGCGATTCAAAGCTGCCATGGCCGCAGGCATCGTGCTCGCGGCGCTCGGTTCGGCGTCGGCCCAGGCTGACCCGCTGCACATCCGCTTGTCCTATATCGTGCCGGTGTCGAACTGGGCGACCATCCTGTTCGCCAAGCCCGAACTCGCGAAGCATCTGAACAAGAGCTACACGTTCGAGGCGGTCCACTTCCAAGGGACGCCGGAGCTGATCCAGGCCTTGGCCGCGGGCGAGCTCGAGATCGCCAATCTCGGCTTCACCACGCTCCCGATCGCGATCGCCAATGCCGGCATGACCGACGTGCGCGTCATCGCCGACGAGCTGCAAGACGGCGTGCCCGGCTATTACAGCAACGAGTACATGGTGCTGAAGGACAGCCCCATCAAAACCGTCGACGATCTGAAGGGCCACATCCTGGCGATCAACGCCTTCGGCAGCGGCACCGAGGTGCCGCTCCATGCGATGCTGGACCGGCACAATCTCGTCAACAAGCGCGACGTGACGGTGGTCGAGGTGCCGATCCCGCAAATGCCGGCCGAGCTCTTCGACAAGAAGGTCGACATGATCGCGCTGCCGCTGCCGTTCACGGCGAACCCCAAGGTGCGCGACGCGACGCGCACCATCTTCACGCAGGGCGATGCCATGGGCATCACCCAGCTCGGCATGTGGGTCTCACGCAAAGGCTTCATCGACAAGAACCGCGCCGCCATGACCGATTTCATGGAGGACGCGATGCGGGCCGAACATTGGTATTTCGACCCGAAGAACCACGCGGACGCGGTGCAGATCTGCGTCAACGTGACGAAGCTGCCGGCCGCGGTGTGGGACAGCTGGCTCTTCAAGAAGGACGGCCAGAAGGGCGACTACTATCGCAATCCCAACGGCCATGCCGATATCGCAGACATCCAGCGCTCGATCGAGACGCAACTGAAGCTCGGCGTCATCAAGCAGAACATCGACGTCAGCCAGTATGTCGATTTCAGCCTCGTCGACGACGCGATCAAGCGGCTGAATTAGAGCGGTGCCAGTCCCCCACCTCGCCCTCCCGCTGCGCGGGTCCCTCCACCCCCAGGGGCGGAGAGGGTTGGGCAGAGGTGGGGGAGCTCACGGATGACGGAAGGCCACCGGGGCTGGACGCTGGTGTTCGCGCTGGCGGCGGCGCAGCTCGTATCGTGGGGCTCGATCTATTACAGCTTCTCGCTGTTTGTCGTGCCGATGGAGCAGGAGCTCGGCTGGAGCCGCACGGCGCTCAACGGCGCATTGTCGGCCGGGCTCGCGCTGGCGGGGCTTGCATCCTATCCGGTCGGCGCGTGGATCGACCGGGCCGGCGGGCGCGCGGTGATGAGCCTCGGTTCGGCTTTGGGCGCAATCCTTCTCTTCGCGTGGTCGCACATAGGCGCGCTCGGCGCCTTCTACGCGGTCTGGATGGGGCTCGGCCTCGCGCTGGCAGCGACGCTCTACGAGCCTGGCTTCGCCGTGCTGGCGCGGCTCTATCCCGACCATTACCGCCAGCGCATCACCGCGATGACGCTCGTCGGCGGCTTCGCCAGCACCGTCTTCATCCCGCTGACGGCAGTCACAATCGAGGCGTGGGGCTGGCGCAACGCGCTCGTGATGCTGGCGCTCGCCAACGCGCTCTTCTGCCTGCCGGTGCACGGGCTATGGCTGCGCGACCGCGCCGTCGCCGGCGCGCCACAACGCCGTGGCGGCGCGCTCTTCGACGAGCATTTCCGGCGCGCGCTCGCCCATCCGGCGTTCTGGGGGCTCGGGATTTCCTTCACGATGTATGGCGCGGTCGCCTCGGCCCTCACGTTTCACATCATTCCGTTGCTCGAGGAGCGCCACGTGCCGACCGCGACGATCGTCGCGTCGATCGCCGTGTTCGGCCCGGCGCAGGTCGCGGGGCGGATCGCGCTCCTGGCGCTCGGGCGCCGCGCCGGCGCGGTGCGGGTCGGACGGCTCGGCTTCACGGTTCTGCCGGCGTCAATCCTGCTGCTCTTGCTGCCGCCCGCGCCCGCGACCCTATTCGTCTTCTATCTCCTGTTCGGCGCAGCGAACGGCGTCATCACCGTGGTGCGCGGGACGGCCGTGCCGGAGCTTTTGTGGCGCGAGAGCTACGGCGCGATCAACGGCGCGCTGACGCTGCCAACCAATCTCGCGCGCGCGGTGGCGCCGTGGGGGGCGGCGCTCTTGTGGAGCGCCGCGGGGAGCTACGATGCCGTGCTGTGGGCGTGTCTTGGAGTGGGCGCGGTGTCGTGCGCCGGCTTCTGGTACGCGTCGGTGCGGAGCGAGCGCGCATGACGGATCGGGCCACTCTCGGGATCGCGTTGGGCAGCGGCGGGGCGCGCGGCTGGGCGCATATCGGCGTGCTCGCCGCGCTCGCCGAGGCGAAGCTCGCGCCCGACATCGTGTGCGGCACCTCGATCGGCGCGGTGATCGGAGCGATCCACCTCACCGGCCAGCTCGGCGAGTTCACGAAATACGTGCGGCGCCTGACGCGGCTCCGCGTGTCGCAATTCTTCGACTTCAAGCTCGGTGCGGGCGGCATGATCGCCGGCAACCGCGTCCTTAAGGTGCTGCAGCCGATCCTGCGCGACACGCGGATCGAGGCGCTGCCGCGCCGCTTCGGCTGCGTCGCGACCGATGTGGCGACCGGCGAGGAGGTATGGCTGCGCGAGGGCCGGCTCATCGACGCGCTTGCCGCCTCCTATGCCATCCCGGGGCTTTTCCCATCGGTCCCAATCGGCGGGCGCTGGCTCTTCGACGGCGCGCTGACGAACCCGGTACCGGCCTCGCTTACGCGCGCCCTGGGCGCCGAAATCGTGGTCGCGGTCGATGTGAACGCCGGCATCCTCGCGCCGCTCACCTTCGAGTCCGACCAGGTAAGCCTGCCCGGGCGGCGCAGCATCGCCGGCGGCCTCATCCGGCGCATGCTCGAGCGGCGGAAGGGCGGCCCTTCGGCCTTCGGCGCCATGTCGCGCTCGCTCCAGATCATGCAGACGCGCATGAGCCGCATCCGGCTCGCCGAGGATCCGCCGGCGCTCGTGCTGCGCCCCGAGGTCGGCCGCGTCGGGCCCTTGGAATTCTACCGTGCCGACGAATGCATCGAGGCGGGTGCTGCGGCGGTGCGCGCGAGCCTGCCGGCGCTCCGCGAAGCCGTGGCGCAGCGGGCCTTCGACCTCGGAGCGCACCTCGCGAAGAAGCCGGGCGATTGACCGCGAGCGAAGGCTGCGATTAGATCGGCGCACCCTTTCCCTCACCTGGAGGTGCCGTGATGCGCGGCGACGGCCCCGGCGATCTTTCGCCCCTCGTTGAGAGCGATCGCGTCCACCGCTCGGTCTACAGCGATCCCGCCATTTTCGAGCTCGAGATGGAGCGCATCTTCCACAAGGTGTGGATCTATTGCGGGCATGAGTCGCAGATCCCGAAGGCCGGCGACTACTACACGGTTCAGCTTGGGCGCCAGCCGATGATCATGGTGCGGCACGGCGACGGCTCGATCCGCGTTCTCTACAACCGCTGCGCCCACCGCGGCGCGCTGCTTTGTGCCAACCGCCACGGCAACACGGGCAAGGCTTTCACCTGCTCCTATCATTCCTGGCAGTACCGCACCGACGGCACGGTCGAGAGCATCCCGCTGCCCAAGGGCTATGAGGGGACGCGGCTCAGCGCCGACGATCCGGAGTTCAACATCAAGCCGGCGCCGCGCGTCGAGAGCTATCGCGGCTTCGTGTTCGCGAGCCTCGCCAAGGACGGACCCACCTTGACGGAGTTCCTGGGCGATGCGCGCATCGCCTTCGACGACATGTGCGACCGCGCGCCGGAGGGCGAGGTCGAGATCGTGCCCACCTGCTTCCGCGTCATCCAGCATTCGAACTGGAAGATCTTTCTCGAGAACCAGCTCGACGCGCTCCATCCGTCGGTGACGCATGAGTCGACGGGCCGCGCCGCCGAGGAGGTCGAGCACGAGATCGAGAAGAAGAAGGGGCACGCGCCGCTCGACTACCACTATCTCTCGGCCTTCACGCTGCCCTTCCACAAGTGGGACACGGTGCAGACGGTCAACCACAAGAACGGCCACTGCATCCTGCAGGGCTATATGGGCTTGCGGCCGCAGGACCCCGACACGCTCGCCTACGAAGCGGCGATGCGGAAGCATTACGGCAAGGAGCGCACCGAGGAGATCCTCGGCGTCAACATCCATCATGTGCTGCTTTATCCCGGGCTTTCGGTGCAGCCGCCGCTGCAGCAGCTGCGCGCGGTGCGGCCGTTGTCGGTCGACCGCACCTTGACCGAGATCTGGCACTTCCGCTTGAAGGGCGCGCCCGAGGCGATTTATCGCCGCGCGCTCGGCTATTACAACCTCGTCAACTCGCCCTCGACCATGGTCAATGCCGACGACCTCGAGAATTTCTGGCGCTGCCACCAGGGGCTCTCGTCCAAGGGCGGCGACTGGGTCAGCTTCCATCGCCACGCCGGGCAGGACGATGTCGAGGGCGAGGTGGTGAAGTCGCGCTGGGGCACGAGCGAGGCGCCGATGCGCAACCAGTTCCGCGCCTGGGTCGAGATGATGGCGAGCTGACGATGGCGCGCGCCAAGGCAAAGAAGGCGAAAGCGAAAGCGCCGAAGGCGCCGGCGAAGCGGGCGGCGGCGAGGACGCCGGCGCGGCGTGCCGTGGCGCGGCCGGCGCCCGCGCGGCGCGCGGCCGCCGCGGGCAACGGCGCCGCGACGCTGCGCGAGGTGGAACAGCTTCTCTACCGCCAGGCCGAACTCCTCGACCGCCGGCAATGGGCGGACTTCATCGAGCTCTTCGATCGAGACGGCGTCTATTGGATGCCGGCCTCGCCCGAGCAGACGACCGGCGAGGGCGTGCCGTCGATCTTCTACGAGGACCGCGACATGATGCGGGTGCGCATGAAGCGCGTGACGCATCCGCACGCCTGGTCGCAGGCGCCCGACTGGGGCACGAACCACGTCGTCTCGAACGTGATGATCGAGCGCGAGGGCGGCAACGAGCTGACCGTGCGCTCGCGCTTCCACATGATGGAGTTCCGGCGCGATGCCTCGCGCCACTTCGCCGGCTCCTACATCCACACGCTGCGCAAGACGAAGGAGGGCTGGCGCATCAAGCTCCAGCGCGTCGACATGGTGAACAGCCAGGGCGCCTACGACTACGTCATCCAGGTGTGGGTTTAGACGTGGCGGCAGTGACGGAAGGCCAGACGCTCGACGGCGGCTGCGCCTGCGGCGCGGTGCGCTATCGGCTCATGTCGGAGCCCATGTTCGTGCATTGCTGCCACTGTCTCGACTGCCAGCGCCAGACCGGCAGCGCCTTCGTCTTGAACGCGCTCATCGAGACGGACCGCGTGGAGATACTGAGCGGCGCGCCCGAGCCGACGGCGATGCCGACCGACAGCGGCCGGCCGCACCGCATCTTCCGCTGCCCCACATGCCAGACGGCGGTGTGGAGCGAGTATGGCGGGATTGCGAAGCTGCGCTTCGTGCGCGTCGGCACGCTCGACCGGCCGTCGGCGCTTGCGCCCGATGTCCATATCTATACGCGCTCGAAGCAGCCGTGGGTGGCACTGCCCGCGGGCGTGCCGGCGTTCGAAGCTTATTATGATTCGAAGACGCTGTGGCCAGCGGCGAGCCTCGAGCGGCGGCGCGCGATCTTCAAATAGCTCAGCCGAACACCTTCTTTAGGAGATCAGTCGTGCGCGCGGCGGGATTGGTCCGGATCGCCGCCTCCTCGACCGACATGTAGTGGAAAAGCCCGTCGAGTGCCTTGCCGACGGTGAAGTCGGTGAGGTTGAAGCTTTGCACCTCCTGGCCGGCGAAGGGGACGGACGATGCCCGTGCCCGCACAGACTTGAAGGCGCTGACGGCGCCGACGCTCGACAATGATTTGTCGACGATCGGGCGGAACGAGGTCGTAAGCGAGGCGGTGGTTGTGCGCTTGAAATACTGTGTCGCCGCGTCCTGCGGCCCGGTGAGGATCGAGCGCGCGTCGGTGATCGACATTTTGGACACGGCGTCGGTAAAGATGGCGAGCGCCTTCGGCGCGGCCTGCTCGGCGGCACGGTTCATGCGCGTCTGGAGATCGGCAAGCATGCCGCCCGCGCCCACAGACTTCAGCGGCCCCTCGATCTTCTGCAGCGGATCCGGTAGCGGGATGCGGATCGTGGGATCGCCATTGTAGCCGTCGGGCTTGCCGACGCGACCGACGACGCGCTGGGATGCAACCTTCAACGCATCCTTGAGGCCCGAGCCAATCTCGCCCTGGCTCAAGGCCGCTCCCTTGCCCGACGAGCCGCATCCCGGCGCGGTGTTGAGTAGGCTGCGACCTTCGTTGAGCAGCGAGCCTTGCGCCGCCGCGACACTAGGGACGGCACCAACCAGCGCCGCGAGAAGCGTGCGCCGCGATGGAACATTCATCGCCATTCCCTCCGTCATCGATGACTGCGCCGCATTCGCGTTGAGTGGCGTCCCCGGCCCGACTTGAACGGGCGACCTACGGTTTAGGAAAGCGCATTAGCGGAGTCTCTGCAAGGCTCTTGCGCTATCGTGGGGCCTCTTATTTGCTCTTGCAATAATCGAAAACCCTTTAAAACCGGGCATTTGGCGCCTATCTTAGGTTATCGGGAGGGCGCGTTGAGTCTCTTCCCCAATCCCATGCACGTAGTTGGGTTCTAGTTGGGTGGCGAGAAGGAGGTCAGGATGGAGCAGGAGATTTTGGAGCCGAAGGCGCCGGGAGGTAAGCGGGTCGCGCCTCCCGAACACAAAGGCGAGATCAAGGATTTGACCGTCAAGAACCTTGCAAAGAGCGACAAGCCTTATACCTACTGGGACACCAAACAGGTCGGATTTGGAGTGCGCGTGAGCCCGCAGGGACGCAAGACGTTCCTCGCCTGCCGCCGTCACGGAAAGACCGGCAAGCTCGTTGAATGTGCCATTGGCACCTATCCCGATATGACACTGGGCGACGCGCGTAAAGAAGCCAAGACCGTGCTCGACATGATCGAGGGAGGCGAGACGCCGAAAGAGCGGAAGGAACGAGAGCAACGCGAGGAAGCGATGAGGCGCCGGGAAACATTCTCGGCCGCTGTTGAGGCGTTCTTCAGAGACGGTTCGCTTGGCGATCTGCGGACGGGCACCGAGACAGAGCGCGTGATCCGGCGCGAGTTCCTTGGTCAGATACCGAAACGCGAAAAGCGGCCGGTCGAACGCGACGGAAAGCGGGTCGAGCCTTGGATAACGCAATGGCAGGCCGGGCCTGACCCGCGGTGGAGCAAGACGCCGGTTGCGGAGATCACCCGGCGCAACATCATCGAGCGCCTGGACGAGATTAAGCGACGCGGCGGAAAGCACGCTGCGCGTCACGCGCTTGGCGCCGTGCGCAAGTTCTTCAACTGGTGCGCCGATGGTGAGCGATTTGGGGTGGAAGTATCGCCCTGCCTTAACATCCGCGACCGCACCCTCGGATTTAGCAAGGATGGCCGCGAGCTAAAGCGCCGTCGTGTGCTAACCGATGCCGAGCTTTATGACGTTTGGGCCGCGGCCGACGCGCTGACCCAGGAGCACCGCGACAAAGTACTCAAGAGGCAGGCCGACGCGGATATGAGCAGGCTGCACGATCCGATTACCCCGCTGGTGAAGCTGCTGATGCTGACTGGGCAGCGGCTCAATGACGTCGCTCAGGCGAAGTGGACCGAAATCGACCTGGACAAAGCGGTGTTGACGGTACCGCCCGAACGCTACAAGACCGGCTTGGCGCAGGAGGTTCCCTTGTCCGCGCGAGCGCTCGACATCCTGAAAGAGCTCCCCCGGTTCGAACGCGGATATGCGCTAACGACAACCGGGGGTGCGCGCCCGATTAGCGGCTTCGGGAAGATGAAGTCACGCCTTGACGAGGAAATCGCCAAGCGGCGGACAAAGGACGGCCGCGAGCCGATGCCGCCCTGGATCTTGCATGACCTCAGGCGGACGGTGCGGACGCGGCTCGTCAGTGACCTGAGCGTGGAAGCGTTCATTGCCGAGCGCGTGATCGGCCATGCCCTGCCGGGACTTCATGGGGTATATGATCAAGGTTCGCACCGCATTCAGAAGCGCGACGCGCTCGACCGGTGGTCGATGGCGCTGGCGTTGATTGTTGGATTGACTGCGCCGGCCGACAACGTCGCCGATCTTGCGGCGGCGCGGGCGGAACGCGCGGCGAGCGCGTAACCGTGGCGAAAGGTGATCACCCCTCAAATGGCGAAGGATGGCGAAGCAACGCGCTATTGCGCGCCGTGCTCGGGGAGTGTGACGCACACGGCATTGGCGCCGTGGAAGTGGGACGGGCTTTGTTCTTCGGTAGCCGCGATGACGCTGTGGAACTTGTTGCTCGACTGGTCAAGAAGCTTGGTCAATACCGGCGCCAGAGGAAGGCGAAAGAACAGTACAAAGCGACGCTCAACGAAGAGATGCGGCCTTGGGCCATTGCAATTTTGGCAGAACAGCTTCGCGCCCGCTTCGCCGCCCTTCGATGGCAGGAACCGCCCGAACTAGCCAAACTTCCGAGGTCGCGTGGGCAATCGACTATCGGAAAGCCAAAGGCCGCCGAGGCTCGAAATATTGTGCTCCACGCGCTTGCGCTGGGCCGATCACGAGGTGACGCCGCGAAAGAAGCCGGTGTGACTGTGGCGGCCATATCCAAGTGGCTCAAGAACGATCCGACTTTCCAATCAGAGATGGCGAAGCGACGAATGCTTTTTGATTTGATCGAGGCCGACGAACTGGTGACTGAGGAGCGCCTTCGAGACTTGGGCCTTCTCTAGGCACATTTAACCAACTACGCCCTATCGGAGCAGGCCGCGTTTCACCGACCCTCCGCGCGTCCAAAAGAGTGCCAAAGAGGCGGAGGGCGTTTTATGAGAATGGGAGAGTTCGTCGCCGCGCAAGGCCCCGCGCCGCGTCAGGTGCGCGAGGATGCTGTGAGCGCGAGTGAGATTTTCGTCACGCAGAAGCAGCTTCCCCTCTATGGCATATGCTACAGCAAGGCGCACCTGCCGCGGCTAGTGAAGGCCGGCGTGTTCCCTCAACCCGTCGCGCTGTCGCCGAATAGGCGTGCGTGGCGTCTCTCCGATCTTCTGGCATGGAAGGCCAGCCGGCGTCCGATCCCCGGGGCAGAGCGCGCGCCCCTGATCGAGGACGCCAGATCGTGAGTAACCGCGCCGCCAAATTTTGGTGCAGGCGCGTTGCTCCGTGAACCCCGACCCAAAACGCGGAACGCCACCGAGACCCGAAATCCCGGTGGCGCTCTGGAGCGAGACTGTGGCGACAACACTGCCGCTCCTAAACGGATACATACACATGCCCGTTCCGCACCACAGGTGTCGCCCAGCGTTTGCCGGATTCCGTCTCCCCAAAATCCGGATGTGCCCGCGGCGGGACTTTCGCTTTTGATTTGATCAAGGACCTTTTTGCCCTGATTGGGTCAAAGGACTTTCCGACGCCTCGAAGGCTTTGGAGACGAGCTGAGAGATAACCTAGCGTCACGACCCCCTACATGCTGGCCCGGCATTATTTTGATCACGATTCGTTATGTTGATTACTGATCGTGGTTATGGGTGGGGAGGCGGGTGCCGCCCGATACAGCGGAGCTAGGCTATACGCGAGCTTGAATAGTCTCCCCCGAAGGCCGTTGAACCTCCGTAGCGGGAGGGGAGGGTACGGAAAGGGAGTTCTTGTGTCGCGTTGCCTTAGCCACACAACTCCGCCGTTCCAAATTAAAGCCCGGTCCTTGTTCGCTGCTCAATCGCCCTATCAATTAGACCTTGGATCGTCGAGTCCACATTTCGAAATTCGACAGCACGCATAAAACTCACGGGCCCCATTTCGACGAAGAGCTTTGCGAACGCCTCGTCCGCGAAACTACTCGATACTATCGGCACGTCGCCAAAATCCACGATCAGCCTTTTGCCATCGCAAAGGCGAAGCAGGTTGCGCAGTTTCTGGCGCACAGGTAACCCGGCCGCGCGAGAGCCAAATCCTTGTGCCTCTTTGGCCAGCGGAAACACCGGAAGTCCCTCTTCATTGGCCTCGTAAGTCAGCTCTACGATATCTACGGGGATGTGTGGTTTGCCGCGAAAGCTCAGGGCCTCTTCGAGAGCAAGGGGGCGATCATAATTGATGACCGCGACAACAAGCGTACCGTTGAACGGGATCAGCTCTCTCGAAACGCGTAAATTGCCTGGGTACGAGATCAAGCTCGCATTGCCGGAATGAATCTCGAAAGACCCTTCGCTGATTTGCGTAACGCGCCAGCTTCCGTACAGACCATTACCCTGACCGACTCCGCGATCACGCGTTACGCCCTCCCGAATCGCTTTGTCGAGCGCATCTTGATCAGAGCCGATCTCGCGATGACCTTCTCTTAGGGAGGTTGGAATGCCAATTCCAGCGTCACAAACCGCAAATTCAACGGCGCGCCTTTTATATCCGAAGTTTGTCACCTGAAGAAAGCCACCGACGACCGACTGGGCGTGGTTTATAACGTTGTCTGTTATTTCATTCAGCGACCACTCAAGCGCCTTTAGGTGGCTTCTGTCAAAGTCATTGACCCCAGCGACAATTTTCTCCATCACGTTTTGCATAGCGGCATGCTGCTCAGGCCCAGATCCGTACTTCATCGCAGGAATCTGAGTTCTCCCCTTGAAGTGAGTCGGTTCGTATTTCTGCGGATTAATCAAGTGCGCCCAATTCGCATTTAAAAAAAGTCGCTGTAGCGCCGAGTCGTTGGGAAGGGTCAAATCAATGTTGATATTGTCATTCAACAAATATCGTTCGGAGTAAGCTGCAAGCGCGAGCATCGGCCCCCCAAACGTGGCGCTGCACGCGCTGAAATCGAGTTCGAGGTCCTGGTAGCCTAGGTTCGAAACCAGATTGTGGATAGCAGCCAACACACGGCGCATATCTCTCGTGCGTAGTGGACCTTGAACAAAGATTCGATTGCCGGTCGTGTACATGGAGAAAAAAGGCGGCATCGCTCACCTAGTCGCCTCGTATTTGGCTATCTTCGGGCTTCGCACCTGGGATTCCCGCGCCAATTCTTGGCCAATTCGGCGGTTTGTACAAGAGCGAAGGTTATCTAAACCTCCGCCCTGGCACCGATTAACGCTTGCCGCGCAAGCATTTCTCAACTATCGTCCGAATTACTTGCACGCGCAACCAACGTAAACTCAACCGCGCTGGCTTTCTTGGCTGTCGAGAACTGGAGCACATTGATGCTGGCCCTGCTCAAGTCGTCCTTCCGTCCTGACCCCGATACGTCGCGCCCACGCAAGCGCCTCGCCGAGCTTCAGGCCGCAATGGGGGCACAGCGCGACCGCTCCATCAAGCTGTTTGAACATGTACAAGCCGCGGACGATGCGGCAGCCGCCGAGCGCGAAGCGCTGGAAGCGCTCGAAGCCATCGCTGAGCTTGAACAAGCCGATTGGCGGATTTGGGGCGTCACCGGTTCCGGTTCGCCGCCGCGGCCACGTACCGCCGAGCGCGAGCTTGTCGCAACGCATCTCGCGGAATGCCACGCCGCGACCATCGAAGCTCAGACCCGCGCCAACGCTGTTCAAGTCGGACTTGAAGAGGCCCGTGTCCGGTATTGTGATCTGGCTGAACAACATCTTGATCACATCGCAACCGTCCTGATCGAGGAAGCGCAGTCGCTCGCGGACCTGTACACAACATCGGTCCGTCGCACCCTGCTCTGCGAAGCCGCCCTCCATGGCCTGCGCGATGCGCTGGTCCGTCTCGGGCGCGGGGCCGACAGCGCGAGGGTGCGCCAGATGCTGGCCGGCGCGGAACCTCACGAAGTGGAGGCACTGCGCAAGACAGTCGCCGCCGAAATCGCAACCGAACTATCCAAGTGGGCCACGCTCGCCGACCGCCTCAGCACGGACGCGACGGCAACACTCTCTGTCGGAGATTGAACCATGACTGTGATCAACCTTCGCTCCCGCCGCCATGAACAAGAGATGGACGCATTGCAGGCCGAACTCGATGCCGTCAACACCAAGCTCGCCGCTGTCCAGTCCAAGGCACGCTTTCCCTTCACAACGATCACAGACACCCTCGCCAAGGCCGCACTGCGCTCCAGCCCGGTTGCGAAGTTGATCAAAGACCTCGAAGCCGGAATGAGGGCCCTTCGCAGCACGCAAGTTGCCCTGCGTCGGGAACTGGCGGAGGTCAAGCAGGCCGTGGCGGGTATCCGCCCACAGCTAGCCAAGATCGAATCCGGTTCGTTGCCGGACGCGCATCCTTCGCGCTCGGCGAACGATCTTCACAAGACATTGCATTGAGGACGAGGCCGATATGGCATCTTCTGAACAAATGATCAAGCGGCTGGCGGACTACTGCTACACGCTGGTCGAACGGCAGGCCGCCCTGGAGCAGCGCATCGCCAAGCTCGAAAGCAAGGGCACGCGTGAGGAAGCCGAGGCCACGCGCAAGTTCGCGGCCGCGATCCCACGCACGACGCGCGAGCGCGCTGCCGCCCGGCGCGAGTTCTTCAGCCACTTCAATATCCAAGTCTGAGGTCCACCGATGCCTCTCAACCAGCGTGTCCAGCCAAACACAAAGCTGAACAATCCTGTCGCCAGCAACGGGCGCTCCTTCAATCCGGCCAATGGCACCGTTGATCTGTCATCTGTGGACATGGCCGTGTCGGTGCTCGGTGCCAATGGCTGGCTCGTGTTGCCCCAACACGGCACCACGGCGCAGCGGCCGACCACCACGGCGCCGGGTGGCAACGCTGTGCCGTTCTATGACGACACCCTCGCTGAAACCATCTTCCCCATCATCTGGCCCGTCGGCAGCGGCGAAATCGTCGCCTGGGTTGACGGTGCCGGAAACACGGTCTGACGGAGTTTGATCATGGTAGGACAAAGTGACCAAGGCTCGGGACGCAACGCCGCGGTGACGACCTCCGGAAGGCCTGCCCTTCCCGGCGGCCTTCCGGCATCACGCCCGCTGACTGTCGATCCCGCCGCCAATCCGCGTTTCCAACGGCCGCCCGGCAGTACCCCCGCGGAGCCGGCGCCGACACGTCCCGTCGTCATCGACTGAGGGTAGTGGGTCAGGCCCTGTCAGTCGATGATCCGGGGGCGGCGCGCTCCCGGTGCGCGCGATCAAGCCCGCGTGCGCAGCAGCGCCGCCCCCATCTTTTTGTTCAGGTGTGATCAGTGATGCAAAAGGGGCAAATCACCGGACGTTGCGGAGCCTGTCGCCACCCCGACCGCTGGCGCCTCGAATTGTTGTTGTCGGGCGGTGCCTCGCTTCAATCGTGCGCCCGGAAGTTCGGCCTGCACTACGACGCGGTACGGCGGCACTGGATCAACCATGTTCCGCCGGAGCGCAAGGCCGCGCTCGTCGCCGGTCCGGTTGTGGTCAGCGACCTCGCCACGCGCATCGCCGATGAGAATGTTTCCGTGCTCGATCATCTCCGCACCGTCCGCGCCGGCCTCTATGCGATGTACGACGCCGCGGTGTCGGCCGGGGATCGCTCCGGGACCGCGCTTCTCGCCGGCCGCCTGCACGATAACCTCGGCATCGTGGCGCGGCTCACCGGCCAGCTTGCGCAGTCACCGCTCGTCCTGAACCAACAGAACATCTTCATCTCGCCGCAGTTCGCCGAGCTTCAGGGCGCCCTGCTCAACATCCTGAGCAAACATCCCGAAGCCCGGGACGATGTGATCCGCGAGTTCCGCCGGCTCGAAAGCCGTGCCCCGCAGATCGAACATGATGCCGCATAGCCCCTCATCGGCAATGTTCGGCCGGCTCGCCGCCGCTCTCGAAAGCGATTGGCGTACCGTCGCACGGCCGAGCCAGCTTCCACCGCCCGGCAACTGGCGGGTCTGGCTGCTGCTCGCCGGCCGCGGCTTCGGCAAGACACGCACCGGTGCGGAATGGGTCAGGGCACAGGTCGAAGCGAACCAAGCCGGTCGGCTCGCGCTTGTCGCGCCGACCGCGGCCGATGCCCGGGATGTCATGGTGGAAGGCGAAAGCGGTGTCCTCGCCATATCGCCGCCGTGGAACCGGCCGGTCTACGAGCCGTCGAAGCGCCGCCTGACTTGGTCAAACGGTGCCATTGCCACGCTCTACTCCGCCGACGAGCCGGAACGCTTGCGAGGTCCGCAACACGACGCGGCTTGGTGTGACGAACTCGGGGCGTGGCGGTATGCCGAGGCCTGGGATCAGCTTCAATTCGGTCTCCGTCTCGGTAAAGACCCGCGCTGCATCGTCACAACGACGCCGCGGCCAACCAAGGTCATCCGCGGCCTGTTGGAGCGCGAAGGCAAAACGGTTGTGGTCACGCGCGGCCGCACCGACGAGAACCGCGCCAACCTCGCCCCGGCCTTCCTCGATCAGATCGTGGCGCGCTACGCCGGAACCCGGCTCGGGCGGCAGGAACTCGACGCCGAGATGTTGGATGACACCCCCGGCGCACTCTGGACCCGGGACACCATCGAGCGTAGCCGCATCTCGAGGACGCCTGACCTGATCCGGGTTGTCGTCGCCATCGACCCGGCGGCGACCTCGGGCGAGGACAGCGACGAAACCGGAATCATGGTCGCCGGCATCGACGCCGAACGCCGTGGTTACCTGCTCGATGATCTCTCCGGCCGCTACGCGCCGAATGATTGGGCGCGGGTTGCCATCACTGCTTATCGCCGCCGCCTCGCGGATCGTATCGTCGCCGAGGTCAATCAGGGCGGCGAGATGGTCGAGCATACCTTGCGCACAGTGGATCCAAGCGCCGCCTTCAAGGCGATCCATGCTTCACGCGGCAAGGTTATCCGCGCGGAACCGATCAGCGCACTCTACGAACAGGCCCGCGTCCATCATGTCGGCGCCTTCCCGGCACTCGAAGATCAGATGTGTTCGTTCACGTCCGACTTCGACCGCGCCAGCGCCGGCTACTCCCCTGACCGCGTCGATGCGTTGGTGTTCGCCCTCTCGGAACTGATGCTCGGCGGCAATGCAAGTGGCTGGGTTGACTACTATGGCGCCCTCGCCGCTGGCACGTTGCCAAAGATAGCGCCGGAGGATGCCCTCGCGGTGGCGAGCGGCCGCGCCCTGGCCGATAGCCCATCGTCGGCGGCCCGCCCCTTCCGCCTCACGCTCCGCGCTCCCGGCCCATACCTCAATTACGCCCCTTCCCGGGGTAAGCGCTATTCCTCAAACGCCGAGGGCCTGATCGAGAACGTCGCACCGGACGATGTCGCACCGCTCGTCAATGCCGGCTGCGCGCTCATTGGAGACGGCCCGTGACCATGATTGCCGGGCGCCCAGTAAAGCTACTGAGGCTTCGGCCCGCTCGCAGAAAGTGTCAATCCAATACGGGAAAGTTCGGGTCCAAGGCGCGCTAACTCACTACTTGGAACTTCGAAAGCCATATCAAATCCCGAAAGACGTACAACAATGAGCGTGGTCTCGGGCGTTTGCCCTGCTTGAAATCCGATACCCTGAGCGGGGATCGGCGCAAGTTCGTTGTAAGTCTTGCCTGTATCCGGCTGCGGCAAATTCCTCGCTTCGCCGGCATCACGGGCGAGCATTCCTAAGAAGCTCATCATGTCGCCAACGTCGGTCAGCGAACAGAATACATTTGCTGAGTCACCGCCCTCCGCTTCGACCGAGAAACCCACGGTACCGTTGTCAAACACAATGGGATTGGATAGGCACTGGAGCTTTACATCGTCCATCACGCGCACCCCCATACGAAAAACTACCGTCCCGCTTGTTTCGCAGCTGCTGCGGCCCAGTTCGCAAAATTGTTGTACCCGTCGTTGTCGACCCAATCGTATATCTGGAATAGGCGGTCGAGCATCGGCTTATCCTTCCTCCTAAGGTATGGCGCGGCACTTTCATTGATGCCTCCGTTGTGAGGCGCATCCTTCCAGCCCTCGGCGTAGCGCACCATCGGCCACATCTTGTCGCTAGTGTCGCGCGTCCCGTAGCCAAGGCACGCGAAGGGATTGGTCCCAGCGGTGTCGATCTTGCCTTCGGAATTTTTAAGGCCGTGGATTTGTACGCCAAATACGCCCATGCCTTCTTCGATGCTCTTAAAGATTTCGTAGTGCACCCAGCGGCGCGTAAAGGTTTCTGCTCCGATGAGAACGCACGTAACCGAACAGCCATCGAGCCCGCCATTGATAAGGCGCTTAACGGCCTCGTCGCCTTCCTTCTTTGCCTTTTCCTCGAGTGAGCCATCGAAGAAGCCCGCAGCGGTCTGCGTATCCTTGGTGACCCAGTGCTTCTGCACCTGCTGAGCGCGCCATATGTCGCGCTGATAATGCACGCTGAAGAACACGCGGCGGGGTGGTCCCTTTGGAATTTCCAAGAGTGAAAGGGAGCTAGGGTAGAGGAGTTTATCAAGCGGCGAAGTCATGCAAGTCGCCTCGCGAGTAAGATCACGACGACCAATGGGAAATAGAGCCACAACAAAGTGGGTGAACTCATTGTGCGCGACCAACCGGGCACACTTGCAGCGTATGGATTGGGGTCCATGACGAAGGTGCCTTCGCCGCTAACCCGTCGCTCCGTCTCGTACAGCGCGCGAAACATCCGCTCGCGGCGCAAATAGTACCCGTCCAAGCCCCAGGCGGTGGTAGCGGGGATCAACGCGACGTATAGAATTCCAGGATGATGTTGCGCGGCTCCGAAACTGAGGATGGCCGACACAACCGTTATTGCCACGCCTTTGATCGCAAACGAATGGCCTGCCAGCCGCGCGATGACCGCCTGGATCATCTCAAGGTGCTTGATGCGCGTGGCGTCCATTGACTGTCGCTCGCTAACAGCCCTTTCAGCGCTTCCTTCGAAGTTGGCTCAGCGAGCGCGCACCCGTCTGCCGCAGCACTGTCCCGAGTTGCGCATCGCCGCGGAAGCCCTCGGCAAAGTCGCCTCCGTACGTGCGGCGGAGCGTGCCGACGAGTGTGTCGCTGCGCTTGTGCCTGATCTCGCCGTCGAGGTCACGGCAACGGCCATCGAGGCCGGTTCCACACTTTGCCATGGGAAAATACCCCCAAAATGTGCGTCCCGCCGAGGCGGCAATGGGCTATATATGGGATGTTCCCTTTGCGTTTCAAGCTTGGCCAATGGGCTCTTGACGGCCCCTCAGCGCTTGTGTTCCTGTTATGTTCTGGCATGCCCCCGGTCCACTTCCAGATCGGCGAGCCGATGATCGCCATGTCGCGGGAGGAGGTCGCCCGCGATATCGCCATCGCGCTCGCCGTGCTCCACCCGCCGGTCCAGTTCGGGCGCGGCCGCAAGTTGCCGCATGAGGCGGACGAGGCGCGCCGTAGGGCGGCGGCGCTCATCGTCGAACATTTTGAGAAGCGCGGTGTGTGTTGGTTCCGGCCGGTGCCGACCGCGGGGCACGGCACGCCGGGATGATGTACTAGGAGACTTCGGCGAAGTTGCGGACGGCGCTTTGCCGTTTGGAGTCGACAGCTTATCTAAGAGGTAGAACCAGGGAGGGCGACATGAGTGACCGCGGCTCCGGTTGGGATAATGAGACCCCGCTTCCTAACGGCAAATTCAAGCTGACGCCGGAACAACAGGCCCGTGCCGATGCCAACGATGCTCGGCGCAGAGCGATTGCCGCGGCCGCGCGGCGAGATGCTGAAAAACAAGCGCGGTAGGCGTCAGCGGCCGCGCGCGAGCATTTCCGCTAAGCTCCTTTGCCGGACAGGCAGGTAACGCGACCTCATCTGCCCCTCGCCATTCTTCATACGGAGCCATTTGTCCGTTTCGCAGAGCAGATTCGGTACGTCAGAAAAATCGAATTCGATGCTCGTCTCGCGGCGAAGCGCCTCTTCGAGCGCCCGCATTTCCGCGAGTGCCTGTTCCTGCGACACCTTGTGCTCGACCGTGCGTCCATGAATCCGGTTGAGACCGCGGATCGTGCCCGGCCCGGCCGCCGCCCAGTCGGCCACATCGGGCGCCTGCGCTAGAAGCGGCGTAAACCGCATATCCACGACGGCCTGATAAGCGAGGAAATCGCCCCAGGCATAGAATGATTTCAGCTTGGCGTGCGTGTCGCGTAGCGTCACCGCAGGCCTTGCGAACCATTCTGCGAAATCTTGGCGGGCCTCCCAAAGCTGGCCCAGCACAATTTCGGCCACGTAGCGCTGCTTACTCCACGAATACCAGGGCTTCGATTTTTCGCGCTCGGCGCGGATCATATACGCGGCCGTCTCGACCTTCATGCCGCGGCGGTGACGCGCTTCCATAGCTTGGCCGAGGATGGACGGCGCAAAGCCCGAATCGCTTGGCCATGCACTGGGCGTGCGGATAAGTTCTGCGAGCGTGTCCTGCCAATTGATCTGCCGCGCGATACAGAGCATGAACCAAAGGTGCGGGTGGCCGGCGAAGCGCTCGCGGATGTTAGCCCTGATCCAGCGCGTCGTTCTGTCGTCTTCCCGGCGGACGTTACAAAATCTATTGCTCGCGAGAATGGGATCAGCGGTCCAGGGCGGCGGATCGTCACGCTCCTTCTTGATGCGGATGGCTTCGCGCTCGGTCATCCACGCGAGAACGGGGTCGATGTTCATTTTGCCCACCTCCGTGGCCTCGTCTTCGTCATTATCCCGATACCGCGAGCGCCACACCCGGAGATCACGGGGGCGATAGACGAATCTAGGCCGTGAGCGCGCCCGCTCCGAACCGTCCTTTGGCATAGGGGCCATCGGGGGCACGGGATTAGCCGGAGTGCCCTGATGGTCCCTATCGTCCCTATGGTCGGCGCCCCTCGCGTCAGAGTGGTCACTTTTCTCAAGCTGGTATGTCGCGGCACTCCATCGCCCGCCTTTACTGCGGGTCATGACAAATCCCGCGGCGCGTGTGTCCACAAGTTCTCCGACCCGCGCGGCGACGAACTGCCGGCCTTTGCCGTGCGGGTCGATGAGGGTGGTCACTTCCTCGTGTAGCTCCGTGACCTTCATCGCGCTGGAACCGTGACGCTCCCACCATTTCTCGAAGATCGCCACGACATGCTGCCGGTGCGGATCACGAGCCTTCGCCTCGGCGATGCGCTCGACAGGGTCGCGGCACTCAAGTGTCAGGAGCGGGTCACGGACCCACTCGGCCCAAGTCTCGTAACTGCCCAGCGGTTTACCGCGGGTTAGTGTCGGCGCGTTCTGCCGGCCAAATCGCCAGATCGTAAGACATGCAACGAGAAGATCGAGACGCTGTGCCTGAATGTCCTTGAGGAAGCCCGGCTTGAACGGCCGGCTCTCGGCATCCTCGCATTGGGCGTCGAAATGCGAGTGTAGAAAGCGCCGCACGAGGTCTTCGCTTGGGGTGAGGGCGTTGCCGGTGATCGTGATGAAGGCGGCGCTGTTGAACTCGACCATTCTGCTCTCGCCCAGCACTCGGCCTCGTGCCGGGCGCTCTGTCATCACCGACGCAAGCGTATCCGAGCGCAGCACCGCACCATTCGCATTGTCCAGGAGCAGAATCGGATACGCCTCCATAAGCTCAGCGCCGAGACGCTTGTCCAATTCCTGACGCTCGCCTCCCATCGTGAACGGGCGTGGCATCAGACCATATGCAATCATGCTAATCGCGCGCACCAGCAACCCCTTGCCCGAGCCGGCGCCAGACAATTTCGGTGCTGTGAACATTGCGCCGGGCGCGAGACTCAGGCTTGGGCGGCAGACCGCGGTGAGTAGAGCGGCGAGAAAACCGCTCTCGTCAGTACGGGGCGAGAGTGACAGGTCTACTACATCGACGCCAAGACTCGGGTCGCTAACTCGCACGGCGTCGGCGAACGGGAAGGTGCGGAAAGTCTCGCGCAGCAACCGCAGCGCCGCGCGTGCATCCTCGGGGGTCGGAGCCATAGGGACCATAGGGGCCACGTCAGGAACGCCCCTGCAGTAAAGCGCCGTCTGCTCGTCATATCCGTCGGCCGAGCGGATCGCCCCGTCGGCATTCAGTAGCGGCGCCGAACTAATCCCTGCCAACGGGGGGAGATGCCATTCGCCCCGCAGTGCGAGGTACAACATCGCAACGCGGTTCGGCAGCGTAACCGATTTTTGCTTCTCCTCTTCCCCAAACTTGACGGGCCGGCAGAGCGTATGCGCCTCATTGACGATAGTGTTCACGTCGAGGCGCGAGACCATCGGCCCGCTTCCATCTTCGCGCTGCACGACCCGCACCGGACCGCCTCGGTCGAAGAACTGCCCGGCCGCAGAAAACAAATCCCGAAGTGCCTTCGCAGTACTTGGAAGGTCGCCCGCTTCGACGGTCAGTTCGGGCTTATCTGCGAGCGCCTTGTTCACGAATGCGGCGGCGTCTTCCGGGCGAGCCTCATCGACCATGGGCTGCCCTTTCAAGTCCAGAACGTGCGGTCCGCGCTGCTTCTTCGCGCGGCAACCCCGCGCGCTCGGCGGCATCGGTCAGGATGGCGACAGCGAACTCGAATGTGAGCCCAGCCTGCCCCACCATTTCGCCGACCCGGCACGCCGCCCAAAAGAGGCGGTTGTTGCGCTCGCCTTCCGCTGACGACGCGACGAAGCGGACCAGCGCCGCCAGCGTCCGTTCGCTTGGCACGCGGCGCAATGCGGCTGACCGCTCAGGGTTTGGAGGGGAGATCAATCCGGCCAGCAGCCAGTCCGGCCAAGGCGCTATGGGATGGTTCGCGAGGACGGGCAAGCCGGCGCTCGCCCAATGAATGGCGTAACCTCCATCGGCACGGACATCAATGCCCCGAGCGATCTTCCCGGCGCTGTTACGCAAGCCATCGGCGTGAATGAAATAGAGGTGCCGGCCGCCGCTCAAAGTCTGCAACGTCAATGTCGGCGGCAGCTTGCTCTCGACCTCGGCAAGGAAGACATCACCATCGTGCCGTGGATCAACGTCGAGAACATCAATCCCATTGGCGGCACCCGTCGGAAGCGCCACCAACACACCAGGATAGAGGCGCCACAATTCCCGCAGCCCTGCGGGGTCGGCGGTTGCGTCCAGAAATCCGTGTGGCGTAGTCGGGCGCTTATCAGCACGGCACGGGAAACACCGGATGCCGGCGCTTGCAAGATCCAGCGCGGCGCGCAGCGCTAATGCTGGGTCGATGTGCTTCATAAGGCGCTCCGCCATCAAAGTCGGCGGGAAGTCAGCGCCTTGCACGGATCGTTGTCAGGGGCGTAGTTGGTTTAATCGCGCGGATGAAACGCGAGGCCGAAGGGCTTAGTTGGGTGCGAGTTGAGTGTTCCTATTTTGCACCCTTGAGGGCCACCGGCGACCTCGCGTAACCCTCTGAAGAATTTGGCGTCCCCGGCCCGACTTGAACGGGCGACCTACGGTTTAGGAAACCGTTGCTCTATCCAGCTGAGCTACGGGGACGCTCGCGCATTCATAGCAAAGTTGGCGCCTGCGATCAGCCTTCGTCCTTGAACGCCTCGCGCGCGGTGCGGAAGGCCTCGACCGCCGCCGGCACGCCGCAATAGACCGCGGTCTGCAGGAGCACCTCCTGAAGCTCGTCCTTTGTGCAGCCGTTCTTCAAGGCGCCGCGCAGGTGGATCTTGAGCTCGGCCTGGCGATTGAGCGCCGTCAGCATGGCGACATTGACGATGCTGCGCAGCTTCTTCGGCAAGCCGGGCCGGCCCCAGATCGCACCCCAGCAATACTCGGTGATGAACTCCTGAAACGGGCGCGAGAAATCGTCGGCCGACTTGAGCGCGTTGTCGACATAGGCCGCGCCCAGAACCTCGCGCCGGATCGCCAGCCCCGTGTCATGCACCTGCTTGTTGTTCATCGAGAGCCTCCTCCTGTTTGCCGCGCGAGTCATAGCGCATCGCCGGAAGGGCCGCGCGAGCCTTAGGAGGCGGGCTTCTCTAGAACCTCGATCTGTTCCGGGAAGGTCACGTCGAGCACGGGCCGGCGCGTGCCGTCGATGAAGCCGCGGACGCGGAGCCGCGCGCCGTCAAACGCGCGCAGATCGAGCCCGGCGGCGCGGCAGAGCGCCACGGCCGCGCGATCGAGGCGAAGCGACAGCGCGCCCGTTCCACGCGCGCCGAGATCGACATAGGTCCCGCCCTCGGCCGATCCCACGTGCGCCACGGTGCCTTCGACGATCTGCCACGTACCGCCGTCCTTCGCGATCGCCGCGGCATCGCGCACAGCATAGCGCCTGTCGCGCCAGAGGCCGCGGCGCGCGCTTCGCGCGGCGGCTTCGGCGGCGAGGAGAGCCGCAAGGCCCGCGCGGTTGTCGGCGGTGCCGCGCACGCGCGCGAGCCCTTTCGCGACGAGCGTGCGCTCGACCCAGCGGCCGTTGGCGTAAAGCGCCGCGAGCGTGCGGCCGTCACGGTCAGTGCGCGTTTCGGCAAAGCGCAGCTCGAGCGACTTGCCGTCGATCAGCTTCTCGAGAGCGTCCGGTCCGGCGAGATCATCGATGCCGATGAGGCGCAGGGTGCGGCCGTCGGCGAGCGCGACCGAGTCGCCGTCGATGACGCGGGCGACGGTGACGCCGCCGCCGGAGGCGAAGCTTGGCGGGGCCGGCCGCGCGCCGGCGCTTGTCGCGAGGAGGACGAGCGCCGCGGCGAGCGCCCCCCGGCGCATCACGCCTCGATGCGGTCGAGGAGCCGTCCGTCGGGCGCGAAGCACGCGGCGTAGAGCGCGCCGCCCTGCCCGGCGCCGCCGTCGAGCGCCACGGCGAACGCAGTCTCGACGATACCGGCGCGGCGGCGGTGCGTGCCGCACACGACGCGGCGGAAGCCGCCGAACGGCGCCTCGAGCGCGAGCAGATCCGTGCCGCCGCCCCACCAGAACACGTCGCGCTGAAGTTCGATGGGTTTTTGCGGATCGATGCCGGCATTGACGAAGAGGAGCGAGCCTTCCTCGGTAAAAGCGGCGCGGCGAAGGGACGCGAAGAACTCGCGGTGGCCGGGGCGCTGGGCCACGGCGGCGCGAATGGACGCGGTCCAGCGCGTCATCGCCATGACGCCCTCGCGCGTTGCGGCGAGGCCGGCGCGCGGGTCGATGCCATAGGAGGCGAGCGTCTCGGCGACGCCGTTCCCGAGCAGGAACTCCAGCACCTCACGCGGGTTGGGCGCGAACTGCAGCTCCTGCAGCTTGTGCCACATCTCTTCCTGGCTGCCGCGCAGCGCCACGATGTCGCCAAGGAACGCGAAGGGCTCCGCCAGCACCGCGCGGCGGAAGGCGAGGATGGCGTCGACCGCGCCCGCGCCATCGGCGCCGAAGCCTAGGTAATCACCGAGATAGACGAGGCGGTCGCCGGCATGGAAGCGCCGCGCCAGGATCTCGTGCAGCGCCGCCAGACGCTGCGCCTCGCCGCGCAAGGCAGCAATCGCCCACACCCGGCGGGCGCGGCGTAAGCGGCCAAAGGGTTCGGAATCGCAGGGCGGAGCGGCCACCGACCGCGCGCGCGGCTCAGGCCGCGCTCAGCATCTGCTCGAGGCGGCGGATGGCGGTCGGCTCGTCGATCTTCTCGACGGCGGCGAACTCGCGCACCAGCCGGTCGAGCGCCGCCTGATAGATCTGGCGCTCGCTGTAGGACTGCTCGGGCTGGCCAACATTGCGGTAGAGGTCGCGCACCACCTCGGCAATCGAGCCGGGGTCGCCCGAATTGATCTTGGCCTCGTACTCCTGCGCGCGCCGGCTCCACATCGTGCGCTTGGCGCGCGAGCGGCCCTTCAAACGCGTCAGCGCCACGTCCATCTCCTTGCGGCTCGACAGGCGCCTGAGGCCGGAGCCCTGGGCCTTGGTCGTAGGCACGCGGAGCGTCATGCGGTCCTTGTCGAAATGGACGACAAAGACATTGATCGAGAAGCCGGCGATATCCTGGCGCTCGATGCCCGTGATCTTGCCGACGCCGTGGGTCGGATAGACGACGAGGTCGCCGGCGGCGTAAAGCGCCTTCTCCTTTTCAGGAGGCTTCTTCACCTCGACCGGCTTTTTCGGCTCGTGCTTGCCCTTGGGCTCGGGCTTTTTGGGTTCGTTCTTGGCGCGGGCCAGGGCTTTCACGTCCGTCACCTCAAGGTCGCGTGTTCACGTTCCGGACCAACCCCGCTCGTCCGGGGCCGATTACCGGCTTACGTCACCCGGAACCCCTTGCCGGGAGCGGCACACCCCTCGGTGCACCTTTTCGAACAATAGCATAAAACCCGGCATTACGCCAGAGCGTCAGGGATCAGCGCTTGCCCGGATTGGGGTCAAATTCCTTGGGGTACTTGTCCGTCACATCCTTCCAGTCGTCCGCATCCTCGGGTGGCTTACCCTTACGGGTGATATTCGGCCAGGTCCCGGAGTATTGGCGGTTGAGCTCGAGGAAGGCCTCGGCCTTGGGCTCGCTGTCCGGGACGATGGCCTCGACCGGGCATTCGGGCTCGCACACGCCGCAATCGATGCACTCGTCCGGGTGGATGACGAGCATGTTCTCGCCCTCATAGAAGCAATCGACCGGACAAACCTCGACGCAGTCCATGTATTTGCACTTGATGCAGGCCTCGAGAACGACATAGGTCATGGCGTAATACTCTTCCGTTGCTTCCCTGCCTCACTCTTCCTCTTTGAGCCCGAGCCGGGCGAGCACGCGAAGCCGGGCTTCGCCGCGCTCGTGGTCGGACACGTCGATGAGGCCGCCGATGCGCCGGACCAGGCTGTCCTCGAGCGGATCGAGCACCCCGTCGGCATAGGCAACCTCCCACAACAGCTCGATCACGACGAGCCGCCGCTCGCGCGGCAGGCGCTCGGTGATGGTGCGGGCGAAGCCGAAGAGCTGGGCCGAATTCTCGGCGCGACGTTCCGCCGCGGCTTCGAGTGCCATGGCCTGGTCGGGCGCGAGACCGAAGCGGCGCTCGAGCAGCTGCCGGATCAGGCCGCGCTCGTCCTCGCCAAGGCTCGCATCGGCGCTGGCGGTCTCGACCAGCAGCGCGGCGACGGCGACTTCAAGCTCGTCCGCGTGGCTTCCTGCGACCTGGCGTCCCGCCCCCTCCTCGAACAACGCCCGCAAGCGATCGAACATCGGCGCTCCGTACCATGCAGGCCGGTAACGTTCAACCCCAGCAAAATTAAGGATTTTGCGGAGCGAAAGCGCAGGGCCGGCGGATTGGCTTCGTTCTGTAAAAACGGTTTAGTCGGGCGAATTGGCTTCGTTCGGTCAAACAGCTCGCGCGCGGCAAATTGGCTTCGTTCGGTCAAATCGCCCGCGCCCGGAAATTGGCCTCGTTTGCCCAAGGAGCCGCGCCGGCAAATTGGGTTCGTTCGGTCAAATCGACCTCGTCCGCAGCGCATCGGGTTCGTTCACGGAGCGCCTGTCGCCTCCCCGTACGGCGTCGCGGGGCTGCGGCGCCCCCCTATATGGATCGTACGTCGATCACGTACAAGTCCGGCCCTGCCCCACCTTGACCTTGGTCAAACCGCGAGTCCGCGGCGGCGCAAAAGAAGCGGGTCCAAGCCACAAACTCCTTAACCACTCGCAGGGCATTCTTGCGGCCGCAACAGCCGGAATCCCCGCCCCCTTGTCCGTCACCACGACAACCAGCACGACGCTCGCCCTGGCCGACGGGCCGGGTCCCAGCCCGGCCGCGATCCAATGGCGCGTCCGTGCGGCAGCCTCGCTCACCATCCTGCTCTTCGCGCTGACGCCGATCACGACGCAACTCGCCGGCGCGCAAATCCCGGGCGTGACGATCGGCGTGCTGCGCGTCGTGGGATCCGGGCTTTTCGCCTTCCCCCTCCTGCTCCTGTGCCGCGTGCCGATCCCGGCCGAGACCGAGAGCTGGACTTTGGTGCTCGTCTCGGCGCTTGGCAGCTTCGCCGGGTTCCCGCTTCTCTTCTCGATCGGCGTGCGCCTCACCTCGGCCTCGCACGCCGGGCTCATCATGGCGACGATGCCGCTCATCACGAGCATCCTCGGCCTCCTCATGGAGCGGCGTCGGCCGGGACTGAATTGGTTCGCGGGCACGACCCTCGCCTTCGCCGGCGAGGCGCTCCTCGTCTCGAACGGCGACGCGACGTCGGGAACGATCGTGGGCGACGCAATCGTGTTCATCGCTTGCGTCCTGTGCGCGTGCGGGTTCGCCGCCGGCGGCCGGCTCGCGCAGCGGATCGATCCGCTCGCGGCGACGCTGTGGGCGATCGCGGTTGCGAGCCTCGGCTTCCTGCCGGCCGCGGTACTCATGGTCGGCACGGTCGACTGGACCGCGCTTACGTCTCTGACGTGGGCGGCGCTCCTCCACATCACGCTGGGCGCGAGCGTCCTTGCCTATATGTCGTGGTTCTGGGCCCTGTCGCGCGGCGGCATCGCCCGCGTCGCGGCGTTCCAATTCGCGCAGCCGGCGCTCGTCTTCATTTTCGCCGCGATCATCCTGCGCGAGCATCTGCCGGCGCAGCTTCTGGTCGCGACGCTCGTCGTCTTCGGCGGCATCGCGCTCGCGCGCCGCGGCTAAGAGGCCGCGGGCTCCCACACTCCGGCAACGAACACCGCCTCCTCGGCCCCGGGCCAAGGCGGCATGGTGACACCGACGGCGACGAGCGGCTGAGTCCCATCGCAGCGGAACTGGAAGCTCGTTCCAACCGGAAGCGAAAGCGAAACGCCGGTGCTAAGCGACACGATCTCCTCGGCCTCGCCCAGCCTGCGCCACATGCGGCCGGTGCCGGCGACGACGAACCACAGCTCTTCGACCGAGCGGTGCGCGACCGCGCGCGACACGGCGCCGGGGGGCAAGCGAAACTCCGCCATGCTGCCGCGCTCCGAGCGCGCGAGGAGCCGCACCTCGGAGCCATCGGGCGCCACCGCGTCGGCGCTTTCGGAAAGCCCTTTCGTCTCGAAGCGCATGTCCATCCTCCTCGCGTGGCCCGCGCTTCTAGCGCAGGCCGCCATCTTTGCTATGGTGGCCGCGATGGCGCGTGGGCGTGTGGTGGTGCTGCATTTCGTCGGGCAGATGCCGTTGGCAGGCATCGCCTGGCAGGCGATCCAGTATCTCGCCGGGCTGGAGCGGCTCGGATTCGAGGCATGGTACGTCGAGGATCACGGCGCCAATCCATACGATCCGCGCGCCGACAGCGTCGTCATGGATTGCGCCTACAATGTCGAGTTCCTCGCCCAAGCGATGGCGGCGCACGGGCTCGCCGGGCGCTGGGCCTATTGGGACGCGATCAACGACGTCTATCACGGGCTCTCGCGCGAGAGCGTGGCGGCGCTCTATCGCGAGAGCGACGCGCTCATCAATCTTTGCGGTGCGACGCGGCTTCGCGACGAGCACATGGAATGCCCCGTGCGCGCCATCATCGACACCGACCCCGTCTACGAGCAGATCAAATATGCCGAGGCCGATCGCGCCGCGAGGGCATATCTCGACG
>Ga0335081_10002407_pt1 | contig 29488 bp, 36 predicted proteins | sample Lox_Sample_35_FD_206713 | JGI IMG/M metagenome (GOLD analysis project Ga0335081, IMG submission 206713) | Soil microbial communities from Loxahatchee National Wildlife Refuge, Florida, United States - Lox_Sample_3.5 | ecosystem: Environmental > Terrestrial > Soil > Wetlands | place: USA...
GGCGTCTCAGCCACCCCACCCCGCTCGCTTCGCTCGCGACCCTCCCCCTTCAGGGGAGGGTGAAGGTGTTCAGACCGTTCCCGCCATCACTGCAGCCGGTTCTTGTGGAAGCGCCCGGCCTTCATGATCACCGACAGGTGCTGGCCCTGCCCCTGCAGCAGCGACAAATCCCGCAACGGATTGCCGTCGACCACCAGGAGGTCGGCGAACGCGCCCGGCTTCAGGCACCCGAGCTTGCCCTCCTGGCGCACGATCCGGGCGCCGATCGTGGTGGCCGAGCGGATGATCTCGGCCGGCGACAGCACTTTTGCGCGCAGCGTGAATTCCTCCGACTGCGCCACCTGCAGCTGGCCGAGCAGGTCGGTGCCGTAGGCGACCGGGACGCCGTGCCGCTTGCAGATTTCCAGCGACTTCAGCGCGCCGTCGATGACGAGGTCGTTCTTCGCCAGCATGTCCGCGCCCATGCCGTACGCGGCGGCATGCTTCTTCATCTCGAAATAGGTGACCAGATTGGCGACGAGGAACATGCCCTTCTCGGCCATCAGCCTGGCGGACGCGTCGTCGATGAGATTGCCGTGCTCGATGGTGCGCACGCCGGCCTTGGCGGCGCGGGTGATGGCCGCCGGCGTATAGGCGTGCGCGCAGACATAGCGGCCGAAGGCGTGCGCCTCCTCGACGGCCGCCGCGACCTCGTCCATCGAGAACTGCAGGCTGTCGAGCGGGTCGTAGGGCGAGGCGACGCCGCCCGACATCATGATCTTCACCTGGTCGCAGCCCTGGCGCATCTCCTCGCGCACGGCGCGGCGGACCTGCGCAACGCCGTCGGCGACGCCCATGGCGAACGACATGGCATCGCAGCAGCGGCAGCGCGGACTGAAGTCGGTGCGCCGGCGGGCATCGCTGTGGCCGCCGGTCGGCCCGAGCGCGCGCCCGGCGATGAACAGCCGCGGCCCCGGCAGCAGCCCCTTGTCGGTCGCCTCCTTCAGCCCCCAGTCGGCGCCGCCGGTGTCGCGCACCGTGGTGAAGCCGCGGTCGATCATCCCGCGCATGAGCTGGGCGGCGCGCGCCGTCATCAGCGTCAGCGGCACGCTTTCCAGGTTGCGGATCGCGACCTCGGACAGGACCACGTGCACGTGACTGTCGATCAGCCCGGGCATCAGCGTGCGCCCGCCGCAGTCGACGACGTTGGCTTGCGCAAGCCTGATCGGCCCGGCCGCGACTTCCTTGACCAGGTCGCCTTCGACGACGAGCTCGTGGCCGCCGGCGACGTCGCCTGCCTCCGGATCGAGCAGCTCGAAATTCTTGAAATGGTAGAGCGACAAGGGTTGGCACTCGATCCCGCGCGGCGGTGAGTGAAATGTCCTACGCGAACCGGCCCTCGTCAATAAGCCAGACCCGGCATCCACCCGGCATCCATGTCTTGCTTGTGTAGCCATGGCGTGGATGCCCGCGTTCGCGGGCATGACGCGGCAAAATTCACTCCTCTGCGCCGGGATGCCAGCGCGGCCGGTAGCCGGCGGACAGCACCGCCAGGATCGCCGGCGGCGTCAGCACCTCGACAGTCATTCCGTGCGGCCGTCTCCTGCGTCCGTCGTAGCCATTCGGCGTCCAGTGCAGCAGCGCATCGCCGCGGACGGCAAAAGGCTCGCCGTCGAGCGCGATGAAGGCGCCGTCGGGCAGCGCGTCGATGGCGCGCCGATGCAGCCGCTTGGCGCGTCCGCGCAGGCGCTCGTCGTGCAGCACCTCGTCCATCCGGTCGGCCAAGGGCCGCGCACTCAGCCGGCGCGCCTGGCGCCAGCACTCGGCAAACGCCTCCGCCTCCTTGCGGCGGCACTCGAAGCAGGGCCGATGGCCGGCCGCGAGCGCGGTCGGCTCATCGAGAAAGAACAGCTCGGTATAGAAGCGGCCCCAGACGTCGCGCCGGCGGCCCTTGAAGTCGAGCACGCAGCAGATCCAGCGCCGCGAGACCCAGCGCCGCGCCGTCAGCGTCCGCGCATCGGTGTGGAAGCGGCCGCCGCGGTTGCCGAACAGCGTGCCGCGCGCCGGCACGGCCATGGGCTCGCCGAACGGGCTGACGCGATTTTGCAGCGGCATGGGTCGTCTCTTTACCGCCTCACCCTCGTCATGGCCGGGCTCGTCCCGGCCATCCACGTCTTGCTTGCCATATCGCCAAGACGTGGATGCCCGGCACAAGGCCGGGCATGACGATGTAGTTCAAGGCGATCGGAATTTGCCATTAGCCGGCGCGTTGGCGGAACGCGGCCTCGCCGGCGTCCGACACCGCGACCCATTTCGGGTCGGGCGCGACGTCGGGGATGTAGCTGTCGTGCCAGTTCCACCACTTGTACGGCCGGCTCTGCGGATAGCCCGCGGGCGAGTCCTCCCACGCCTCCTGCCGCCCGAGCGCCGTCATGTCGAGATAGCTCCACACGGTGCCCATCGCCTCGTCGCCGCGGCTGTTGATGAAGTAGGTGCGAAAGACGCGCTCGCCGTCGCGGATGAACGCGTTGTGGCCGTGCCACTCGCTCACCCCGAAGTCGGCGTCGAAGCCGTCCGTAATGGTGTACCAGGGCATCTCCCAGCCCATCCGCGCCTTCAAGCGCGCGATGTCGGCCTGCGGCGCGCGCGAGGCATAGACGAGGGTCGTGTCGCGCGCGTTCAGATGCGCGAGGTGGGCGACCTGGTCGGCGCCGAGCGAACAGCCGATGCAGGCATGCTCCGGCCAGCCGTGCACGCCGGGCTCGAAGAAGGCGCGATAGACGATCAGCTGACGGCGGCCCGCGAACAGGTCGAGCAGGCTCGCCTTGCCGGCGGGCCCGTCGAACGCATAGGCCTTTTCCACCGCAACCCACGGCATCCGCCGCCGCTCGGCGGCGAGCGCGTCGCGGGCGCGGGTCAGCGCCTTCTCCTTGACGAGAAGCTGCGCGCGCGCAGCCTCCCATTCTTGCGGCGATACGATCGGTGGCGTGTTCATGGCGTGCGGTCCTTCGGTCCGGCTTTGCTGTGGTGATGTCACCGTGGTCATCGCAGCCTCCGAATTGGAGCGATCTCGAGTCGGAGCGATCGCGCGTGCCCTCGGCTGGAACTCGGTCGGTCGAGAGATAGTTCCGGACGTCGAATGGTGGGAGTGACAAGTGTGTCGGGATTCGCATCGACTGACGTTTCGGGCTCGACCGAAGCGAGCCGCCAAACGATCGATTAGACTTTGCTGGTGCTTCACGAGGGCCGGCGACGGTGCGGGCGGCGTAGGGGCGGAAATCAAGTGAGGACGTTGATCGAGGTAGTCGCTGAAGCGACGAATGTTTGACGCTGAACCAGTCTCTCATGTATTGCAAAACGCGCTACAGAAGTTTATATTGCGGATCGGAGGATTTGCGATGTCCCGTGCCGCCAAGCGCAAGGAGCACCCGCTATCGATGCGGCTGCCCGAAACCGACATTGCCATCATCGATCGCGCGGCGTCCTTGCGCGGACGCTCGCGCACGGACTTCGTGCGCGAGGCGGCGGTGCGCGCGGCCGAGGATGTGCTGATGGAGACGGCGCCCCTGCGTATGAGTGCGAGCGGCTTCAAGGCTTTCGTGGCGGCGCTCGCCGGCCCCGCCACGCCGGTCGCGGAAATGGTCGATCTCTTCCGCCGCGCGGCCCCCTGGGAGACCGACCAGCCGAAGGCCAGGCGGTGAGGCGTGGCGATCTCCGGCCCCGGGCCGCTGACCGCCGCGCATGACATTGCCGAATTCACCTGCGGCAAGCCGTCCCTCGACCGATGGCTCAAGACCCGCGCACTCTCGAACCAGCAGAAAGGCTTTACGGCGGTCCTCGTTGTCCATGAGGCGAACCGCGTGGTCGGCTACTACGGTCTCGCCCCGACCGCCGTGCTCCCCGCGACCCTGCCGCGCTCGATCCGCACCGGTCAGCCGCCCGACCCGGTTCCCTGCCTGCTCCTCGGCCAGCTTGCGACGGACCGGAGCTGGGCCGGCAAGGGAATCGGCACCGGCCTGCTCAAGCATGCGCTGCAACGCTGCGTGACGGCCGCCGGCCTCATCGGCGGCCGCGCCTTGATCGTCAACGCGGTCGATCCCGAAGCCGCGGATTTCTGGAAGCGGCGCGGGTTCATCCCGTCGAAGGATGATCCGCTGGTGCTGTTTCGGGCGATCGCCGACATCGCGGCGTCGATCGCGGCGGGCGGATGAGGGCTAAATCGAGTTCAGCGATCCACAATCTCGCTAGCCGGCGTCACAGTCGCCCAGCGCTCGGCGATCTTGTCGCCCTCGAAGCGCCACAGCACGAAGCCTCGAAACTGCATTCGCTTTTTCGTGGCCGGATCGGTCCAACGCCAGGTATTGCGGCACATGACCTTGTCAGCCTCGGCGATCATGTCCTCGATGGTCACGTGCAGGTCGGGCATCCGCTCGTACATCCCAAGCATCATCTTGAGATCGCCCTCGACCCCGCTCGGCTTCCCGCCGGGCCCGTCGTGATCGATGAAATCGGCGGTCAGGTTCGCGCGCATCACGTTGATGTCTTTCCGGTTGACGAGCTCCTCGAATTGACGGCGCACGAATTGTTTCATCTCTTCCAGGCTCAGGCTGGATGCCATCGCTGTCTCCTCTCGTGTGCCGTTCAGGGTCGGGAAAGCAGGCCCGCGTTGACGTCACGGGTCGCCTGAACGAGACCGCCGCGCGCCCGTTTTTATTCCCGCGTCCAAAAAAAAGATCGTCCGAGGGTGCTCTGACCCCTACTCCGTCGATCCGCGGCTGCCGCTATCGCGGCGGGGCGCCCTCCATGCTGACGATCACGGCCGCGTTGGCCATGATGATGGCGTCGCCGCCGCCTTCGGCCGGAATTTCCAGGCCGCCTTTGACCGCCGTCACGGTCACGGTGCCGTAGGGCAGCTCCTTGGCGACAGCCGCGGTGTCGACCGCCTCCGGGTTCGGCACCGCGATGGTGACGTCGACGAGCATGTCGTGCGCTGTCTTGCCCAGCATGCGGACGAAGCCGAGGCTCGAGTGGCGGATCGCGTCCGCGACCGCGCGGCGCGCAGCCTTGGTGGCGTCGCGGCCGTGAACGTCGACCCCCATGCCCATCTCGGTGATGCAGCGAATGCGCGGCATTTGCGTCTCCAGTCGGGTTGAACGATGTCCCTGGAGCGGGCCCCGGTACCCCGCGTGGCTCCAGCAACAATTAAATCATCATGGGTGAGGAGGCGCGCGCCCGGGTTTACCCGAGATCGGCATCGCTCATCTCACCTGACGATAGAACAGCGCGCGCCCCGACGGGAGGAGTTGGAGCAGGATGTCGTAGTCGCCGATATTCGCGGTCAGCACCACCAAACCGAGCCTCTGCGCCTGCAAGAACAGCACACAGTCCTGGAGCGCACGCAGCTTGCCGTCTTTCTCGTACCCCTGGAGCCGGCACAGGATTCCCGACAGCAGCGCCGCTCGTCCAAGCACGTCGATATCGGGCACGAAAATTCGATGCGGCGGCATCGCCTTGATCAGCGTGCCGATTTCCGCAACGACATATGCGGTTCGGGCGTCCGATGGGTTCAGCATGCCCACCGTGTGCATCAACTCCTGGATCGCGACCGTCGAATGATTGACCTGCCGCGCTGCGATCAGATCATCCAGCACCTGCGGCGATCGATCTTGCATCTGATCGATGTAGACGCAGGTGTCGAGCAAGAGACCCTGTCCGCCAATCAGGTCTTCATCGACGAACGGAAGCTCATGATCGTCGCGTCGCGCCAGCGTCTTGCGCGGGTCGAAGCGTGCCCAACGTCGCGCCGCCTCGAAGTCGAACGCCGCCACGTCAGAAGCCGAGCTTCAGCCTTCGGCCGACCTTTCCGCGCGACGCCTTGAACGCTTTCGCGAAGTCGTCATCGAGCGCGACCGTCGCCAACGCAAACTCGATCAGGTCGGTATCGGTCTCGATGCCGGTTTGCCGCTTGGCTCGCTTGATCAAGACCGGGCTTACCCTGCCGCCGATGCGGCCGCTCTTCGCGCTCAGGAGGCCGGATTGTTCCGCCGCCCGCATCACCGCCTCGAATCGTGCCTTGCCGACGGCATCCTTGCCTGTCGCCCCCCCACCCGGGCCGGCCCGCGCGCCGCCGCGCCCGGATGGGCCTCCCGCCGACGGCTTTTGTGCGCGTGCTGCGGGCTTGTCCGCCGACGTCTTCGCCACGACGACCGCCTCATGTTGGACAAAATGCGATTTTGTCGAACCTACGGCGTCCGCGTCCGGATTGCAAGATCCTCGGATCGGCCATTTCGAGGGCTCACCGGCATGCCGCCGCCGCGCGAGCGATCCTTCTATGTATGCGGCCTCGTTGCAAACGGCGTCATGGCCATCATACACTGATGGTACGTCGTCGTGGAATTGCCGAGAGACAGCATCTGCCGACAGCATCTGCATGACGGAAAGAATCACCATCGCCGAGTCATTGCCGACAACCGCCGTGGTCCGCGTCTCGCGCGCGAGCTTCGACCCGAGCCGGTTCGCCGAGGTCGACGCCGCGAGCAAGAAGACCTCGGCGTACATCATCCCGGCCATCAGACGGCTGCCGGGGCTCCTTCGCTTTTATGCGGGCGTCTCGCCCAAGGGCTCGATCGTGCAAGTCAGCGTCTGGGACACCGACGAGCATGCGGCACAGTTGGACCGGCTGAAGGAGATGGTCGTCGACGGGCGCAGAGATAGGGAGGCCGTCGGCGTGACGTTCACCCCGATCTTCAACTACCCGATCGACTGGACCTGGACCGTCTGACCAACCCGCATCATGACGGTCCGCGCGATCGTGAAATTCCCCGACCCGCGCTTGCGCGCCGTCGCGGCGCCCGTCACGGTCTTCGACGACGCGCTGCGCGAGCTCGCCCGCGACCTCGTCGACACGATGCGCGCCGCCCCCGCGATCGGCATCACGGCGCCGCATATCGGCATCGCGGCGCGACTGGTCGCGCTGGCGCTGTCGCCCGAAACAGCGCCGCAGATTTACGTCAATCCGACCATCATCTGGGCCTCCGCCGAGATGACCCGCCATCCGGAAGGCAGCGTTTCGATGCCAGGCGTGACCGGCGAGATCGAGCGCGCCGCGCATGTCCGCGTGCGCTATACCGATTTGAGCGGCGCCGAGCAGGTCGAGAAAGCGAGCGGGCTTCGCGCGGCGTGCCATCAGCACGAGGTCGACCAGCTCGATGGGATCTTCTGGATCCAGAAGCTGTCATCGCTCAAGCGCGACCGGCTGGTGAAGCGATATCAGAAGCTGCAGCGATTGCCGTGACGCGCGCGCCGCCGTGCCGCGATCGACACGCCCCCAGCATGCGCCGGTGGCCCGCATCGAAATGCCGCGTCTCCGAGGGCGTGGCAGAATTCTAACTCGCCTGGCCCAGGGCTTCTTTGCGCTTTTGCTTCGCGGCTTCGTATTCGGCTTTGAGCGCGGCATCGTCGGTCTTGCCGAGAATGACGTCGCTGCCTTGCCCATCGAGGCCGGGCGCGGCTGCAACATCGGCGGGTAAGTCGCTGGCTGCCCCACGCTTGCCGACGAAGGGCTTCAGATAGGCATCGAGATGGCCTTTACCGGGCTCATCGAGCTCGCGCGTCAGCGCCACCAAATACGCATTCTTTTCGGTCGCCGCCCAGTCGATGCGGATGCCTGCACGGTGCGCAAGCATGCAATGCACCACCATGATGGTGCGGCCGTTGCCATCGAGGAAAGGATGGCCGAAGGCGAGGTAACCCATGACTTCGCCCGGCTTCGAAGCCATGTTGGCCTTGTCCTGGCCGAGCTTCAACCCAAACTCGACCGAGCGCCGGATGTCGGCAGGATTGGCAAAGAGAACGCGGTTGTCTCCGTCACCCTTGCTGATGACGAGGTCTGGGGCCGTCGCGGCGCGATCTTCCCCCGCCCACGGATAAACAGGTCCGAACAACGTCCGGTGTGTCGCAAGCACGTCATCGTAGGTGATTGTCCTGCGTTTCGAAAGCGCTTCAAATGCGCTCTCCAGTCCCGTCGTGAACGCGGCGTGCTCGAGGCGCCGGACGATCGCACGATCCTTCTCGCCTTCGCGATTGCGCAGGTAGCCCTTAGCTTCGAAATCGCCGAAAGGATCAAAGGTCACGGTCTGATTTCGCGAAGGTAGCGAGCCTGAAGACGGATCATCGTCGCACGGTCGATGCGTCCGGCCCGCTGGAGACCGATCAGCATCTGTTCGACCGGATCGAAATTCACGTCATCACCAGCTAGCCGCGTAATGTGATGAGCCAGGCGATCCGAGGCGGTCTGCTCGTACGTAATGTGATGCTGCTCGGCGAGCCCTTGAATATAGACGGCGGTCTGTGACGGGCGACGAGCGGACATGAAATCTCCTCGGCAACTTTAATATACCATCTCGCCCGTCAAAAATCCACTAAATCCCCGAAATCATTGGCATTTGGGCATCCTGGGAGGTCTGAGGGCCGAACCGCTTCTCCGCCAGATAGACGAGGATCGCGCCCGATTCGAACACGCGCACCGGCTTGGGCTCGGAACGGTCGAGCAGAGCCGGGATCTTCGAATTCGGATTGACGGCGACAAAGCCGCTGCCGAACTGGTCGCCCTGGCCGATCCTGATCAGCCAGGCGTCGTATTCGGCGCCGCGATGGCCGAGCGCCAGCAGCTCTTCCAGCGCTTGATCGGACGTCTATCCCCGGATATATTACTGGAAATACGGAGAATTCCCTCATGAGCAACTCGCGCAAGCGCGCCGTTCGCAACTATCGCTCCCGCCTCGGCGCGCGCGGTCTCGCCCGCTTCGAGGTGCTGGGGCTCGACACCGATCGCGATCTGATCCGCTCGCTCGCGCGACGTCTCGCGCAGCAAGGTCCGGAAGCCGTGCGGCTGCGCGCAACCGTCAACCAGACGATCGCGGGCGAGCCGCCGAAGAAGGGCGGCATCCTCGCGGCGCTACGCCGCTCGCCGCTCGTCGGCGCCGAGCTCGACTTGCGCCGCCCGCGTGAGGAAGGGCGCAAGGTCGAGATCTGATGCCTTATCTGCTCGACACCGACATCGTCAGCAACATCACCAAGCCGGCGCCGGCCGAATCCCTGATCGCATGGATGGCCGAGCAGGCCGACCAGGATCTCTTCATCGCCTCGCTCACGCTCGCCGAGATCCGGCGCGGCATCCTCGAGCTGCCGGCCGGCAAGCGGCGCGAGCGGCTCGACACGTGGTTTGCGGGTCCCGAGGGTCCACAAACGCTCTTTGCCGGCCGAGTGCTGCCCTTCGACGAGAAGGCAGGCCTCGTGTGGGCGCGCCTCATGGCCGACGGCAAACAGAAGGGCCGGCCGCGCAGCGCGCTCGACACCATCATCGCGGCCGTCGCCGCGGCGAACGGCTGCGTCGTCGTGACCGGCAATGAAAGGGATTTCGCCGGCGTCGAAACGATCAACCCTCTCCGGGGGGTCCGCCGATGACCGGCGACCTGCGGCTCGTCAGTCGCGGGAAGCGGCAAGGCCCGCGAGAAGCGGCACGTATGATGCGAGCGACATGTAGACGCCGCCGAACAGTTCCGGTCCCTTGCGGCCGTGAAGATTGAGCGGCAGGGCGCTGCGTTCGTAGACGACCCTGATTGCGACGCAGAGCGTGCCGCGGAGTTGGCGCGAAGACCATGGCGGGAAGCCTTGCTGCCGTCCGTCCGCTGAGCCCGGCAGCCGCCTAAATCTCGAGATAGCCCGGGCCGGTCCAGCCGGTATCTTCTCCCGGATAACCCAGCTGCGCCGAGAGGAGCCGCACGCCGTGCGTGTCCGTCGCCAGGCTCCAATGGTGGTGACCGAAGATCCATGCGGCGACGCCGGCCGCGGACGCGGCCTCCACCAGATCGTCGCAATCGGAGAAGAAGGCGGGCGCCAGTTCGTTGAGCCCGTGGCCGGGATGACGCGCGGCGGAGTGCGGCACGTGGTGCGTGACGATGAGCGTCGGCCCGTCTGCCGGCTCGGTGAGCTTCCGCAGCAGCCACGTCCGTGCGAGCCTGTGCTCCGCCAAGGCATCGACGGGGGAGAAAAAGCCCGAGCCCTCGCTGCGGCGGATCAGGCGATGGTCGTTCATTTCCCGTTCGGCCGCGGTCATCGCCGCCGCGGGATCGCCGGTGACGGCATAATCCGTCCACAGCGTCGCCCCGAGAATCCGCAGCGGCGCGCCGCCGCGCGCGGTCGAAGCCTCGCCCCGGTCGAGCACCATCACGGTCCGATCGCCAGCGGCGAGCAATGCGGCGCGATCCTCGCGAAAACAGCCGCGATAATATTCGTGGTTTCCGGGCACCAGGACGACACCGCACCCGAGAAAGTCGGCGGCTTCGCGCGCGTAAGCGAGCGGCGACACATTCCGTGTCGAGCGGACCCGGCCGATATCGCCCGCGAGTATCAGCAGATCCGCCGCCCCGATGAACGTCGACAAGTCGGGACCAAAGCCAAGCGGCAGGGTATCGCTCCACGGCGCGGCCGGCTGGCTTTCCCGGATTTCGACATGCAGGTCGCTGAAATAGACGATTCGCATGGCGGTCATTCGGTCCCCATCCGTCACTGAGAGGCAACGCGCGCCACAGGATCTCGGCGCCGCCTGGCATCCGCCGGCTTGCAGACGCGCGGAGCCAGTCTCGCGTCACCGCGATGGCACGGCGGACGCCGCGTCCGTGCGCATAGATATCCTGGCCCGCAATGTCGGAATCCGGAAGATCTTCTCGATTCGAACCTGACTGCCGTCATCGATCTCCAAGGCGCAGTGCGCCCGGAACCCGCAATAGGCGATGACGAAGACGAGCGATTCGAAAAGGGGCTTGTAGGCCGAATCAAAAGGACAATTGATGAAAACGTTTCGTCGATAGCTCTTGAAACGACTACTTCGATCGCTGCGCGGCATGGAGGTCGCGAACGGCCTTGCGAATCTTGGAAAGCGATACCGATGTCGGGCCCTTCGCCGGACGCACGAGGCGCACGTCCACGAGCGTGCTGCCGGCGTCTCGCTCCGACGCAACACGCTTGGTGCCCATACGGGCACCGCGATCAGCGCTCGCAAACTTCTTGTGTGACATCTTCATGCTCCCAGAATCGAGGGCCGCAGGTGAAAATCAAGCCGCCCCCCCTGGCCCCCCGCCGACGTCGGCGCCCGGCGCCACGATCCCCGATTGAAGGGACAGTTCGCCGGCTCAGATCAACCGGCAAGCTCGCGCGACCGAAGCGCGGCGGTGCTCTGGAAATAGGCCGGGAGATCCGCAGAAAGACCGCGATGCACCCGGCGGGTGATCTCATCGGCCAGGACCTGACCTTCCCCGCGTTCGAGGGCATCGAGCGTCGTGCGCACGATTTCCGCGGGCGAACTCTTCGGCGCATCGATATTGCGCGTAAGGTCGGTGTCGATGAACCCTGCATGCAACCCGACGACCTGGGTGCCCTGTTGCGCAAGTTCGATGCGAAGGCCGTTGGTCAGCGCCCATGCGGCTGATTTCGACGCGCCATAAGTCGCCAGCGCCGGACCGTTCATCCAGCTTGCAACAGAAAGCACGTTGATGATCGCGCCGCCGCCGTTCTTCGCCAGGACCGGCGCAAAAGCGCGCGCCATGCGCAGCGATCCGCCAAAGTTCACTTCAAACTGCTCGCGCGCGGCCTCGATCGCCCCGTCGGCGAGAAAACCGCCAGGCCTTGCGATGCCGGCATTGTTGATGAGCAGGTTCACGTCCCCGGCCACACGCGCCGCGGCGACGGCGTCTTCGTCGCTGGTCACGTCCAGTTTCAGCGGCGTGACGCCCTTCTGGGTAACCGCCTCCGGATTGCGCGCCGCGGCGTAGACCTTCGCCGCCCCCATCTCCACAAGCGCCTTGGCAAAGGCGAGCCCGAGGCCCCGGTTGGCGCCCGTCACCAGGGCGATTGATCCTGCAACCTTCATGGTCGACTCCTGTCTTGCCTCGCGGTCGTATATGATGACCATCATACTTGCGCAAACATGATGGGCATCATATTTAATGTCAAGCGAGCCATCGACGATTCTTGATCACGAGCCAGTGAGGCCGAAACAATGCGCTATCCGGCGAGCCAGACGGCCGAGAAGCATGAGAGGATTCTGGGGGAGGCTGCGCGGCTGTTTCGCGAGCGCGGTTTCGATGGAGCCGGTGTTGCCGACATCATGAAGGCCGCCGGGCTGACGCATGGCGCCTTCTATGCCCATTTCCCTTCCAAGGACGCGCTGGAAGCCGAGGCCGTGGAGCGCGCATTCGCGCAATCGGACCAGCGCATTTACGCTCTGGAGGCGAATGCAAGCGATGCAAAGCGGGCTTTCCTCGACAGCTATTTGAGCGCAGCGCATCGCGATCATCCGGGATCCGGCTGCGTCATTGCGGCGCTGGGGCCGGAGATCGCCCGCGATTCTGCGGCGCGCAGCCCCTTCACCCGGCGGGTGAAGCACATGATCGAGGGGATGGCCGGGCGGTTTCGGTGGAAACGCAAGGGCGCCGCGCGCCGCAACGCGATCCATCTCCTGTCGGCGGCCGTTGGCGCGCTGACTTTGGCGCGTGCCGTGGACGACCCCCGGCTTTCCGACGAGATACTGGAAAGCGTCCGCGACGACCTCGCGTCGCTATGAGAGACGCCGATCAACGTTTCCAGACGTCACCGGCGAGTATCTGGGAAGCTTGCGGGTGATGTCGAGCGGAAACGCGGTGAGCTTCGCGCCCGTCGCCGAAAGCGTGTAGTAGCCGCCGATGGCGCCGTCGGGCAGCACCAGCACGAACGGCGCCGCCATGTTCTTGCGCGCGTCCTGGCGGGCCTGGCTGCGCAGATAGCGATCGGGCGGCTCGGCGCCGCTGCTGAACGAACTACGATCGTGCTGCGGACCGAGCGCCTCGACCCGAAGCGATCCCGCGGGGACGCCCGCCACCGATCAGACGCCGGTGGTTTGGCGATAGCGACGTACCGTGTCGCGCAGACGATCGTTGACCGGCTTGGGGTTCAACAGGGCCTCGACGAACGCCTGGCTGTCGCGAACCGAAAGCTCGAGCTGCTGATGCTCCGCGATAGCGCGTCGTGCGGCGTCCTGGACGCTGGTCAACACGAAGTCCGTGACCGTCCGCCCCTGCAGGGCCGCGGCATGCTCGATGAGCGTCTTCTGCTCCACGGTCACCCGCGCCTGGACGCGTTGCGCGCGAACGCGGCCGCGAGGGGGCTTCGAGATGGACTTTGCCATGTCATTTCTCCTCGCGGGAATGTACCGCCAATGGCCCGGCCATTTCGAGTCGGCCCGGATGCCGGCGCCCGGCGAGCCCCTGTCTATTGCAGAACGCGCTACACAGCCTCATGTTCGCCGATCGGAGGCATGGCAGTCGTCGGCAACAAGCTTTGGTCCAACCCACACTCGGCAACAGGCTTCGGCCCAACCCGCACCATGACGGTCCGCGCGATCGTGAAATTCCCAGACCCGCGCTTGCGCGCCGTCGCGGCGCCCGTCGCGGTCTTCGACGACGCGCTGCGCGAGCTCGCCCGCGACCTCGTCGACACGATGCGCGCCGCCCCCGCGATCGGCATCACGGCGCCGCATATCGGCATTGCGGCGCGATTGGTCGCGCTGCAACTGTCGCCCGAAACAGCGCCGCAGATTTACGTCAATCCGACCATCATCTGGGCCTCCACCGAGACGATCCGCCATCCGGAAGGCAGCGTTTCGATGCCGGGCGTGACCGGCGAGATCGAGCGCGCCGCGCATGTCCGCGTGCGCTATGCCGATTTGAGCGGCGCCGAGCAGGTCGAGGAAGCGAGCGGGCTTCGCGCGGCGTGCCATCAGCACGAGGTCGATCAGCTCGATGGGATCTTCTGGATCCAGAAGCTGTCGTCGCTCAAGCGCGACCGCCTGGTGAAGCGATATCAGAAGCTGCAGCGAGTGCCGTGACGCGCGCGCCGCCGCGCCGCGATCGACACGCCCCCCGCATGCGCCGGTTTTATGGCGCGGCGTGCGGGGCTACGCTGCTCATCGCGGATGCTCCAAGCTGACCGATGGGATTGACGGGCCGCGATGGCCGAGCGCGAGCAGCTCCTCCAGCATGACGGTGACCTTCACGCCGTTGGGCGTCCCGAGCGAATACAGCGCAGCGGATGGCGCCCGACCGGCAGTTCCGTCTCGTGGGTCGCTCCGGCGATCGGCCGGTTAGTGTTGGCGTATCGCCAGCCACTGGCATCCTTCTTCCAGGTCCAGACCTTCGGCGGCGCGTAGGGGGTGTCGGTCATCGTCATCCTCGCAATCTTACGCCTATCCCGACGAGCCGCGCATGTCAGGGCCCGTCGACTCGGCGAGGTCGGCGCAAGACAACGGCTACACCCGGACGCTCGACAACACGACCGATGGCCGGCCGCGAGCGCGGTCGGCTCATCGAGAAAGAACAGCTCGGTGTAGAAGCGGCCCCCAGACGTCGCGGTGGCGGCCCTTGAAGTCGAGCACGCAGCAGATCGATCTCCGCGAGACCCAGCGCCGCGCCGTGAGCGTCTGCGCATCGGTGTGGAACCGGCCGCCGCGATTGCCGAACAGCGTACCGCGCGCCGGCACGGCCAACAGGTCGCCGAACGGGCTGACGCGATTTTGCAGCGGGATGGGATGGCTCTATGGCGTGTCGAAGCGCGATTTCGGCCGGCGTGCTTTACCTTCGTCATGGCCGGGATTGTGCCGGGCATCCACGTCTTTCTTGCCATATCGCAAGACGTGGATGCCCGGCACAAGGCGGGGCATGACGACGCGATTCAACGCGAACGGAAGTTGGCGGGCACGATCGCGATCGTGTCGCCGTGCGGCGCGCCGGGCCAGTATTCGTCGCCGATCCGCAGCGCGGTCGAGGCGGCGTCGAAGGTGGGTGCCCCGGGGTGACGAAAAACTTCCCGGGTCGCAAGCCTCACGGGATCGATCCTCAGGACGGAAAACGAGCTGGTACAGAGCTGCTTGGTGTTGGGGGCGCACAGCCCAGCAAGTGCCGCCACATCGGTCAACCGCGTCCTCGCGCACCCGACGATGCGCCCCAATCAAGGGCCGTCGCAAACCTGGATCTCCCCGGGCCGGTCTTTCCAACAATGACAGATTTATTCTGTTGTCGAGACTTCTCGTGCCTTCTGGGCGCGCCACCGGCCGTGCCCCAGCGGAGCAAGCGAAACCCACCAGCCGATGCCCCGTATGGACGAAACCTCCGGATTTCGGCTCGCTCCATCCCACCTGCTTGCTCCGTCCTCACGCGCATACCTTAGCCCATTGTACTGAAACAAAATATGGTATTTAATAGAGTTGCGCTGTGAGGCCTCCATGAAATTCAAAGTGATTGCACATGGCCAAGGACTGCCCAGGAACGCCAAGAGCGTCGTCATCCTTCTGACTGACGGATGGGACGACTGGTTCAAATACAATACAATGTACAACGTGTTCTACTATGACAACAAAGGTGATTACCAGAGGATCGGTGAAGTCAAAATCGGCGAATTCGATATGGCCAAGGGTCAGCGAAGGGCCAATATTCCCGGAGAATTCGAGACACTCGATGACGCGTTTTTCTCCCTGGGGCAGGACGACAGCTATTATGAACAGCTCAACCGGCTGGGCGATGATATCCGCGATGAGTTTCTCACAGCCATGCGCGATGTCGCGAAGGATGCGGACCTATTCGAACGCGCTCTGGGGGAAGATGTTACCGGCGTGTCGCTACTGCGCTTTGTCTCCGACGAGTCGGTCAGAGGTCAGTTCCGCCGGATGGCCCAGGGTGGCGCGCGACTGACTAAATTCTCTTTTTCCTACACTCCGCCACCGTGGGGCCGCAAAAACCAGCCGCCAACCTTCAAGTTCGAAGTGGAGCCGGAAACAACGCCGCCAACCAATGTCCATGTGCTCATCGGCCGCAACGGCGTCGGGAAAACCCACACCGTGAACCAGATGACGAATGCATTGGTGCGACCTGACGATGGCTCCTACGGCGTGTTCGCGTGGGAGGAGGATGCGAACCGGTTCGGTGGAACCGGGGCGTTCCCCAACATCGTCTCTGTGACATTCAGTGCATTCGACCCGTTCCAACCGCTTCCCACCCGCGAGAACAAGCTGTCCTCAGTCCGCTACCAATATGTGGGCTTAAAGCATGTCGGGAAGGACGAAGAAGGTAATCCAAAGCCCCCGAAATCACCGGATGACCTGGCCGCCGATTTCGGCCAGTCGGTCCAGGTGATCGTCACACAGGCCGCCAAGCGCGAGCGTTGGAAGCGCGCATTGACTATCTTGGAATCGGATCGGATCTTCAAACGCGCCGAAGTGTGGAAGCTGATCGAAGAACATCAGGCTTTGCTTGAGACGCTCGAACCACGCGAGGCGCTCAAGGAGCTTCGAAAGCAAGCGCGCGATCTGTATGCAAAGCTGAGTTCGGGTCACAAGATCGTTCTTCTCACGATCACCTGCCTGGTAGAGACCTTGGAAGAACGTTCTTTGGTGCTAGTCGACGAGCCCGAGGCCCATCTTCATCCGCCGCTCTTATCCGCCTTTATCCGGTCGCTGTCTGACCTCCTGATCAACCGGAATGGCGTTGCGATCATAGCCACCCACTCACCGGTAATCCTCCAGGAGGTGCCGCGGACGTGCGTCTGGGTGCCGTCCGGAATGTGGTTGGAATTGAGCGACGCGATCTCCGACGGCTGTGAACTTACCTGATTGGCATTTTTCGTTCAAAGCGTTCCTTGGCTCGAGCAGGCGAGCCAATAGGAAGGCCGCTGGTGCGTTTTTCTGGAATGGACCGCATCGTAGGTACCCCCTTTTTGGGTTGATCACGCGGCAAGATCGATTGGCTGATCGATTGGCTTTGTGTCGAGCGTCTGCCATCCATCGACCTTGCGCATGTTGATCTGACCGGACGCGAGCAGCGCCCAGAACAGCATGGCAGCGGTGTCTGCCGACGGCAGCACGGTCTGAGTCTTGATCCTTCGCTTGAACTCCTCGTGCAGCCGCTCGATCGCGTTTGTGGTTCGCACGCTACGCCACTGGCCAGGCGGCAGCCGTGTGAAGGCGAACAACCGATCGCCCGCTTCCTCCAGGCTGTCGGCGACGGCACGATGCTTGAGCCGCCATTTGCGGATGAAGGCCTTGCGGCGGGCGGCGATCTCCTCGCGGGTCGCGGCGTAGATCATGTCGTTGTAGTCGGCGGTGACCTCGTCATGCAGACGCTCAGGTGCGTGCGCCAGCAGATTCCTGTGCTTGTGGACCGTGCACCTCTGCACCGGCACGCCGTCCCAGACGGCTGCAATCGCGCTGTCGAGCCCGCCGGAGCCGTCGACGATGAGGAACTCGGGCCGTCGCAGGCCGCGCCGGATGAGATCGTCGAGCACGCTGCGCCAGGCCTCGGCGCTCTCCCCGCCCATGCTTTTGATCGCGAGCAGCACCTTCTGGCCGTCCGCGCGCACGCCGAGAACGACCAGCAGCGAGATGGAGGTCGCTTTGCGATCGAGCCGCACCCGCACCACCGTGCCGTCGAGGATGAGCCGCACGATCGGCTCGGCGGCCAGCGAGCGGGCATTCCAGGCGTCCCAGTCGCTCTTCACCTTGCGCCACGTCCGGCTCACCGTGTCCTTGCCGACCGCGCCGCCGAACAGCGCGGCGAGCGCCCGGCGCACCCGGCGCGTATTGGTGCCGGCGAGGTAGGTGCTCGCGATCAGCGCGTCGGCCGCCAGCGTGCGCCGCTGATAGGCCCGCAGCGCCTGGCTCTTCCATTCCGTCGTCTTGCCTTCGGCGGTGTTTAGCCGAGCGCGCGGCACCTCGATCTCGACCGGCCCGAACGTCCCGGTCAGCAACCGCGTCCGGCTGCCATGGCGGTGGCCCGTCACCGCTGCTCTGCCTTCGTCGGCGGCCTTCTTGCTTCGTTGATAACGCGGCCGCGCAAGCGCATCGTCGAGCTCGCTGCGAATCAGCTCCTCGATGAATCGACGCGCCCGATCGCGCACCTCGGTCTCGATCGGATCGAACCAGTTGTCGAAAAGATCAACAGCCGTCTCGCATGCAGGCTGCACAGAATCGGGCTTCGTGATAGTGTTCGTCATGGCGTGGTCTCCGGTCCGGCGCTTCAACGCCGGATGATTCGAGGTTGATCACCTCGGAGACTACGCCACCCTCATTTCCAACCAACCCCGCGACGGCACCTGCGTCTGGCGGATCCGACGCATCGGAAGGGAGACGAAGATCGAGCGCCCCGCGCAGGAGACCTTCGGCGAGAATGTTGGCACCTTGACGCACGCAATCTTTGGCCTTGAGGTGACCGACTCCGGCTTTCACAAAATGATAAGCGAAGCAGTCGATGAAGGGCTTTCCTACGAAGACATTGTCGATCGATTTGGCGATCAGATCGGCGACGAGGCAAGAGGGATCGCACGATCGCTGATCGCTACACGAGCCGAGAAAGGTCAAACCTGATGTGGGCGATTGAGAAGCCCGATATTTCCGCGCTCGAAACATTCGATACATGCACTGCGGGCATTGTGACCGCCGATCTGAAACATCGATTGCAGGGCATCCGCGGTGCCATCCAAGCGGGCGAGAAAATATTCGATGACGCCGCTGAGACGGCGACCCTCTACCTCATCGCGTCCACAAGCCATGTCGGTGCGGTCACCGCGAGGGAGATGGAAATGCTCTACGATCGCCATATGGCGAGGAGCAAAAGCCGCGGGCGCGCGATCTACGACCGGCTGATGATTGCCGCGGAATATGATATGTGTCCTTTCTGCGGCCATCGCACCGTTTCAACACTCGATCATTCCCTGCCGAAGGCCCTTCACCCGGCGTTCGCGGTGACACCCATCAACCTCATCCCCTGCTGCAAGGACTGCAATCACGCCAAGGGCACCCAGTCTCCAACCACCGAGGAAGACCAGCTTTTGAACGCCTATTACGATGACGTGACCGCGGATCGCTGGCTTTACGCTGCGGTGGTTGAGGGATCGCCGCCGGCAGCCACATTCTCTGTCGAGCCGCCGGATGATTGGGAGGAAGAGATCGGGACGAGGGTTAAGAACCACTTCGCGAAGCTGAATCTGGCAAAGCTCTATGCCTCGCAGGCCGGACGACAGTTTCAGAACATGCGGAGCGCCTTGGGAGAAATCTACGACGCGGCTGGCGTTGATGCCGTCCGCGAAGACCTTTATCGGCGCTTCCGCAGTTGCACCAATGTCATGGTAAATTCGTGGGAGGGCGCCCTGTATCAAGCCGCGGCCACCAATAACTGGTATTGCGACGGCGGATTCCGAGCCTGATATGGCGGCCTCAGGCATGCGGCGGCACAACCGATGTCCGCAACTAGGCGCAAATACGCCATTAACTCGGCCAAAACGAGATGAGCATGACGTCGAAACGTAGCTTTGTATAACAACAAGTTAGCCCGAAAACTTTGTCCCATATCAGAATGAGATTGAATTTATCTCCACGCCTACTGCCTCTTTAAGTTGGGAAGGGTAAAAGAAGATGGGCGATCCGTATTGTCCCATGGTTCGGAGCCAATTTTGCGGGTCGCGCGTGGTCTGTATCAAATTCGGCTTCGTTGAATAGGGTCGAAGGAGATTTGCAGACCTTTCCGCCATCTACGATCGACTTTAGAGCCGCAATGGAAGCCGGGGACTCAATTGCCTCAATCAACGCGGGAACGACGTTCTCATAAGGGTCAACCATCATTCCAACCATCGCGGCGACCGGCTGGGCTTTGCTGTAGATGCCCGTCACAAACCGCCCCATCCCGCTGGACCCGACGTACGCGGCGCGAGATCTCGCATGTCGCGTTAGCTTCTTGAACTCGAATACGAGTTGAAAACCGACCTGAGCGTCAGTCCACCCGTAACTGATGTCAGTGCGGCGTTCTTCGGTAACTTTCCCGGTCGTCTCGTCCATCATACCGATGACGTTCTCGCACGCCCACATACCTAGCAGGCCGGCCTCCCACGCTGTAACCTGCTCCACATGAATCTTGATCGCCTTCGTCAGCCGCGGCTCCTTCATCCTGCCGTTGAAATGCAACGGTCTGGAAATCAGAAATTCCCAACTCTTGCAGATCGCCGTCGCAGCTTGCGCGGCTGTTTCCAGAGGAAAAGCATCGAACCAATGCGTCGCTGGTGTGGTCTGAGCCACGCTCACGCCACCTCCGTGTCAGAACGCCGGCGATGGCGCAATTGTACGTCTCGCACAATGTGCTCGGCGTCCAGTCGCGCTTGGCGAATGGTCCAATTGCGGCGGATAAGCGGCCGGGCAAGATAGATCGTTTCGTTCGACCACACATATGTGTCGGGTACGAGGTGCAGAGACTCGCCGGAGGGGATAACGGATAGCCCCATTTGGCGGACCGCGCTTAGCGCGGCATGTGCAAGCTGGTCATCTATCCTCGTCTCTACCTGCGCCCCCGCCGTTTCGGCGTTATCAAACGTGATCTTGGCGACGCCGATGCCGCCGGCGCGCGCCGGTATGCTGGAGATCACATCTACACCGAAGCGCCCGCGGCCACCGGTCCGCTTTCGCCACTCTGTCAAGGACTGGCCCAGCGCGCGCGCATAGCGGCCAAGGTCCGCCTTGGCCGCCGCGCCCTGGGCGATCGTATTCAAGCTCGAATAACTCCGCGGCCGGATCGAAGGCAGCATCACCCCCACAGTCTCAAGGACGAGCGCCTTTTCTTCAGCCGAGACATCGAAGTAGTCAAACACATCATTGTCGATATCTTCTCGGCTGTCCTCATAGGCCTTACGCTGGTTCAACTCATCGAGCGCCGCGAGGCGATCCATTCTCGTGCAGATGCGCCGCAGGGCGTCGTGCGCCTTTTGCCGGTCGGGTGCGGCGCTCGGTTCGAAAAATGGAAAGTGCTGAACATCTACGAGATGGACTGCATTACGCTCGCAGAGCATTTTCCATGCGGTCATCATCAGAAAATATTGCGCCAGACTCGATCGGAGGAAGGCCGCCAGAAGCTTGAGCAGCGGCGCATCATCCCCGTCTCCCGCTATGACGGCTATGCTATGCGTGAACGATGCCGGCGCGTCGTAGTAGACCGCGCGGATGGACAGATCTTCTCTGGAAAAACCATCGGTAAAGAGAACGCGCGGGCCTTTGAACACAGCCCGGATGCGCTCGTCTAAACCGACAACCGTTGCGTGGTCTCTGGGCCATGCCGTCAGGAGATCGGGATGAAGCACGGGCGAACCTGCACTCAGTGCTTCCACTGGAACATACCGCATTCGCCGCAACGGTCCTGCATCCATCGCTTCGCGGCTGGCATCCGCGGTGTGGATTCCCTTGCGCGCAATGAGCCGCGCCGCGGGACCGCTGCCGCATAGATCCTCCAGCGTGCCGTAACCCGCCAGCCTGGCGATAAGCGCGACATCCGCCAGATTCCCCCACATTAACGTCACGAGGATTGCGGGGTCATCGATCACCGATAACGTCTGTAACATCTGCCTATCGGCCGACTGCATTGTCAGACGCCCGAAGGCCAGACTCACGTCCGCCTTCGGCACGCAATAGTCGAAGACCTCACCGAAGGTGGGCCCCTCCTTCTCGGATCGCCGGGAGGCTAAGAATACGTGGCACGTGTGCTCGGCACTGGGAAACAGCAGGGCCTGAAGATCGCCAAAATTGATCAACCGGTCGGGGCGCACTGCCGTAAAGAGCGACGCGATGAACTTCGCGTTGGTCGGGGCAAGGAAAAGGGCAATCGGCAAAATTAGACAAACACGACCGTTGGAATCGACAAAGTCGAGCACGCGGAGTGCGAATGCCGCCGCGATTTGCCGGAGGGCAACCTGCGCCCCCACTTGCACTTTCCATTTGTCGGCGGACGTCACACTGCGGCCAGAGGCTTCGCCCCAAGGCGGGTTTGAGATCGCAAGAGAGAAACGCTTCCGCGCGAACCCGTGCTCAGGATTGAAAATGTCGGCCTCGTCGCCGTGAAGGAGATTCTTACCCCCGAGGTTGGGTAGTTTCGCCCCACCCGTCTTTTGAGCTTCCATGATGTCTGCTGGATCGAGACCCTCAAGGAGAGACAGATAGAGGCTGAACGCCGTCACACGGCAGGCCATCTGATGAATGTCCGCGCCGAAAATTCTGTGAACCAGAAGATCGCGCCGGCCTTTGAAGTCGAGCGAACCCCCGTCGCGCGCTTCCTTGAGCGCTATCAGACGTCGATACACCGTGGTCAGTAGGATCCCCGAGCCACACGCGCCATCGAAGATTGTCTCCGACAGGGGATCCGCGGAAACGGCCAGAGCCTGGTCGACGGCAAGCATCGCGAGATGGCGAGGCGTGTAATAGGCGCCCGTGCGCGCTTGCACGTCCGGAGACAGGAATGACTCGTAAAGTCCCGAGAGCAGCTCTACCGGGATGAATTTAAAATCGTAGTTCCAAAAATCTCCTTGGCCGGTCTTCAGATCAGTTCGGCTGAGAAAGGCGTTGAGCAAGTCGAGCCCGACCTTGTTGAGCACGCCCCACGGGTCGTGCCGGTCGTCACTCAGGAAGTCGCCATTGAAATCCCCTTGCAGGCAGTCGATCAGATGGCGCACACCTACTTGGTCGGACCCGATGATCAATTCATGGAGGCCCTTAACGTTCCGCCGCCTGCGATAGGTCTCGCCGACAATCTCCCGATGTTCGAGATAGGACAGAAACAACACCTGCCCCATCAGAAGCTCGGCGCGCTGTCGCTGCCGATCGAGACTAGCGCGTCCATCGAAACCGAATTTGCTCAGTTGCTTGACCGCCTCCGACAGATTGGCGAGGAGATGGCTGTCCACTCGTGCCTTGGTGTCGAACCAGTCCGGAAGTCGACGCACGATATTCGCCGATGCAATATCGAGAGCAGAAAACTCGCCATCGGGGTGAGCGTCGGTGAAGGCCATCGGCTTGATCGCATCGCGCAGCCGGCGCGCCGGCATGACGCGGGCCTGTTGGGCCGAAATATCAATCACGACGTTGATGAGATTCTGGTTCCAGACTTTCTGGCGAATCTCGTCGAGCGTTTGGTCCGAGAGGGGCCGACCGTCATCGCTCGCCAGGAATGCGACGGAGGGAACACCCTCAACGTCGAAGACTGCTTTAGCGCGGACGCTGCCTTGTGGATTCAGAAGCGTCCGTAACTCACGCGAATAGGTGTGGATTCGCGGCACGTCCCGCTCCGTACGATGAAGCCGAAGCGGTTCATCGGCATAGCCGAGGCGTTCGAGCCAGCTCTGGAGCGGCTCAATCATCTGTCCGAGCCTCCGTGGCGGTTCCGGAGAGGGCATGAGAACATAACACGAACACGTTGGGATGCAATCTGTTCTCTTCCTCCGCGGAGAGATGAAAAGGCATTGGGCCCTGGACCATCAACCGGTCTTCCTAAGATCTTGTTTTTATTACAGTATATTTGTTAAATTGAGCTAAAGAGCTAGAGCTACTCCCACTCGATCGTCCCCGGCGGCTTACTCGTCACGTCATACACCACCCGGTTCACGCCCTTGACCTCGTTGATGATCCGCGTCGCCACGTAGCCGAGGAACGCCATGTCGAACGGATAGAAATCCGCCGTCATGCCGTCGGTCGACATGACCGCGCGCAGCCCCACCACGTAGTCGTAGGTGCGCCCGTCGCCCATCACCCCCACGGTCTTCACCGGCAGCAGCACCGCGAACGCCTGCCAGATGTCGTCGTAGAGGCCGGTGCGGCGGATTTCCTCGATGTAGATCTCGTCGGCCAATCGCAAAATGTCGAGCTTGTCCCGGGTGATCTCGCCCGGGCAGCGGATCGCGAGGCCGGGGCCGGGGAACGGGTGGCGGCCGACGAAGGCCTCGGGCAGGCCGAGCTCGCGGCCGAGCGCGCGCACCTCGTCCTTGAACAGCTCGCGCAGTGGCTCGACCAGCTTCATGTGCATGCGCTCGGGCAGGCCGCCGACATTGTGGTGCGACTTGATGGTCACCGACGGGCCGCCCGTGTGGGAGACGCTCTCGATCACGTCGGGGTAGAGCGTGCCCTGCGCTAAAAACTCGGCGCCGCCGATCCTTTTTGCTTCCTTCTCGAACACGTCGATGAAGAGCTTGCCGATCGTCTTGCGCTTGGCCTCAGGATCCGTGACGCCCTCGAGCGCCTCGAGGAAAATGCGCGTCGCATCAACGTGCACCAGCGGGATGTTGTAGCTGCCCCTGAACAGGGCCATGACCTTCTGTGCTTCGCCAAGGCGAAGCAAGCCGTGGTCGACGAACACGCAGGTGAGCTGGTCGCCGATCGCCTCGTGGATCAGCACCGCCGCGACCGCCGAGTCGACGCCGCCCGAGAGGCCGCAGATCACCTTGGCGGTGCCGACCTGGCGGCGGATCTTCTCGATCGCCTCGTCCTTGAAGGCGCGCATGGTCCAGTCGCCGCGGCAGCCGGCGATGCGGCGCACGAAGTTGCGCAGCAGTGCGGCGCCGTGCGGCGTGTGCATCACCTCGAGGTGGAACTGGGTGGCGTAGAATTTTCGCCCCTCGTCGGCGATCATGGCCATCGGCGCGTTGGGCGCCCGGCCCGTGACCTCGAAGCCCTTGGGCAGCCGCGTCACCCGGTCGCCGTGGCTCATCCACACCGGATAGCGCTCGCCGACCTGCCAGATGCCCTCGTAGAGCGCCGAGGGCTTGGTCACCTCGACCTCGGCGCGGCCGAACTCGCGATGGTGCCCGCCCTCGACCTCGCCGCCGAGCTGCTGCGCCATCGCCTGCTCGCCGTAGCAGATGCCGAGGACGGGTAAGCCGGCGTCGTAGATCGCGGCCGGCGCGAGCGGCGCGTCCTTGTCGGTGACCGAGGCCGGGCCGCCCGACAGGATCACGGCCTTCGGGCGCATCTCGCGGAACGCGCGCTCGGCGTTCTGGAACGGCACGATCTCGCAAAAAACCTTCTCCTCGCGCACCCGGCGGGCGATCAGCTGGGTGACCTGCGAGCCGAAATCGACGATGAGGATCTTGTCGTGAGTCGCGGGCTGGTCCGTCATGGACAGCAAGTAGCGATTCGAGCGGCGGGCCGCAACCGAAAGCGCGAGGGCTGTGCACTCTTCACCCTCCCCTGCAGGGGGAGGGTCGGAGCGCGTCGAGCGCAGCGAGATGCGATCCGGGGTGGGGTGAGGCCGCCTCAGCCACCCCACCCCGACGACGCACACTTCGTGTGCGCCGTCGACCCTCCCCCTTCAGGGGAGGGTGAAGCGTGCGTAGGGTGGGCGAAATCGCCTGCTCCTACCCGTCCGCGTGGGCACGGCGCTTCCGCGATTTTGCCCACGCGGATGGACCGCGCGACGCGCCGTGCCCACCCTACGCGCTCTTCACCATCACGCTGACAAAAAACCCATCCGTATCCGTCCGCCGCGGGGTCATCTGCAGGCCCTCGTCCGACATCAGCACGGCCTGGCGGAAGATCAGCGCGCGCTCGCCGAGCGGGGCGAGCAGCTCGGCCGGCGGCGCCACCGCGAACTCCGGGTGCCGCGCCAAAAACGCGCGCACCTGGTCGGCGTTCTCCTCGGCGAGCACCGAGCACGTGATGTAGGCGATGCGGCCGCCCGGCTTGACCAGCGGCGCGGCGCGGTCGAGGGCCGCGACCTGCTCCTTCATGCGCACCTCGAGCGCGCCCGGGCGGGTGCGCCACTTGGCGTCGGGATTGCGCCGCCAGGTGCCGGTGCCGGTGCAGGGCGCGTCGATCAGCGCGAGGTCGAATGATCCGTGCCGGTCGGCCAGCAGGTCCTCCGGGCCGGCCGGGGTGTGGACCTGCACGTTGCGGGCGCCGGCGCGCTCCAGCCGCTTGTGGATCGGCGCGAGCCGCCGCTTGTCGAGATCGGTCGCGTAGATCTGGCCCTTCTGCTTCATCAGCGCCGCGAGCGCGAGCGTCTTGCCGCCGGCGCCGGCGCACAGATCGATCACCTGCTCGCCAGGCTTGGCGCCGCTCAGCAGCGCGGCGAGCTGCGAGCCCTCGTCCTGCACCTCGATCAGCCCGGTGAGGAACGCCGGCTCGGCGTGGATCGCGAGGTTCTTCGCGTCCGCCGCGACCGCGATGCGCAGGCCGACCGGCGACCAGCGGGTCGGCGTCACGTGCAGATGCTTGAGCGCCTCGGCGGTCTTGTCGCGGTTCGCCTTGATGGTGTTCACCCGCAGGTCGATCGGCGCGCGGCGCGCCAGCGCGGCGCCCTCGGCGGCGCGCTCCTCGCCGAACACGCGGGCGAAATGCGGGTCGAGCCATTCCGGATAGTCGCCCGCCACATGCGCGGGCGCGCCCGCGAGCGAGCCGTCGCGCAGCGCGGCCCGCTCGGCCTCGCTCAGCGGCGCCGGCGCGAAGCGCGCGCCGTCGGCGAGCCGGTCGATGCCCGCGACGTCGAGCCCACGCTCGAGCCGCAGCATGCCGAGCAGCGCCGCGCGCGGCGCCTCGTCGCCCATCAGGAAGGCGGCCGACGCCTTGCGGCGCAGCGAATCATAGACCAGCCCCGCGATCGCGGCGCGGTCGCCCGAACCGGCGAAGCGGTGCGCCAGGCCCCAGTCCTTGAGCGCATCGGCGGCCGGGCGGCGGCGCGCGTCGAGATCGGCGATCACCTCGATGGCGGCGGAGAGGCGGGCGGACGGTGTCATCTCAGGTGCCGGCAAGAATCTCGACCGCGAACATCACCCACATGACGAACAGCACGATCGCGCCGAGGCCGTAGGCCTGGCCGCGCCACAGCACCTCGTTGCGGGTGACGTGGATGCCGGCATGCACGATGCGCGAGAGGACGAAGATCCAGGCGAGGATGACGAACAGAAGGTCGGCGTGGCGCAGCACGATCAGCAGGATCACCAGCACGTAGAAGAGGACCGGCACCTCGAACTGGTTGGCGAACGAGTTCATGAACTGGGTGGTGCGCGCCGGCCAGCCCGGCTCGCCCAGCGCGATCCGACGCCGGTCGACCGCGCCGCCCTTGATGTCGCGCGTGCGCAGCGTCGCCATGCCGAACCACAGCGCGAAGGTGAGCGCGACCTGGACGAACAGCGGAATGAGAATGGCCTGGACCATCATGCGAGGCGCCCCGGTTGCGACTGGGCCATACGTGGTGGAAATGCGCACGCGTTACAATGGGTGCAGCGCGTTTACTTGCCGGCCTTGATCACCGTGATCCTGACGACCGCCAGCGTCTTTGCATCGATGTCGAACGCGATCCTGTCGCCGGCCTTGAGCCCGGCGAGCAGGCTTGCGGGGTCGACCGCATAGTTCATCTCCATCGCCGGCATGTAGCCCGGGATGTCGCCGGCGTCGATGACCAGCTGATGCACGCGCGCCAGCACGGCCGTGACGGTGCCGCTGCCGTGATAGGTCTGCGCCGCGGCGCCCGCCGCACCGGTCAAGGCGACGAACCCCGCGATGGCCGCCGCATGCGCCGCTGACGCTCGCAACACCCAATCCTCCGGTCCGCAACTGGTCGACGTCACCGTCATCATATCGCGCCTTGCGCGCGCACGGGAGGGGCAGTGTTCGTCATGGCCGGGCTTGTTCACCCGTCCGTAGCTTGCGAAGCAAGCGAAGGCGGGTCCCGGCCATCCACGTCTTTCTTCGCCGCGAAGATGTGGATGCCGCATTCGCGGGCATGACGCCGCAAAAAGCTCGCTCACACCCGGCGCACTTCACGGATTTGCCAACATCCCGTACCATTCATGCCGCCCATACCGAACGGGAGGATGCAATGCTGCGGGTTTCGCTTCGGATTTCGCTTCTGACGCTCGCTTTTGCGCTGGCCCTGCCGGCGCTCGCCAATGCGGAGACGCCGCGCGACGTGCTGCGCAATTTCGGCATGCTGGGGACCTGGGCGACCGATTGCGGCCGGCCGTCGGGCGAGGACAATTTCTACACCGTCTATGCCGGCATGACGGACGGCAACGTGCGGCGCACCTACTACAACACGCCGGACCGCGAGAAGCCGTACAACGAATACATCATCACGCGGGCGATCCGCCTGCCCGCCGACCAGCTTTCCTACCGGCAGGAAGGCGCGGCCGAGCACGACAAGATCGACGTGGTCCTGCTCAAGGACGGCAACAAGTACAAGATCTGGTCCTCGGTGCGCGACGACGGCGAGGTTCTGGTCGAGAACGGCAAGTTCCCCAAGAGCGGCGACGAGAGCCCCTGGCAGGCGAAGTGCCACGACTAGCTGACCTTCCCCCTCGAAGCCGCACCATCGCACGTGAGGTGAGCACGGCGCCTGCGCTCCTTCTCCCCCTTCAGGGGGAGAAGAGCCTGCCCCCGACTTGATCGGGGGTCAGGATGAGGGGGCGCCTCCGCAAACTCCGGGGGTGGCGACTCGTGGAGAGACCCCCTCACCCCGACCCGCCTTCGCCAAGTGGCTACGGCGGGGCAGGCCCTCTCCCCCTGAAGGGGGAGAGGGAGCGCAGGCGCCGAGCTCGCATCTCCTGCGACGCCCCGGCCCTTGAGCGCGCACGCGCGGCGGACCATATGCGTGGGCATGGCGACCGCATTCCGCATCGGCGACCACGTCAGCTGGAATTCCGAGGCCGGCCGCGTCTCCGGCCACATCATCCGCGTGCACACCGCCGACGTGACCCGGAAGGGCTACGTCCACCACGCGAGCGCGGACGCGCCGCAATACGAGATCAAGAGCGACAAGACGGAGCATATTGCGTTGCATAAAGGCTCCGCGTTGCGGCGGCTGCCCCGCTGAAGGAACCTCGACAGTCTCGCATTTCCGCTTTACGTAAGTCATAATTTCTGCGAAGCTTGTGCATGATCGTCAGCTACCGGGGCAAGAAGACCGAACGGTTTGCCGATGGCAGATTTGTTCGAGAGTTTTCCGGTTTTGCCCGACAGGCGGAAATTCGGCTTGATCGGTTGGACGCGGCGACAAGCCTGAAGGATCTCGCCGCCTTGCCCGGCAACCGCCTGGAAGCGCTCAAGGGCGGCCGGGCGGGTCAGTACAGCATCCGCATCAATGATCAATGGCGGATCTGCTTTGAATGGCCCGAACGCTCGCCCGGACCGATCAACGTGGAGATTGTGGACTATCACTGATCAGATGACCAACCCGCGGGCCGATGGCCCACCTGACGAGGGAGAACGATGGCACGCACCCCCATTCACCCCGGCGAGCACCTCGCCGAAGAGCTCGGCGAGCTCGGCCTTTCGGCGGCCGAGCTGTCGCGCCAGATCGACGTTCCGGTCAATCGCATCACTGGGATCATCAACGGCCAGCGCGGTATCACGGCCGATACCGCCTTGCGACTCGGGCATTGGTTCGGGACCAGTCCGCAATTCTGGCTGAACCTGCAGTCGCTCTACGAGCTGCGTCTGGCGCGCGCGGAAATCGGCGAGCGCGTCGACAAGCTCCCCAAATTGACCGACCGCAAGCGCCGGAGTGGGTGCCGTCCGGAATGTGGTTGGAATTGAGCGACGCGATCTCCGACGGCTGTGAACTTACCTGATTGGCATTTTTCGTTCAAAGCGTTCCTTGGCTCGAGCAGGCGAGCCAATAGGAAGGCCGCT
>Ga0335081_10002408_pt1 | contig 29485 bp, 30 predicted proteins | sample Lox_Sample_35_FD_206713 | JGI IMG/M metagenome (GOLD analysis project Ga0335081, IMG submission 206713) | Soil microbial communities from Loxahatchee National Wildlife Refuge, Florida, United States - Lox_Sample_3.5 | ecosystem: Environmental > Terrestrial > Soil > Wetlands | place: USA...
AGGGCGACCTCAACTGGCAGCTCGCTCGCGCGGAAGCCGCGTGGCTCGAGCTCCAGTCGCAGCTCGAAGAGATCGAGCGCTCGTAGGTGCGAATCTCGCTCGCACCGGGGGTTGGGATGAATCCCGAGCAAGGCAATCACTCCGGAGGCAGCTGCACTTCCGCGGCGATGCGCCACGCGCCGGCGGCGTCGCGCTGCCACACGTGCACGTAGTAGCCGGAAGCCTCCTCGGCGCTGCCGATGAAGCGCACGTAGCGGCCGTAGGTATAGCCCAGATCGTCGCTCATCGAGGCACCCGCGCCTGCCGGCGTCCACACCACGCGGCGGCCGGTCGCGGCGAGCGCCTTGCGCGCCGCATCCGCGCCCACCAGCGCGAAGCTCCCGTCCCGCAGAATGCGCACCGAGCTGGCGAGGAGCTCGAAGTACGACGGTGCGTCGCCGGGATCCGGATCGAGGCTCCGGCCCCTCCGCTCGAGCGCGAGCAGCGCCTCCTTGCCTCGCCCGCCGAGGCTCGCGAACAGCAAACCGGGCGTGCGCGGCGCGCGATCGCTCGCTGGCCCTAGCGAACCGGGAGCCGGCGCCGACGGGGTGGCGACTCCGGCATCGACCGCCACGCGCCATGTGCCGCTGTCGCGCTTCCACACCGTGAAGTAGTAGCCGTAGCGCGCGGGCGCGGGCGCATCGCGCGCATTGGCGAGCGAGTACGGACCCGTCGTGTAGCCGAGGTCGGCCGCGCGCGCGACCGCGCCGGCCTGCGGCGACCAGTCGAGGATGAGCGCCAGCGGATCCGCCGGCGCGGGTCGCACCAGCAGGCGCTCGCGCATCACGCCCGGTCCGGGCCGGAAGTCTATGCCGTCGGCCGCGAAATGCTCGAGAAAGGCGGCGCGAATGCCGCGTTCGGTCGCATCCTTGGCGAAGCCGCGCTCCACCATGAAAAGATCCGCGAGCGCAGTGTCCGGCGCGCCGGGCTGGCTCGCGCAGGCGCCGAGCACCAGCGCGGCGAGCAGCGAAGAAATCCAGCGAGCGCCAAAAGCGCCGGCGAAGCGGGCGGCGCTCATTCGTGTCCCCGGGCTCAAGGCAAAGAACAATCGACAAAAAACCAGGCCGGATCAGAGCATACCCGCCGCGCGCAGTCCAGCCGCGTCACACCTGCGCCGGCGCCGCGGGAGGACCGTTATCGCCCCAGGGTGCAACGCGCACGAGCAGCGCCATGCCCGGCAACGCCAGTGCCGTGCACAGCAGGAAGAAGGCGAACCAACCGGTCTGCTCGACCGTCCAGCCGGTCGACGCGTTGACCAGCGCCCGCGGCACCGAGGCCAGGCTCGTGAACAGCGCGAACTGCGTGGCCGTATAGCGCGGATCGGTCGCCCGGGCGATGAAGGCGGTGAACGCCGCGGTCCCCAGACCCACGCCGAGCGCCTCGAAGGCAATGACCCCCGCGAGCAGCGCCCGGTCGGGCCGGTGCACGTACGCGAGCCAGGCGAAGCCGAGGATCGAGACGACCTGCACGACGCCGAACAGCCAAAGGGCGCGGTTGATGCCGAGCTTGAGCATCCACAGGCCCCCCAGCAGCCCGCCGATCACGCTCGCCCACAGGCCGGCGTTCTTGGCGATGACCCCGATCTCCGACTTGGAGAAGCCCATGTCGAGGTAGAACGGCGTGGCGAGCGCCGTGGCCATCGAGTCGCCGAGCTTGTAGAGAAAGATGAACGCCAGCACCAGGAGCGCCTGCGCGACGCCGGAGCGGGTGATGAATTCGCGGAACGGCTCGACCACCGCCTGCTTGAGCGTGCGCGGCGCCGGCCGCGCGAGCTTCGGCTCGGATACGAGCAGCGTGTTCACGATCCCGGGCAGCATGAACAGCGCGGTCACGGCGAACACGCTGCGCCACGGCAGGAAATCGGCCAGCACCAGCGCGAGCGCGCCCGGCACGAGGCTCGAGATGCGGTATGCCTGGACGTGGATCGCGTTGCCGAGCCCGAGCTCCTCGTCGGGCAGCAGCTCGCGCCGATAGGCGTCGAGCACGATGTCCTGGGTCGCGGCGAAGAAGGCGACCGCGGCGGCGAGATAGGCGATGCCCCACAGATCGAGCTTGGGCGAGAGCGCGCCGAACCATGGAATGGAGACGAGCAGCAGCGCTTGTGTGGCGAGCATCCAGCCGCGCCGCCGCCCGAGCACCGGCAGGACGTAGCGGTCGAGCAGAGGCGACCAGACGAACTTCCAGGTGAACGGGAGCTGGATCAGCGCGAAAAGGCCGATCGCGCTCAAATTGACGCCCTCGGAGCGCAGCCACGCGGGCAGGAGGTTGAGGAGCACGTAGAGCGGCAGCCCGGAGCTGAAGCCGGTGAAGACGCAGATCAGCATCCGCCGGTTCAGCAGCGCCGCTCGCCAGCCGATCGGCGAGCCGTTCATGCGCGGCATTTTAGGGCCTGTTAAGGCTATGGGCGCGACACTACTTTGCGCCGCGCCCCGGGTCCCGACGGAAGCGGTAGATCGCGAGCGATCCGAACAGATTCGGAAGCCACCTCACGCGGCGGGCGTCGTGCAGCACGACCCGCTCGAGCACGTCGAAGCCGTGCACCGCGCAGAAGGCGTCGAAGTCGGCGACCGTGCACAAGTGCACGTTGGGCGTGTCGTACCACTGGTATGGCAGGCTCGAGGAGACCGGCATGCGCCCGAGCAGCACCTGGCTGCGGTGCGACCAGTGGCCGAAGTTGGGGAAGGTGACGATCGCCTCGCTCCCGACGCGCAGCATCTCGAGCACGATGTCCTCGGTGTGGCGCATCGCCTGCAGCGTCTGCGAGAGGATCACGCTGTCGAAGCTCGCGTCGTCGAAGCCGGCGAGCCCGGTCTCGAGGTCGCCCTGGATGACGTTCACGCCGTTGCCGATCGAGGCGAGAACGCCCGCGTCGTCGATCTCGATGCCGTAGCCGGTGACGCCCCGCGCTTCGCGCAGGTAGGCGAACAGGCTTCCGTCGCCGCACCCCAGGTCGAGCACGCGGGCGCCGCGCTCGATCCAGCCGGCGATGGTCGAGAAATCCGGACGCAGGATGCGGGTCATCGGGGCACTCGCTCCAGATAGGCGCGCACCACCGCGTGATACTGCGGCGTATCGAGGAGGAAGGCGTCGTGGCCGTGCGGCGCGACGATCTCGGCATAGCAGACGTCGCGCCGGTTGTCGACCAGCGCCTTGACGATCTCGCGCGAGCGCGCGGGCGAGAACCGCCAGTCGGTGGTGAACGAGATGACGAGGAAGCGGCAGGTCGCCGGCGCGAGCGCGAGCGTGAGGTCGCCGCCGGCGGCGGCGGCCGGGTCGAAGTAGTCGAGCGCCTTGGTGATGCGCAGGTACGTATTGGCGTCGAAGTACTCCGAGAACTTCTCGCCCTGGTAGCGAAGGTACGACTCGATCTCGAACTCCGGCGCGAAGGAGTAGTTGAGTCCCTCGCGCAGCGCGCGGCCGAATTTTTCCCCCATCTGCTCGTCGGAGATGTAGGTGATGTGGCCGATCATGCGCGCGACCCGAAGGCCCCGCACCGGCTTTACGCCGTGCGCGTAGTAGTGGCCGTCGTGGAAATCGGGGTCGGTCAGGATGGCCGCACGGGCGACCTCGTTGAAGGCGATGTTCTGCGCCGAGAGGTTCGGCGCCGCGGCGATCACCAGCGCGTTGGCGATGCGCTCCGGATAACGGATCGCCCAGCAGAGCGCCTGCATCCCGCCGAGGCTGCCGCCCATCACCGCCGCGAAGCGCTCGATCCCGAGCCGATCCGCGAGCCGCACCTGCGCGTCGACCCAATCCTCGACCGTGACGATGGGAAAGTCCGAGCCCCATGGCTTTCCGGTCGCCGGATTGACCGACGCCGGGCCGGTCGAGCCGAAACAGCTGCCGATGTTGTTGACGCCCACGACGAAGAACCGGTCGGTGTCCACGGGCTTGCCCGGGCCCACCATGTTGTCCCACCAGCCCTCGCTGTCCTCGCGTCCCGCGTATCTTCCCGCGACATGATGCGACGCGTTGAGCGCGTGGCAGACGAGGATCGCGTTGGCGCGCGCGGTGTCGAGTGCGCCGTAGGTCTCGTACATCAGCTCGAAGGCCGGCAGCTCCGCGCCGGACGAGAGCTTGAGCGGCTCCGCGAACGCGGCGCGCTGTGGCTGCACGATGCCGACGGATCCGGGGGCTGCGCTCGAGGCGAGGTTCATGGGCGACAAAAACCCGATCAGCTTGGCGCTAATCGGGTCGGTCGCAACCGCAAGAGCCTCGCCGCTTTAGCCGCATTTGTCGGAAAGTCCCGCACCGCTGCAGAACTTCCTTCGCGCCCGCAAGGTCGGGTAGGGACAGCCCGTCACCGAGCCATCCCCCCTTAGAACCGGGCGTGCGAGTTTCCCAGCACCCGGCTCAAGCCCCTACTAAGCCGATCCGCTGATCAGCCGGCAATAGTACCGTATCTCATCCAAAGTGCACTTGCTATGGCAGTTCGGATGCAGGAGAACCAGGTTGGATAACAGGTCCGTTCCGCCCAACTGCTTCGGGTAGATGTGATGCGCGTGAAACGCTTGATCCATGGTGATCGGATGCTCGCACACCGGACAGGTTCCGTCCTGGCTCAGCCACAAGCGAAGAAGGCGTTTCCGCTCCTTCAGCTTGCTGATCATCCCGAGCGTGGCTCGTGCTTCGAGCGCCGGCTCCCATTCGGGCAAGAAGGGATTCAAAGTCCCCTTCCACCTTCTTGTGGATGATGATCCTGGTGTCGATCGCCGCATAAAGCTTGACGACGATCGTCCTGCCATGCTGTGTGACTGCGACGTCGTCGAGTATCCACCGACGAGTGCGGAGCCGGGCGAAATAACGATCCTTCACCCAGCGTCGACCCTTCCGCGGATGCCTCCGCTTCGCCCAGTGCCACAGTGCCCGCCATATGCGTTGATGCACGTGCGAGTATGTTTGTCTTGGCGTTGATGGTCTTGTGATATTCCGCCCAGCCCTTGATGACCGGATTGAGCAAACCTATCAGGTTGACGGTCCTCGCCGCTTTGTTCTCCCGGATGATTCCCTGCACCTTGTCCAAGAAGTTCTTGATGTTCTTCTTGGCCGGTTTGATGATCAGCTTGCCCTTGTATTTGCGGACATGCTGTCCCAGGAAATCAAAACCGTCGTCGATATGCGTGATCTTCGTCTTCTCTGATGCAAGACGTAGACCGCGTTGCGCCATGAACCCCTCCACCAGCGGCCTCACCTTTTCTTCCAGCAACTCTTTCGAGGCGCCAGTGATGATGAAGTCGTCGGCGTACCGCACCAAGTTGACCTTGTTGCTGTTGCGCTTCCCAAAATGCTTCTTGAGCAGCGCTTCCAGACCATCCAGCGTCATATTGGCCAAGGTCGGCGAAATCACGCCGCCCTGAGGTGTTCCGGCTTCCGTCGCATACCGCATTTGTGACTCCATATACCCGCACTTCAGCCACTTCCGCAGCACCTCTCGATCCATGGGAATGTGATCGAGCAGCCACGGGTGGCTGATGTGGTCGAAACAGCCTTCGATGTCCGCCTCCAAAATCCACACTGCACTTCGTCCGCTGCGACAATGCCGTTCGGCACTGCTTGATCGCGTCCGCTGTGCAGCGGTAGGGTCGGAACCCATAGCTGTTCGGATCGGCCAGCGTTTCGGCCACGGGTTCCAGCGCGAGAAGGTAGAGCGCTTGCATCGCGCGATCCTTCATCGTCGGTATCCCCAATGGCCGCAGCTTGCCGTTGGACTTCGGGACGTACACGCGCCGCAGCGGCAGCGGTTGGTCCTCGCTAGCATTCGCTCTGCACTCTGCTGCTGTCCAAGCGACTTCGTGCTAGGTACTAAGTGCTAGGTGCTTCGTGCTACGTGCTACATCCTCCGGCCGTGCTCCTATCCCGGTCGTCGGACTACGCGCCTGCGGTGGCTTGGTTGCCAACTGCCAGCTTCTGCCACCCGCGCCGTTTGAGCTCGGTAATCCCACGGACCTTCGACGCAGGCGTAGACCAGACAACATTCTCCACGCCCGGAGTCTTGTGTCCGCGATTCTCGGTCACTCGTCGTACGGCTAATGCCTTGCCGCAATACGAGCGAGTCAGGAACCGTTGCAAGGCTTTCACCCTGCGCCAGTCCCGCTCCTTGGTTGCCTTGGCGATTCGTATCTGCAGGTTTCGAACATTCCTGTTCACCCTGGCCCAGTCGATGCCGTGCCATTCGATCAGGTCTGCCGAAGACGCAGATACAAGTCGCTCGACAAGATGCTTCCTGTCGTCGAACTGCAGGCAGGCTCACTTGCTGTCTCCTTGAAAGTAAAACCCCAGCAAGAAGACGCAAGTCTCCCCCTCCGGGGATCATCGCGTTTCCCGCAGGGGAGATTCATCGAAACTTCTACAGGCAATTCGCCCGTAGAGACCACGTGGAAGCCAGCCCGCTTTCGCGCGGGGTGACGTTCAAACCCCTATCCGGACCGTTACAGCCCGGCGTTCGCTTTCTCCACCATCCTCTACCCGCACTTCCGTCGGCCTCTCTTGCGATCGGCTTGCCTGCGAGGAAACTTCCCTCGCAGGCGGAAATACGGGCTTACCCAGTTCCATACCAGCAACACGAACAGGTTAGGTCCTGCCTCTCCACCGGTGGCGCTTGCGTCGACGTGTCCCTGTATCAGAAAGAGGCATCCGGCCACTTACCTTTTGGTCGGGGCGGCTCTGCTGCTTCCGCCCGGCTTTGATAACGGTGTTTATCAGCAATTCACTTGCGTTGACCCTGCTGTTGAGCCTGACCCCTTGCCCGCGTGCAGCACGCGAACGCATCCCAATCCCTCACGCGACTGAGTATCTCCATCGATGAGGCGTTGTCAGGGCGCTTCGCACGCAACCGTTGCCAGTCACGCACTGCCCTTAGGCTACGACCAGTCGAATAGTCGGTTCCGTCTCGCTCACAAGGAGCGATGGAACCATTGCTGGCATGGCTTTCGCCACGCCACAGCCCGGCTAGAACACCGGACTCTCAGAGGAGTGCCCTTGGTGGCGCGACCTTCTCGGTCGCACCCTGATCGTCAAATCGGCGCGTCGTCGCGTAGTTTAGCGCCGCGCGCCGCGCTGTCAATCGCGCGGGCTGCGGCATCGGCCCACGCGTCTAGGCGTTGAGCTTGTCCAGCAGCGCGGAGAGCTTTGCCGGCTCGTCGATGCTGCGCATGCGCGCGACCAGCGCCTTGGCCGAGCGCATGTCGCTCTTGAGCACGCGCTGCTTCACGCTCAACAAGTGCGCGGGATGCATCGAGAAGTCGAGAAGACCCATGCCGAGGAGCAGCCGCGTGAAGCGCACGTCGCCGGCCATCTCGCCGCACACCGCGATCGGCACGCCGGCCCGGGTCGCGGTGGCGATGCCAAGCGCGATCAGCTTCACCACCGCCGGATGCAGCGCGTCGTAGAGCTGCGACACCGCGTCGTCGGCGCGGTCCACCGCCAGCGTGTACTGGATCAGATCGTTGGTGCCAATGGAAAGGAAGTCGAGCCGCTGCGTGAAGGCGCCGATGGAGAGCACCGCGGCCGGGATCTCGATCATGCCGCCGACCTCGATGCCGGCGTCGAATTCGACCTTCTGCTCGCGCAACGACTCCTTCGCCTGGGCGATGAGCGCCAGCGCCTGCTCGATCTCGCCCACCGAGGAGAGCATCGGCAGGAGAATCTTCACCTTGCCGTGGGCCGAAGCGCGCAGGATGGCGCGCAGCTGCGTGAGGAAGAGCCGCGGCTCGGCGAGGCAGAAGCGCACCGCGCGCAGGCCCAGGGCGGGATTGGGCGCCACGCGGGTCAACCCGTCGAGCCCTTCCTTGTGCTTGTCGGCGCCGAGGTCGAAGGTGCGGATCGTCACCGGCTTGCCCTTCATTCCGGCCGCGACCGTGCGATAAGCCTCGAACTGCTCGTCCTCGGATGGAAGACCGTCGCGGTTCAGGAAGAGGAACTCGGTGCGGAAGAGCCCCACGCCGCTCGCGCCGTTCTCGATCGCCGGCTCGAGGTCCTCCGGCAACTCGATGTTGGCCATGAGCTCGATACGGCAGCCGTCGAGCGTGGTCGCCGGCGTTGTGCGCAGCCGCTTGAGCTTGGCGAGCTCGAGCTCCAGCTCCTCCTGGCGCAGGCGATATTCGGCGAGCACCGAGCGGTCAGGATTGACGATGACGACGTTGCGGCCGCCGTCGACGATCAAAAGCTCGTTCTCGCGGATGAGCGCGCGCGCGTTGTGCATCGCGACGACCGCCGGCACGTTGAGGCTGCGCGCGACGATGGCGGTGTGCGAGGTGACGCCGCCGAGATCGGTGAGGAAGGCGGCGAAGGGCTGGTTCTTGAACTGGATCACGTCGGCCGGCGAGAGGTCGTGCGCGACCAGGATCGTATGGTCCTGCGCCGGCCGCAGCCGGCCGGGCTTGCCCATCAGCACCTTGAGCACGCGCTCGACCACATGGACCACGTCGGCCTTGCGCTCGCGAAGATACGGATCCTCGATCGCGTCGAACTGCTCGACGAGCACGCCGAGCTGCTGCGTGAGCGCCCATTCGGCGTTGCACAACTGCTCGGCGATCGTGCGCTTCGGCGCCTCGTGCAGCGTGGGATCGGTGAGGATCATCCAGTGCACGTCGAGGAAGGCGCCGAATTCCGCCGGCGCGTCGCCGGCGGTCATCGTGCCGTGGAGGCTCTCGAGCTCCTTCTGGACCGTGCGGATCGCCTGCGTCAGACGCTCGATCTCCGCCGGCACCTGATCGGGGGAGATCGAATAGTGGGCGACCTCAAGCGTGGCGTGGGAGACGAGCTGGGCGCGTCCGATCGCGATGCCGCCGGACACCCCGATGCCGTGCAGGACGAAGCTCACGCGCGACTCCGCGCACGGAGTCGATGCGCGTCTGGCGGGCGCGATGCGCGAGCGGCGGTCATGGGCCCGCTGGCTCCCAGCGCGCGGGCGCTATTGCTCCTCGCCGAACTGGTCCGCGATAAGCTGCACCATCGCTTTCATCGCCTCCGCCTCGTCCGGGCCGCTCGTCTCCACCTTGATGGTCGCGCCCACGCTCGCGGCAAGCAGCATCACGGCGAGCATGCTGCGGGCGCTCGCGCGCCGCCCCTTGCACACCAGCGAAATGCTGCAGCGGAATTGGGAGGCGACCTGCACGATCTTCGCACAGGCCCGGGCATGGAGGCCGTAGCGGTTGGTGAGCTCGACTTGGCGTGTCTGCATAGTCCGCAAATGACGTGCCCGCAACGAACAGCGGCGCTGAATGCGGCGCGCCAGTTCCATTGAGCGAGGCGCCGGGCGGTTGGTTCCGGGCACGGGCAAATTTAATGTGTCGCCAATCGGCGACCACGGACGCGAGGGCGCGCGAGCTCACTGGCCTTCGCCGAAGCAGTCGCCGATGAGCGTCACGAGCGCCGCCATCGCCTCGCCTTCGTCGGGCCCATCGGTTTCCAGCGTGATGCGGCTGCCCTTTCCGGCCGCGAGCATCATCACCCCCATGATGCTTTTCGCGTTCACCTTGCGGCCGTTGCGCGCCAACGATACGTCGCACTGGTACTTGGCGGCGAGCTGCGTGAGCTTGGCCGACGCTCGGGCGTGCAATCCCAGCTTGTTGACGATCTCAACTTCTTGTTGCCGCATACAGAGGGTCAACCTCGACGCGCAGGACGCCGTCGCACCCGCCGCTGATCGCTTTCTTGATCATCGTATCGAGATCACGGTCGCGGTAGGTGAGCGCCCGCACCAGCATGGGCAGGTTGACGCCCGCGACCAGCTCGACGTGGCCGGCGACGAGCAGCTTGCTCGCCAGATTGCAGGGCGTGGCGCCGAAGATGTCGGAGAAGACGATCACGCCTTCGCCGGTGTCGAGGCCCTGCACCATCTCGCGGGCCCTGGGCAGGAGCAGCGAAGGATCGTCCTTGGCCCCGACGGAGAGGGTCTCGAACTGCGCCGGGCGGCTCCCCAGCACGTGCGTCACGGCGGCGGCGAGGCTGCTCGCGAGCGACCCGTGGCAGACGATCAGGATGCCGATCATGGGATCATGGCCCCCACCGAGTCATCTTAGCAGAATGGCTTAGGACCGGCGGCTCGAGTCCCGACGCGGTTTCGCCGCGGACGATCGAGCGGCTTTCGGAAATCGGATACTAGCGGCACGCGACGACGAGCGCTTCCGCGAAGCGGCCCGCCACGTCGCATCCCGTCTGCTGCGCGATCTCGACGAATCCGGTCGGGCTGGTGACGTTCACCTCGGTGAGATAGTCGCCGATCACGTCGAGACCGACGACGAGCATCCCTTCGGCCCAGAGCCTCGCCCCGACGCTCTGCGCGATCTCCCGGTCTCGTGCGGAGAGCGGCCGCGCGAGGCCGCGACCGCCCACGGCCAGGTTGCCGCGGGTCTCCCCGGGCTTGGGGATGCGGGCCAGGGCCTGCGGCACCGGCTCGCCCGCGATCACCAGCACGCGCTTGTCGCCGTTCACGATTTCGGGAATGAAACGCTGCGCCATGACCGTGCGCGCGCCGTGACGGCCGACGGTCTCCACGATCACGTTGCGGTTCGGGTCCCGCCCGCCGACGCGGAACACCGATTCGCCGCCCATGCCGTCGAGCGGCTTCACGATGACGTCCGCGTGCTGCTCGATGAACTCCTGCAGCAGCTCCGGATCGCGGGTCACCAGCGTAGGCACGATGAACTCGGCAAAGCGCGCGATCGCCATCTTTTCGTTGTAGTCGCGCAGCGCCCGCGGCCGGTTGAACACGCGCGCACCGCGAGCTTCGGCCGCCTCGAGCAGATACGTCGAGTACACGTATTCCATGTCGAACGGCGGATCCTTGCGCATCAGCACCGCGGCGAAGGACTCGAGCGGCCGGACCGACACGTCGCCGGCTTCGAACCAGTGATGATCGTCGTCACCGGGCGTTATCGGTCGGACCCGGCCGCGCGTCCCGTCGGCGCTCCAGAACAGGTCGCGCTGCTCCAGCGCGAAAAGGGCATGGCCGCGCCTCGCGAGCGCGCGCATCATCGCCACGCTCGTGTCCTTGTAGGCCTTGAGCGAGACGAGCGGATCGACGATGAAGGCGAATTCCATGCGGGGACGCGCGGCGGGAGGGCCATCGTACATCAATCCGCTGCAGCAAGAGCGGCCTCGAGCGGCTCGAAGGGCTCGCTCGGGGCAAATGCTTCAGTCGTCGAGCTCGTCCACTTCGACGACGGTTCCCGGACGGTCGCTGCGATAGCCCGGCAAGCGGCCCACGATGCGCGCGAGCAGCGGCCCCTCGAGGGCCTCCATGAGCCGCGCGACGGCTGGCGTCGCGAGCGCGCGCGCGTGTAGCGCGAGGTAGTAGCGCTCCCGCGTGCGCGGCACGAATGCGAGCCCCTGCTCGACGGCCGCGGCGCGCAGACCGAAGCCCGCGTCGGCAGCGCCGGAGGCAACCGTCGCAGCGACGGCGGCATGCGTGAATTCCTCGCGGCCGTACCCGGACAGCGCCGCGGCGTCTACGCCTTCTTCCGCGAGCAGTCGGTCGATGAGCAGGCGCGTCCCCGATCCGCGCTGTCGATTGACGAAACGGAGCCTCTTGCGCACGAGGTCGCCGAACGCGTGCACCCGGGCGGGATTCCCGTGCGGCAGCATGAAGCCCTGTTCTCGCGCGACGAACCGGATCAGACGATCCCGCCGCGTCTTGAGCAGCCGCCGGAACGGTGCAGGCTCACCCGGGGCGTGCCGACCAAGCGGCACGTGGAACCCGGCGAGATCGACACGTCCTTCGGCGAACTGTTGCAGCGCGTCGAGGCTTCCCACGAAGCGCAGGTCGAGCGTCACGCCCGCCGCCGAAGGCAGCGACTCGCGCAGCGCGGCGAGCGCGAGATCGTGGCTGGCCGCCACGTCCAGCCTGACGGGTTTGCGCCTGCCTCTCGGCTCGGCACCGAGCTCGATCGTCAGCGCCGGACGCAGGCGCTGGAGGCGCCGGGCCGCCGCGCGGTGCGCCGCGAGAAGCCTCGTCCCGGCCGGCGCCAGGCTTGCGCCGCGCCCTCGCTCCAGCGTGACCAGCGGCGCGCCGAGCTCGCGCGCGAAATCCCGCAACAGGCCCCATCCGGCCCGGTAGGACAGCTTGCACACCGCCACCGCAGCCGCAAGCGATCCGTTGGCGGCGATCGCTTCGAGCAGCGGAAGCAGCCTCGGGTCGAGCTCTGCGGCCGACTCGCCGGGCAGGCGCCAGGCGAGCGTAGCGACGAGGCGCATTATGTTATGTTTTGCATATTCCGGCTCCACGCGAGGAGCGACTATCATCCCGAGGGTGAAAGCTTCTCTCCCGGGAGTGACATGCATTTCGGTTCATATTATAGGCGCTCGCCCGGACTTCGCTCGGCGCGATCAACGATCTGTCGCAGGCGGCCTCCCAGGCGCTGCGCCTTGTGACCCGCGCCGATCCGAAGCTCGCCGAGATCGTGCTGCTCAGCCTCCGGGTGAGCCTGACCGCGGTCGCCATTGCCTGCGTCGCCGGCTTCCCGCTCGGCGCGACGATTGCCGTCAGCCGGTTCTCCGGACGGCAGGTCGGGCTCGCCGCGCTGGGGGATGGTCCGGCGCGCGTGCTCTCGGGCGGCGAGCAGCAAAGGGGCACGCTCGCGCGCGCCCTCGCCCTCAATCCGGAGGTGCTGTTCCTCGACGAGCCCACCGCGAATCTCGACCCCGGCGCCACGCACGAGATCGAGAGAGTGATCTCGCTGATGCATGCCGCGGTTACGAAGATCGTCATGGTCACGCACAACCTAGGGCAGGCGCGGCGGCTGGCCGACGAGATACTGTTCCTGCACCGCGGGCGGCTCCTGGAGCGCACGTCGGTAGACGTTTTCTTCAAGCGTCCGGCCTCGGTCGAGGCGGCGCAATTCCTGGAAGGAGAGTTGCCATGGTGAGCGCCCGTCGGTTCTTTCTCGTTCTCGCGCTGCTCGTGGCCGCCGGTCTCGCGACCGCGGAAGACAACTTCATCACGGTGGCGTCCACGACCTCGACCGAGCAGTCAGGGCTGTTCGGCTACCTGCTGCCCATCGACGAGAAGAAGACCGGCGTCACGGTCCGCGTCGTCGCGCTCGGTACCGGACAGGCGCTCGACGTGGGGCGCCGCGGCGATGCCGACGCGGTCTTCGTTCATGCCAAGCCGGCCGAATATAAATTCCTCGCCGAAGGTCACGGCGTGAAGCGCTTCCCCGTGATGTCCAACGACTTCGTGCTGAGCGGACCGAAGAGCGACCCGGCGAAGGTCGGCGGCAGCAAGGGCATCCTGGCGGCGTTCAAGACCATCGAGACGGCGCATGCCCCGTTCGTTTCCCGCGGAGACCGGAGCGGGACGAACATGGCCGAGCTCAAGTTCTGGAACGACGCGGACATCGACATCGACGAGGCGAAAGGTCCGTGGTATCGCGACCCCGGGCAGGGGATGGGGCCGGTACTCAATACCGCCGCTTCGATGGGGGCCTACATTCTCGCCGACCGCGGCACGTGGCTATCGTTCAAGAACCGCGGCGAGCTCGCGATCCTGATCGAGGGCGACAAGCGGCTGTTCAACCAGTACGGCGTCATGTTGGTCCATCCGGCGAAGCATCCGAATGTGAAGAAGGAGCTCGGCCGGCAGTTCATCGACTGGCTGATTTCCGCCGTGGGGCAGGAGGCGATCGCCGGCTACAAGATCAACGGCGACCATCTGTTCTATCCCAATGCGCACGATCCCGACGCGTAAATCGCTTCGGCGGACTCGCGGCCGCGGCGATCACGCGCCCGACGAAAGCCTGCGACGCTTCGAACCTAACCGGAGAAAGACCATGACTCTGCACAGGTACCTGCTCTTCCCCTGCCGCGTCCTGGCGCCCTCGGCGCTGGCGCTGCTGCTCGCCTCCTCGCCGAACGCCGCGGGCGCTCCGATGGTGACGCTCACGATCTTCGCCGCCGGTACGCTGGCGGCGCCCTATCGGCAGATCGACGACGCGTTCATGCGCGCGCATCCGGAGGTCAAGATCGAGGCCCAGTTCGGCGGCAGCGTCAAGATGGTCAAGCAGGTGACGGAGCTGCACCGGCAGGCCGACGTGGTCGCGGTGGCCGACTACAGCGTCATTCCGAAGTATCTCTTCGCGACGGATGGCGGCAAGGGGCAGGCCGACTGGTACGCCGGCTTCGCCACCAACGCGGTGACCTTCGTCTACACTGACCGCAGCCGCTCCGCCGATCGCATCAACGGGCGCAACTGGTACGAGCTCCTCGCGCAACCGGGCGTGGAGATCGGGCGCTCGAATCCCGACACGGATCCCTCGGGCTATCAGACCGTGCAGATGCTGCATCTGGCGGAGAGCTACTACCACCGACCCGGCCTCGCCGAAAAGATCCTGGCGAACGCTCCCAGGACCAACATGCGCGACACCGAGACCGAGCTCATCGCTGCGCTCCAGTCGGGCCAGATCGACTACCTTGCGATCTACCGCTCCGACGCGCGCCAGCACAAGTTCAAGTATCTCGAGCTGCCACCTGAGATCGACTTGAGCGACGCGAAGTACGCGGCGTCCTACGCCGAGGGCGTGGCGCACACCGCCAACGGCGACCTCAAGGGTAAGCCGATCGTCTACGCGGTGACGATTCCGTTCGACGCGCCGCAGCGCGAATGGGCGGTCAGGTACGTGCGATTCCTGCTCGGACCGGACGGGCAGGGCATCATGGCGGCGAACGGGTTCGGCGCGCCGAAGCGCGCGCTTGCGAGCGACGTCGACAAGATGCCGTCCGCGCTCCGCCCGCTGGTGACCTCCTGGCCGAAGACGCCGTGAGCGCGAGTGCTTCCGCGGCCGTGCGTGGGCGGTACCATCCGCGCGGTCTCGCGCTCGCGTTCGCGCTCGCGAGCGCGCTGCTCCTCGCGTTCATCGTGCTGCCGCTGGCGCAGCTCTATGCCTCGCAGAGCGAGGCGAGCCTCGCGCACGTGGCCGCCATGGCCGAGGTGCGCAGCGCGATCCTGCTGAGTCTCGCCGCGGCGCTCGCGACGACCGCCTGCGCGGGGCTGCTCGGCGTTCCGCTCGCCTACCTGCTCGCCCGCACGAAGTTCCCCGGGAAGCCCGTCGTCGAAGCGATCGTCGATCTGCCGCTGGCCGTGCCCCACACGGTGGTGGGCATCGCGCTCCTGTTCGTCTTCGGACGCACCGGCATCGTCGGCGCTCCGCTGGAAGCGTGGACGGGCCTCAAGTTCTGGGGCACCGCGGCGGGCGTGATCATCGCCATGCTGTACGTGAGCGTGCCGTACGCCGTCAATGCGGCGCGCATCGGCCTGGAGAGTGTCGATGAGCGCCTCGAGAAGGTCGGCCGCACCCTGGGCGCGGGACGCTGGGCGGTGTTCCTCCGGGTCACCCTGCCGCTCGGCGCGCGCGGCATTCTGACAGGCCTCGCCCTCACCTTCGCCCGCTCGATAAGCGAGTTCGGCGCGGTGATCGTGCTCACCTACTACCCGATGACCGCGCCGGTGAAGATCTACGATCTGTTCCTGCAGTCGGGGCTCGGCGACTCTTCCGCGATGGCGGCGCTGTTCCTGGCGATCACGCTCTCGCTCTTCATCGCTTCGCGGTATCTGTTCCGAGAGCGCCGCGAGCCGGGGTCCGCGTCCGCCCGATGACGGCGCATCGGGTGACGGTCGAGGGCCTGTCGCTGCGCGTGGGCGCCTTCGCTCTGCGCGAGGTCGCGTTCACGGTCGCCGCCAACGAGATCCTTGTCATCCTCGGCGCCAGCGGCGCCGGAAAGACGCTTCTGCTCGAGACGATCGCCGGCTTCAACCGCCCCGATCGCGGCCGCATCTCGATCGACGGCGAGGACGTGACCGCGGCGCCGCCGGAGGCCCGTCGCATCGGCTTCATGTTCCAGGACTACGCGCTCTTTCCCCACCTCACGGTCGCGCAGAACGTCGCCTTCGGGCGGCGCTTCGCCCCTCCGGGTACCGACGCGGAGCCGGTCGGCGCCCTGCTCGAGCGGCTGGGCGTGGAGCACCTCGCGGCCCGCAAGCCGGGACGGCTCTCCGGCGGCGAGAAGCAGCGTGTCGCGCTCGCGCGGGCGCTCGCGGCCGCGCCACGGCTCTTCCTTTTCGACGAGCCGCTCGCCGCGCTCGACGCACGGACTCGGGACTCGCTGCGCCGCGAGCTCAGGGAGTTCCTGCGCCGCGCGGCGGTGCCCGCGGTCTACGTCACTCATGATCAGGCCGAGGCACTCGCGCTCGCGGATACCATCGCGGTGATGCGGGAAGGATCGTTCGCGCAGGTCGGATCGCCCTCGGCCATCTTCAACACGCCCGTCGACGCTGCCGTCGCGAGCTTCGTCGGTGTGGAGACCGTCATCGAAGGCAGGATCGTGCAGGTCAGCGATGGCGTTGCGTGCATCGCCGTCGACGGCGTTCTGCTGCACGCGGCCGGCGCGACACCGCCCATGGACACGCGTGTGCTGGCGTGCATCCGGCCCGAGGACGTGGCTCTCGCGCGCCAGCCTCAGCGCGATTCGAGCGTGCGCAACCAGTTCGCCGCGCGCGTGGTCGCGACCGAGGCCGCGGGCCCGCTGTTCAAGATCGTTCTCGACTGCGGCTTTCCGCTGGTCGCCTACGTCTCGAAGCAATCCTATCTCGAGCTGGGTCTCGCGAACGGCGGCGAAGTGGTCGCGAGCGTGAAGGCGACCGCCGTTCACCTGATCGCCCGCTAGCGGTGACTCCGCAGCGGTCGAAGCTGGCGGCCGCCGAAGACCGGCGGCGCAACCGCGCAGCGGGGCGCCGTCAGGGAGCGATTCGCCCGCCGGGAAGGCACACGCGTCTCGCGCCTTGGGGTGTCGCCACGTCGACGACGTCGACCTCGATGCCGTACACCGTGCGCAGCGCCTCCGGCGTGATGGTCCGGTGCGGCGGACCATCGCCGATGAGGCGGCCGTCGTGGAATATCGCGACGCGGTCGGCGATGGCAAAGGCGTGATCCGGATCGTGGGTGGCGAACAGCACGCCCGTGCCGTGCGCCGCGAGTTCGCGAACCACGGCGAGAACACGGCTCTGATTGCCGAAGTCCAGGCTCGCGGTGGGCTCGTCCATCACCACCAGCGGCGCGGCCTGAGAGAGCGCGCGGGCGATCAGCGCGAGTTGCCGCTCGCCGCCCGAGATCCGGGTATAGGGCTGATCTGCCAGGCGCGCGATGCCGACGCGCTCGAGCGCCTCCATCGCGATCCGGCGGTCCTGCACGGACGGCCCCGAGAACGGAGAGATGTACGCGGTGCGACCCATGACCGCCATCTCGTGCACGGTGAAGGGAAAGTAACCGACGTTCGCCTGCGGAACGTAGGCCACGCGGCGGGCGATCTCGGCGCGCGTGAGCGTCGTCAGATCGCTCTCGTCGATACGGACCTCACCGCCCCGGCGCGGGATCAGGCCCAGCAGTGTCTTGAAGAACGTCGTCTTGCCGCCTCCGTTGGGCCCGAGCAGGCACACCACTTCGCCGGCCGCCAGCGAGAGCGACACGGCGTGCCCCACCGGATGCTCCGGATAGCCGAAGTCGAGGCCTATCGCCACAAGCGCGGCGCTCATACGACCTCCGGGCGATTCGAGCCTGGAGACGACCCGGCGGCGCTCATAGCCAGCTTCGCCGCGCCACGATGAGCTGCCAGAGGAAGAGCGGCGTTCCAACGAACGCCGTAAGCACGCCGAGCGGAATTTCGACGCGCGCGACGGTGCGCGCGAGCGTGTCGACGCCGAGCAGGAACGCGGCGCCGAGAAGCACCGATACGGGCAGCAGGCGCGAGAAGTCCGGCCCGACGAGGAAGCGGGCGAAGTGCGGCACGAGGAGGCCGATCCAGCCGACGATTCCCGAGATCGAAACGGCGGCGGCCGTGATCAGCGTCGCGCCGGCTACGACGACGGCGCGGACGCGGCCGGTGCTCACGCCCAGCGCGCGCGCCTCCTCGTCGCCTTGCGCGAGCACGTTGATTCGCCAGCGCACGAGCCACAACAGCGCGAGACCGAGCGCAAACGCCGGCAGCGTCGACGCGAGATCGACCGGTGCGATTGACGCCAGACTGCCAAGCAGCCAGAAGGTGATCGCCGGCAGCTGGTTGTAGGGATCCGCCAGGTACTTCAGGAGCGCGATCAGTGCGCCAAGCAGCGATCCGATCACCACGCCGGCGAGCACAAGCACGAGCAGCGGGTCGTGGCTGCGCACCAGGCGCGCGACGGCGTAGACCAGCCCGACCGCGAGCAGCCCCCCGGCGAAGGCGCCCAGTTGAATGACCGCTACAGGCTGGGAGAGAAAGATTCCCAGAACGGCACCGACGGCGGCTCCCGCCGATACGCCGAGAAGATCCGGCGAGACGAGCGGGTTGCGAAACAGCGACTGGTAAGCCCCGCCTGCGGCGGCGAGCGCGCCGCCGACCGCCAGCGCGGCGAGCACGCGCGGTCCGCGCACGCTCAGGATGACGGTCTCGACGGTGGGCGTTACGCCGTGCGCACCTCCGGTGAGCGCGGACCAGACGAGACGCAACAGATCGGCCGGGGCGACGGGGTAGCGGCCGAGCGTGAAGGCCGCGACGACCGCGAGCAGCAGGGTCAACAGCGCGATGCCGGCGGCGACACCGGGACGCCGGATCATGATCGCGTTCGCATGCTCGCGAGCAGCATGTCGATCTGGGCATCGGTCGGCACGCGGTGGTAGTAGCGGCCATAGAATGTGCGCACCGCCGGCCGCAGATCCTCCGGAAACGACTCCGGGTAGAGCACGCGGGCGAGCCAGCGCAGCCCGATCAGCCGGTTGAGCGACGGCGGGAAGTCGATCCATCCGAACGGGACGGCGGGTGCCAAGTGGAACCGGCCCTTGCGGACGGCGGACAACCCCCGCCAGCGCGGATCGTCGCGAAGCGAAAGCTCGAAGTTCGGATCGGTGGTGACGATCACGTCGGGATCCCAGCGCAGCACCTGCTCGACGGAAACCTGCACGAGCCCGCCGCGACCGAGCTCGGCGGCGACGTTGATGGCGCCCACGCGCTCGATGCTCTCGACGTTGATCGAGCCGGCGAGCCCGGTCTGAAGGCCGAGGGGTCCCCGGCCGTAGTAGACCCGCGGGCGCGACTCCGCCGGGATGGCGGCAACGCGGCGCGAGATCTGAGCGACCGTCTGTTCGGCATCGTGCGCCAGCGTTTCCGCGTCCGCCTCGACGAGCCTGCCGAAGCGGCGGATCGACGCCGTCATGCGATCGAACGAACCATCGAGCAGAACGTAAGGGATGCCGGTCTGGCGCTCGACGCGCTCGGCCAGCGAAGCGAAGGTCGGCGTCACGGCGCCGTAGTCGACGATCAGATCCGGCTTCGCCGCCAGCACGACCTCGACGTTGGCCGTGTTGCCGCGGCCCGTGAGTCTTCCCAGCGTGGGGAGGTTTGCATACTTGGCATCGACGAACGGTCGCTCGTCGTCTCGAAACGGGGTGGTCCATCCGAGCAGCCTCGTCGGAGCCGCCGCGAACACCAGCACCGAGGCCGGGGGACCGGCCGCGAAGATCCGCTCGACACGCGAAGGAACGGCGACGATTCGTCCGGCGTCGTCCGTGAAGTCGCCTTTCTGACCTCGCGCCGCACCCACCAAGTAGCGGGCCACACCCGCCGCCACGAGCCGCCGCCGCACCCGGTCGACCATCGCGCCTTGGACTCCCTGCGGGCGCCTGTGCGGTGACAGGCCGATCCGTTCAGTCCACCGCGACGATGACGTTGCTCGCCTTGATGAGCGGGTGCGCGCTCTTTCCGGGCACGAGTCCGAGCATCTCCGCGGAGCGTGTGCTGATCACGGCCACGACGCGCACGCCCTGCGATATCTCGATCGTGACCTCCGTGCTCACGGGGCCCTTCGTGACCTCGCGAACGGTGCCCTGAAAGTGATTGCGCGCGCTGGTCTTCATCGTTGCGCTCCCGAAGATGGGCCCTCCGCCTTTGCGAGCATGCGGGGAGCCGAAGCCCGGGTCAATATGCAGCCCCGTGCCGATGCCTGCGGCGCCGCGCATTGTCGATCGTTATATACAGCGGTATATTGCCATCGTGATTGCAAGCGCCCCGCCGGCCCGATGACGAAGCGCGCCGCGCTCGTCCTTCTCGCCGGCGCGCTCCTGTCCTGCGCCGCGCACGCCACTACCGTCACGGTATTCGCCGCGGCGAGCCTGCGGGAAGCGCTCGACGCGCAGTCGCGGCGCTTCGAGGCGCAGACCGGCAATACCGTCGTCGTCTCCTACGCCGGCAGCAACGCGCTGGCGCGGCAGATCGAGGCGGGCGCGCCGGCGAATGTGTTCATCTCGGCGGACCTGGACTGGATGGACGACGTGGAGCGGCACGGACTCGTCGCACCGGGATCGCGAGTGAATCTCCTCGCCAACGCGCTGGTGCTGATCGAGCCGGCGCAGGGCGCGTCGTCGCTCAGGATCGCCCCGGGCTTCGCGCTGGCCGCCGCGCTCGGCGAGGGGAAACTCGCGATGGCCGACCCGGGCAGCGTTCCGGCGGGGAGATACGGCAAAGAGGCGCTGCAATCTCTCGGCGTGTGGGGTGGCGTCGAGCGGCGCGTGGTGCGCGCCGACAACGTACGCGCCGCGCTGCTGCTGGTCGCGCGCGCCGAAGCGCCCTTCGGCATCGTCTATCGCACCGACGCGCTCGCCGAGCGCAGGGTACGCATCGTCGATAGCTTTCCGCCCTCCTCGCACGCCCCGATCGTCTACCCCGCCGGCCGGATCTCCGGACGCGACACGGCGGTAGCCAAGGCCTTCCTCGATTTCCTCGCCTCGCCCGCGGCGAAGCCGATCTGGGAGCGCTACGGCTTCGCGCTTCCCTAGAACGATGCTGTCCGCCGCCGAGCTCGGGATCGTTCTACTCAGCCTCAAGGTGGCGCTGGTCGCGGTCGCGGTGAGCCTGCCCGCGGCGATCGCCATCGCCTACGTGCTCGCGCGCTGCGAGTTTCCCGGGCGCATGCTGCTCGACGCGCTGGTGCACCTGCCGCTCGTGCTGCCGCCGGTCGTCGTGGGCTTCGCGCTCCTCGTGCTGTTCGGCGCGCACGGACCGATCGGCTCGTTCCTCGAGCGCTGGTTCGGCATCGTGGTGATCTTCCGCTGGACCGGCGCCGCGCTCGCGGCAGCGATCATGGGCTTTCCTCTCATGGTGCGGGCGATCCGGCTGTCGTTCTCGGCCATCGACCGGCGCTTCGAGACCGTCGGCCGCACGCTCGGCGCCTCGCGCGTGTCGGTGTTTCTCTCCGTGACGCTGCCCCTCGCTCTGCCCGGCGTGACAACCGGCGCCGTACTGTCGTTTGCCCGCAGCCTGGGTGAATTCGGCGCCACGGTCACGTTCGTGTCGAACATCCCCGGGGAGACGCAGACGATTCCCCTGGCGATCTACGCCTTCACCCAGATTCCCGGCGGCGACGCGTCCGCATGGCGCCTGAGCGCTATCGCCGTCGCGCTGTCGCTCGGCGCGCTGGTGGCTGCCGAGTGGGTCGCGCGCCGGCCGCGCGGCGGCGAACGGATATGATCGAGGTCGACGTCGCCCGCGATCGGGGCTCGTTCCGCCTCGAGGTCGTGTTTCGCGCCGAGGCGCCGATCGTCGGCCTGTTCGGTCGCTCCGGCTCGGGCAAGACGAGCCTGGTCAACGCGCTCGCCGGCGTGACGCGCCCCGATCGCGGGCGCATCGTGATCAACGGCACCACGCTCTTCGACAGCGCGCGGGGCATTCATCTGCCGCCCGAGCGCCGGCGGCTCGGCTACGTCTTCCAGGACGATCTGCTGTTCCCGCATCTCGACGTCGAGGCGAACCTCTTCTACGGCTTTCGCCGCGCGCCGCGCGGCGAGCGGCGGATCGAGCCCTCGCACGTGATCGAGCTGCTCGGCCTGACCCCCTACCTGCACCGCCTGCCGGATGCGCTCTCCGGCGGCGAGAAGCAGCGCGTCGCGATCGGTCGCGCGCTGCTGGCGCAGCCGCGGCTGCTGCTCATGGACGAGCCGCTCGCCTCCCTCGACGTGCCCCGGCGCGACGAGGTGCTTCGCTACGTCGAGCTGCTGCGCGACGATCTCGCCATCCCGATCGTCTACGTGAGCCACTCGGTGGCGGAGATCACCCGGCTCGCCGACACCGTCGTGCTGCTGTCCTCCGGAAAGTCGATCGCGGTCGGCGACGTGGAGAGCGTGATGAGCCGCGCCGACCTGCGCCCGCAGACCGGCCGCTACGAGGCCGGAACGGTCATCGATACCACCGTCGCCGCCCACGATGTCGAATACGATCTCACGACGCTCTCTTTCGCCGGCGGCGAGCTCGTGGTTCCGAGCGTCGAGAGCCTCGTCGGCGAGCGGATTCGGGTGCGGATCCGCGCCCGCGACGTGTCGCTCGCGCGCTCGCCGCCCGAGGGCTTGAGCATCCTCAATGTGCTCGAAGGCACGGTGGCGGCGTTCAGCGACGAGTCCGGCCCCATCGTCGACGTGCGGCTCAACGTTGGCGACGCGGCGCTCCTCGCGCGGATCACCCGCCGCTCCCGCGAGCAAATGCGTCTCGAGACCGGGCAGCGCGTCTATGCGCTGGTCAAGGCGGTGTCGTTCGACCGGCGCAGCGTGGGCTACGCCTGATCAGCGCAGCATGCGTGCGAGCGCGCGCAGCTCCGCGGACGCCGCGCCGGAAGCGAGCTGCTCGACCCGCCGATACCGCCGCAGCGCTTCCGCGCCGGTCGCCGTGAGCCGCGTGCCTCCTCCGCGCCGGCCGCCTGACTCGGCTTCGACCACGGGACGCTTGAAACAGCGGTTCATCGTGTCGACCAGCAGCCAGGCGCGTCGGTACGACATGCCGAGCGAGCGCGCGGCGGCCGTGATCGAGCCGGTTTCCGCGATCGCTTCGAGCAGATCGATCTTCCCTGGACCGACCGCGATGTCGGGACCGCACGTGATGCGCAGACGAAACTGCGCGCGAATCCTGGGCATTTCGAGAGGGGAATCGAAGGCTGGCCGGGCGTTCGTCGGGCCCTAACGATCGGCCCCGGAGAAGCCGCGGTCACGCATCAGAGCCTCCGTGCTCACATCGCGACCGCGGAAGCGACGGAAAGCGGCGTCGGGCGACACGGAATTGCCTACGCTGAGGATGGTCGTCCGGTAGCGGTTGGCGACCGATTTATCGTACGGACCTCCCGCCTCCTCGAACGCTTCGAAGGCGTCGGCCGTCAGCGCATCGGCCCAGAGATATGCGTAATAGCCGGCCGAATAGCCGTCGCTCGCGAAGATGTGGCCGAATTGGGTCGGCCGGTGGCGCATGACGATTTCTTTCGGGCAGCCGATCTCCGAGAGAACCTGCTTTTCGAACGCGGCGGCATCGATCGGCTCGTCCGGCGTCGCGGCGAGATGGATCTTCATGTCGTAGAGCGCGGAGGCCAGGTATTCGACAGTCGAGAAACCCTGGTTGAAATTTCTCGCCGGCTCCAGCTTCTCGAGGAGGCTCTCGGGCATCGGCTCGCCCGTCCGATGGTGAAGAGCAAACCGGTCCAGCACCGGCCGGGTGAGCAGCCAATGCTCGTTCAGCTGGCTCGGCAGCTCCACGAAATCGCGCTTGACCGAAGTTCCGGCCAGCGTCGGGTAGCGGATGTCGGAATTCATGCCATGCAGGCCGTGCCCGAACTCATGGAACATCGTCAGCGCGTCATCCCATGAGATCAGCGTGGGCTGCCCCGCCTCGCTCTTCACGAAGTTCGCGTTGTTGGAAACGATCGGGGTTACGTCTCGCCTGAACCGCTCCTGCTTGCGGTACTCGTTCATCCAGGCGCCGGAATTCTTGCCCGGTCGGGCGAAGAAATCGAAATACCAAAGCCCGACGCGCCTGCCGTCGCGCGTGACCTCGTACACGCCTACGTCGCGATGGTACACGGGCACATCGTCGATTCGCGCGAACCGCAGGCTGTACAGCTCTCGCGCCACCCACAACGCCGCGTCGCGCATCTTGTCGAGCTGCAGATACTGGCTCACCTCCGCCCGATCGAAATCGTACTTCGCCTTGCGCACCTTCTCGGCGTAATAGCGATAGTCCCATGGCTCGATGTCGATGCCGCCGACCTCGATTTCCGCGATCGCCCGCACGTCGGCGATCTCCTCGCGCGCGCGAGCCACCGCCGCGCTCCACACCCTGGTCATCAGAGCCATCGCGGCTTCGGGAGTCCGCGCCATGTTGTCGTCCAGGACCCAGTGCGCGTGGCTCTTGAAACCGAGAAGCGCGGCACGTTCCGCCCGCAGCTTCAGGATCTCGGCGATCAGCGGCTTGTTGTCGCGTGCGCCCGGATGATCGCCGCGCGCGGTCCACATCCGCCAGGCCTTCTCGCGCAGATCGCGGCGCGCAGCGTAGGTGATGAACGGCTCTATCGACGAGCGGGTGTTCGTGAAGAGCCACTTGCCGGTCTGCCCTCTTTTCGCCGCCGCGTCCGCGGCCGAGCCCCGCAGCTCTTCGGGCAGCCCCGCGAGCGCCGATTCGTCGTCGATCACCAGGGCGTAGCCCTCTTCGTCGGCCAGCACGTTGTGGCGAAACGTGGTGAAGAGCGTGGCGAGCCGCCGGTTGATCTCCTTGAGCCGCGCTTTTTCCGCCGGGCGCAGTCCCGCGCCGCGACGAACGAAGCTCGAGTAGACGACGTCCGCGAGCCGACGCTGCTCCGCTGGCAGGCCAGCACGCGCTTCGTAAACGCTGTTCAGCCGAGCGAACAACCGCTCGTTCTGGACGATTTCGTCCTGGAAGGCCGAGAGCAGCGGCGCCATTTCGACCTCGATCGACCGCAGGCGCTCGTCGTTCAGCGTCGAGGTATAGATCCGGAAGATCTGGGTCGCGCGCTTGTAGGCGCGGCCCGAGTCCTCGAGAGCGGCGAGCGTGTTGTCGAAGTCGGCCGCCGCGCCGTTGTCCGCGATGGCGGCGATTTCGGCCCGGGTCCAGCCCATCGCCTTCATGATCGCCGGCTTGAAGCCTTCGACATCCACCCGATCGAAGGGTGGAAAGCCGCCGTGCGGCCCGGTCCAATCGGCGAGGAGGGGCTCGGTCTGCGGATCGGCCATGGCCATGTCGGTCGCCATACGGGTGCCTCGCCGCGCTATCGTCGCGGCGGCCCGGTGCTCGGGCTGGCGTGGGGTCGGCTATTGCACCGTCGCCGCTTCGGCTCTCGGCGCTTCCGTCATTCCACTGTCACCGACTTGGCAAGATTACGGGGCTTGTCGACGTCGGTGCCCCGGATCACTGCCGTGTGGTAGGCGAGCAGCTGCAGTGGGATCGTGTGCACGACCGGCGAGAGCAGACCCGCGTGCTCGGGCAACCGCAGCACATGCACGTTCTCGCTCGACTCGATGTGGCTGTCGGCGTCGGCCACGACGTACAGCTCGCCGCCCCGCGCGCGCACCTCCTGCAGGTTCGACTTGAGCTTCTCGAGCAGCGCATCGTTCGGCGCGATCGCGACCACCGGCATGCTGGAGTCGACCAGCGCCAGGGGCCCGTGCTTGAGCTCGCCCGCGGGATACGCCTCCCCGTGGATGTAGGAGATCTCCTTGAGCTTGAGCGCGCCTTCCAGCGCGATGGGATAGTGCAGACCGCGCCCAAGGAACAGCGCGTTCTGGCGCTTCGCGAAGGTTTCGGCCCAGGCCATGATCGCCGGCTCGAGTGCGAGCACCGCCTGCACCGCCGCGGGCAGGTGACGCAATCCGGCGAGCCACTGCGCCTCCGCCTCCGGTTTGAGCCGGCCGCGAAGCTTGGCCAGCGCGAGCGTGAGCAGGAACAGCGCCACGAGCTGCGTCGTGAATGCCTTGGTGGACGCGACACCTATTTCCGCTCCGGCGCGGGTGAGGAAGGTGAGCGCCGTCTGGCGCACCATCGAGCTCGTCGGCACGTTGCAGATCGCGAGCGTGTTGCGATAGCCAAGACCTTTGGCGTGCTTGAGCGCCGAGAGCGTGTCGGCGGTCTCGCCGGACTGCGACACAACGACGAGCAGCGCGTCGGGATGAGGCACGCTGTCGCGATAGCGGTATTCGCTCGAGATCTCGGCCTGCGCCGGCAGGCCTGCCACCGACTCCAGCCACAGCCGCGCAACGCTGCCGGCGTAGTAGCTGGTGCCGCAGGCGAGCAGGTGCACCGAATCCACGCGCGAGAGGATCTCGGCGGCGCGCTCGCCGAAGAGCTCTGGACCGACGTGATCGATCGCTTCCAAGGTGTCGGCGATCGCCCGCGGCTGCTCGAAGATCTCCTTCTGCATGAAGTGCCGGTAAGGCCCCAGCTCGCCGGCGTCGCGCGAGGCCTGCACCGTCACCACCGGCCGCTCGGCACGCGCGCCCATCGCATCGTAGATCGCGTACGACGTGCGGGTCACGTCGGCCACGTCGCCTTCCTCGAGGTACACCACGCGCCGCGTCACCGAGGAAATCGCGCTCGCGTCGGACGCGAGGTAGTGGTCGTCGGCGGCGATACCCACCAGCAGCGGGCTGCCGGCGCGCGCGCCGACCAGCCGCCCGGGCTCGCGCGTCGTAATCGCGGCGATGGCGTACGCGCCCCGGAATTCGGCCACCGTCTTCCTTACCGCCTCCAGCAGATCCCCGCGGTAATTCGCGTGGATGAGGTGCGCGATCACCTCGCTGTCGGTCTGCGTGTTGAACCGGTAGCCCTCTTCCTGCAGGCGCGCGCGCAACGCTTCGAAGTTCTCGATGATGCCGTTGTGCACCACCGCGATCTCGTCGTGGCTCACGTGCGGGTGCGCGTTCGCCGGCGTCGGCGCCCCGTGCGTTGCCCAGCGCGTGTGCGAGATGCCGGTCGTGCCGAAGAGGCTCGCCGCGGCCGCCTGCGCGGCGAGATCGGCCACCCTTGCGGTGCTCACCAGCCGCTGCAGGCTGCCGTTGATGACCGCGAGGCCGGTGGAATCATACCCGCGGTACTCCAGGCGCCGGATGCCTTCGATGAGGATGGGAACGACGTTCTCGCGCGCCACCGCGCCGACGATGCCACACATGAGCGTTATCCTTTCCTGGGCCGCTTCCACCCCTGGCGGGCGATCTGGGTTTTTTGGTTGAGGGCGAGCGTTCCCGGTGGAACGTCCTTCCACACCGTTGTGCCCGCCCCGATCGTCGCGCCGCGACCGACGGTCACCGGGGCGACCAGTTGGGTGTCCGAGCCGATGTGCACGTCGTCCTCGATCACGGTGCGGTGCTTGGTCGCGCCGTCGTAGTTGCAGGTGATCGTGCCGGCGCCGATGTTCACGTCGGCGCCGACCGTCGAATCGCCGACATAGGAAAGATGGTTCGCCTTGCTGCGGGGCCCCACGGCGCTCGCCTTGACCTCGACGAAATTGCCGATGTGCGCCTCGTCGGCGAGCGTCGTCGTCGGCCGGATGCGCGCGTAGGGACCGAGGCGGCAGCGCTCGCCCACGCTGGCGCCGTCCAAGTGCGAGAACGCCGCGACCTCGGTGCCCGCGCCGACCGTCGTGTCGCGGATCACGCAGTGCGGACCGATCGTCACGTTGTCGGCCAGGCTCACCCGCCCTTCGAACACGCAGCCCACGTCGATCGCTACGTCGCGACCGCAGGCAAGGGTTCCGCGGATATCGATGCGGGCCGCATCGGCGAGCGTCACGCCGGCGTCCAGCAGAGCGTCCGCCTGGCGGCGCTGATAACGCCGCTCGAGTTCGGCGAGATCGCGCTGGCTGTTGACGCCGAGCCCCTCGGCCGCCTCGTCGGCGCGAGTGGTCGCCACCGTCAAGCCCTCGCGCACCGCCAGCGCGATGACATCGGTCAGAAAGTATTCTCCGCTGGAATTGTCGCTGCGCACCTGCGCGAGCCAGCGCGCGAAGGCGCTCGTAGGCGCGGCCATCACGCCGGTGTTGATCTCGCGGATCCGCCTCTGCTCCGGGGTGGCCTCGTTGTGCTCGACGATTGCGGCGACGGTGCCGTCGGCCGAGCGAACGATCCTCCCGTAACCCGCCGGATCGTCGAGGTCGACCGTGAGCAGCGACAAGGCGCCGCGCTGCGCCTGCGCGACCACGCGCTCGAGCGTGACCGCGCGCGCCATCGGGTCGGCACCGAAGAGCACGAGCGTCACGCCGTCGGCGGGGAGCGCCGCGAGCGCGCAGCGCAGCGCGTCGCCCGTGCCGCGCGGCGGATCCTGCCGGACCCAGAGAAGGTCCTCGTCGGCGAAGCGCCGGCGGACCTCGTCGCTCGCTCCCTCGACCACGCAGATCGCCCGCGGCTTCATCGCCCGGGCGGCGGCGAGTACGTGCGCCAGCAACGGTCTGCCGCCGAGGGGGTGCAGCACTTTCGGCAGCGCTGAATGCATGCGCTTGCCCTTGCCCGCGGCGAGAATCGCTATCTGGAGCGGCTGCATGGGCCGTCGATTATCGCATTTTTGCCGCGGCCAAGGCCGGCGGGGATGTACGCGACAGCGCGGCGATTGTTCCAAGACAGCGGCTCGCCGTTCGCAGCGACTGATGTAAGCTTGCGCTCCGATGGCGGTGATCGCGGTTTTCAATCAGAAGGGCGGCGTAGGCAAGACGACGACCGCGCTCAACCTCCTTGCCGGCATCGCGCAGCGCGGCGTGCGCCCGCTGGGCATCGATCTCGATCCGCAGGCGCACCTGTCAGGCATCTTCGACGCACGCCCGCGGCTCGCCGACGATTCGGTGTATTCGTTCTTCGTGCGCCAGCGACCGATCGCCGAAGTGGCGCAGATCACGCCGAGCGGCGTGATCCTGTGTCCCGCCCACCTCGAGCTCGCCAAGCTCGACGCGCTCCTCGGCAAAGGGGTCAACATCATCACTCGCCTGCGGCTGGCGCTGCGGCGTAGCGAGGACACCGGTCCGGTGGTCATCGACTGTTGTGCGCTGCTCGGCGTGCTGTCGCTCAACGCGATCTTCGCGTGCGACCTGCTGCTGGTGCCGGTGTCGACCGACTATCTCGCCCTGGAAAGCGCGCGCCAGGTCGAGCGTGCGCTGCGTGCGCTCGAGCCGGTATTCAAGCGCCGGCTGCCGCGACGCTATGTGCTTACCCGTTTCGACGCGCGCCGAAGGATGAGCTCCGAGGTCGCCGATCTCATGGCGAGCGCGTTTGCCCCCGACGAAATCTGTCGGACCCGTGTGGCGGAAAACGTGAGTCTTGCGGAAAGCCCGGCGCGGTCGCTCGACGTGTTCCGCCATGCCCCGCACAGCCGCGGCGCGTCGGACTACGGGGCGCTCGTGGACGAGCTAATGAGTGCCGGACTTGTTGCGTAGCATCGAACGCGCGACGGAAGGCACTGTCGCCGGCTCGTCGCTGATGATACCTATCACGTCCTCGAGGTCCAGGGGGTCGTGGCGCGAGACGACGGGCTCACTCTGGCAGTGAACGATCTCGCAATGGTGATACATCTGCCTCAAGCGCCGCTCGGCGTCTTCCTGGTTCGCGGCCATGATGCAGATGTTGTCGACACGCTGACCGCTGCGGGTTCGGATGTTGAAGCCGTATCGGGTCATTGCGGG
>Ga0335081_10002409_pt1 | contig 29481 bp, 24 predicted proteins | sample Lox_Sample_35_FD_206713 | JGI IMG/M metagenome (GOLD analysis project Ga0335081, IMG submission 206713) | Soil microbial communities from Loxahatchee National Wildlife Refuge, Florida, United States - Lox_Sample_3.5 | ecosystem: Environmental > Terrestrial > Soil > Wetlands | place: USA...
CGCTGCCGGCCGGGTGGGCTGACGTCCGCATTATCGACGATGCGGCCAGCCCGAAGGTCAGCGGCGGTGAGATCGTCACGCGCGCCGGCTCCGTACGCTGGCGAGGGTCGGCTGACGGCGATCGGCTGCCAGAAATGACGCCCTTCACCCGCGATGCGGCCGCCGTTCGGCTCGCTCTGATGTCCGCGCCGTACGGTGATGCCGTGGACCTGAACGACGTCGACTTTGTCAGTGCCTGCGAGACGGTCACTCGCTGGCGGCGCCTGGTTGGCTTGTGGGCGGAGTCACCATCTAAGCCGATCCCCGAGGGCATCGCGCGTCAGATTGGGAGCGCCTTCCGTGACCTGGACATGGTGCCGGTACTCGCGCTTCTCCGAGACCTGGCATCTGATGAGGCGATCGCGCCAGGAGCAAAGTTTGAGACAATCGTCTTCGCGGACCGCGTCCTGGGGCTGGATCTGGCTCGTGAGATCGGGCAACCTCATTCCGGCTCCGAGAGCTGAGCCAGCGCAGGTCGGCTAGCCAGCAACTGGAGCGCCCGGCTATAGGCCGAGTCCTCGTCTGCCGTTATGAGATCGCGTCGAACCGCCTCTCGCTTGAGCGCGAATGACCTCATGTCCTGTGATGCCCGCCGCAGCACGCTCGCGAGCGCGCCGACCATGGATGCGCCCGCCTCGAGGGGCGGGCCAGCGCCGAGAACGAGGGCGAGGTGGCGCAAGCACAGGATCGGTGCCGTATCGGACAGGTCCGCCGCGGCCACCTGTGCGACCGCGCGGCCTTCGGCGTCCGCGAGGATCGCGCAGGCCGGGCACGCTCGTGCCCTGGCCAGCCTGGCCACTTCGGATGCGAGGTCGTCGCCGGTTGCGCAGCGTGTCCCGATCGCAGATAGTTCATCGGCGAGCACGCGGGCAAGGGTGGCGTTTCCAGCAGATATGGCGACCGGTGAGGCCATCTGCGCGTACTGCCATGTGTGCAGCGGGCAGAATCCGCCCGCCTGAGCATGGCGCGCCTGGCTGTCCTCACTAGTTGCCAGCAGGAACTGGCCCTGCATCAGGTACATGGTCAGCGCTGCTTCCATCTGGGTGCAGACGCTGCATCCCAGTTCAGGCTCGACGTCGGGCAAGACGTCGGGCCGATCCCGGCGGTCCTGCGAGCTGTTCGTCTCGGGGACCCAGGAGGCCAGCGACTCTAGGTAAGCGACGATGCGGCCGTTGAGGTCGGCGAGAAGAGCGAGGTCTTCCTCACGCGGTGGGGCGGAAAGGTAGCGCTGGAACCGGGTCGCTTCCTGTGCGGCCTGCCGCTCCGCCTGATCCCTGAGTCGTCCAGTCCAGTGCACGGCCGCTTCCTGGAAGGCGATCACGGCCCGGTCGATGAAGGCTGCCACCGCATTGGCCAGAGTCTCGCCTATCAGGGACTGGCTGTCGGCGGCTGGCCCCCCGAGTCTGCGCCGAAGCCGGCCCTGGGTCGGTGGTTCCGGCGTGACCCACGGCACGACGGGGGCCTGCAGGACCGGAACTTCCGCGGACAGCCAGCCTGCTGGACTTACGTTGCGGGCGGACAGGCCCGCTATCTCTGCTCCCATTTCCCGCGGCGATCGGGCAAGTTCCAGCAGCGCACCTATGTCGCTGCCTGCCGCCGTGATCACTGCTTCGTTCACCTCAGCTGCCCACCGCGCGAGACAGTCGCCTGCGACCTGCCTTCCGGCCAGGTCGAGCGCGCTGAGCGCTGACTGCAGCGGGTCAACGTCGTGCTCTACCTGTTGTCCAAGCCATGATGACGCCGCGGGTTCGAGCACGTCATGAAGCTCTGATCGCCACGCGGGGCCACGCTCGGCCAGCAGGCCTGGCGTCGTGGCGCGTACCCGGTCGGCGATCCTGTCCGCTATCGCACTCGCCCAGGCTGGCAGTTCACGCATCCGCGCTTCGAATCTCGCCACGACGGCATCTCGATCCGGGCCGCCATTTCGGGGAAGACGGCCCGCGCTCATGTCCCGCTGCTGCAGGTGCAGCAGGCTTGCTGCGGCCGTCGCAACAGCACGCAGCGAGGTCTTACCCCGCTCGGCAGCCAGGAACTGGATCAGCGCCGCACGGAAAGGCTCGAGGCCGCTGTCGGTGATCTGCTCCCGATCGGCGTGCATGGCGCCGTGCAAGGCGGTGAGCGCAGACAATCCGAATATGGCCGGGTCGGCGTGGAGATTCCCCAGCACCCATCGCCGCACGTACCTGGCGACGTCAGCCGCGTCGGTCCCGGTGACTAGGTCGCGCTTGTTGATGACCAGGAAGAGCTTGGCCGCCTGCCCGGCCGTGGTCGCGAGGAACTCGGCTTCAGCCTCCGTGATAGCGGAGTCAAACCCCGTGACGAAGACGACCGCATCCGCCTCCGGCAGGAACCGCACCGTGGCCGCGGTGTTCGCCGCGATGGCCGAACCGACACCCGGCGTGTCGATGAACTCGAAGCCGAGGCGCAGCAGTTCGGCCGGAATCTCTACCTCGACCGAGCTGACCTGCATCCTTGTGCGGTCAGCACTGGACTGAGCCACGAACTTGCCTACTTCCGATACCCCCACTTCAACCGGCAAGCTTGAGGCGGCACTGCGGACGAGCGCCCTGGCGCGAGTCCCGTACCTTACGGTCGTGATGACGGACGTCATTGGCAGTGCGCCCATCGGCAGGTACGCGCCGCCCAGCAAGGCGTTCATCAGCGTCGTCTTACCGCGGCTGAACTGCCCGGCAACGGCCAGCCTGAACCGGCCGGAGGCAAGCCGGGTCAGCAGCGCCCTGATCTCCTGGTCGCGCTGATCATCCTGAGAGCGACGTGCGACGGGCAGCGCCGCACGAAGCATGTCGGCCAGCTCAAGTCGCCGCCGCTGATACTCGGTCAATTCATCCATACCCGTCCTCCGCCACGTGGCCCGGGATCCCGCCCGATCCATGCCCCTATGGCCCGGCCGTGCGGCGCCATACGGCGACGATGAACGGGATCGCAGCTAGCTGCGCCGCAACGGCGAAGGCGGTCACGGCGCCGAGCGAGACATCGAAGAGAACGCCGATGACAACGCTGCCGAGCACCCATGCAGTGCCGTAAGCGCCAGTGAATAGCCCGTAAGCGGATGCTCGGCGATCGGCTGACACCATCGGTGCAACGGCCGCTGGGATGATCGACTCTTGCACGCCCATGCCGAGGCCCCACAGTGCAACACCCACGACCGCTGCCCACATCTGGCCGAGGAACACCAGCGGCGCGTAGGCGGCGGTGAGGAGGGTCAGGGGGATCAGCACGCCTATCCCGGTCCGGTCGAACAGCCTTCCGAAGATCAGCGAACCGATGCCGCTGACGGCCATGGCGACCGCGTAGAAGACCGGAACGATCGGTGCCGCCACCACGTGGGCCTGCTGGAAATGGAAGGCGATCAACGGGAAATCCGCCAAGCCGGCTGCGGCTAGCGCCGCGCCGGTGAGATAGATCCAGAATGCTCGTGGCAGGCCCGCCGTGGTGACCTCGGCCGGTCCTGCGGACAGGTGCTCGGGCCGTGGAAAAAACCGGCGCGCCACGAGGACCAGCGACAAGGTGATGACCGCGGGGACCGCGAGCGCGGCGAACGCGAGCTTGTAGTCGCGCTGGCTCACCGCGAGCACGAGCGCGACCAACAGCGGACCGAACATAGCGCCAAACTGGTCCAGCGCTTCGTGCACGGCGAAACCCCAGCCGTATCCCATCTCCTTGGCCGCGAATGAGAGCATCGCGTCCCTCGGCGGATTACGGACTGCTTTGCCGACCCGCTCGGCGATGATCAGTAGGGCCGCGACCTGCCAGCTGCCCGCGAGCGCCAGCAAGGGCACGGCCGCCATCTGGACCACGTAGCCGCTGATAGTGATCGGCCAGTACCGGCCGGTCCGGTCTGCCCCTCGGCCGGAGAACAGCCGCAGGCCATAGCCGAGAAACTCGCCGAGCCCGCTGATCACGCTTATGGCCAGTGCCCCGGCCCCAAGCAGGCCAAGGTAAGGGCCGATAACCGACCGCGATCCTTCGTAGGTGAAGTCGGCGAAGAAGCTCATCACGCCGACCATCAGCACGAACTTGAGCGGCGGTGATGCCTCGGCCAGCTTCCGTCTGGCCCAGGGTTCGCGGCTCCGCGCCGGCGTGTCGCGCGGATTCGGCGGCCGATGGCCGGCCACGGCAGCCCCTCTCACCAGGAGCCATCAGCCGTGTGGCTTTTGCAGGCGAGCCCCATCGCCGAGGTCAGCGTAGCCTCGCTCAGCCGGCCATGTAAATCGGCTTCCTTGGTGAGCGACTCGCCGTGCGTGGTTCTGGCGATGACTTGACGCCCTGATCAGGAGGTTGCCAGACTTGGCGGCGGCGATGGGGCTCGCCTCGAACGTGGCTTGCGCCGCTGACGGTCCCTGACTCGGTGACACCGATCATGGAGGCCCTCATGGCCCGGGTCAGCGACGGCGAAGTCTTGCTGCTCTGGCGGGCACTGCGCAGCTTCCGCACGGGCGCCAGGCCGGGCTGTGCGCCCCGCGGCAAGCCTGCCGCCAGCATCTGCCCGCTGTTTGAGCACTGCCCGCGCTGGCATGGGCAGGCTGATGACCGCGTCGCCGCGGTGACCGAGACGCTCGCCGAGACCGAGCGCCGGCAGGCCACGTGGCCGTGCAGCAGGCTGCTCGACCTTCTCTCCCCGGATCTCACCAGGATCGGCGCGTGATCAGCGTGGAGGACGCGCTCTGCCCACCGGCAGCTGCTCGGCGAGTGCTAGCCAGCCGGCCGCGCACAACCAGCCTGCGACGATGCACCGTGGCCACCATCAGAACGGCGCCAGCGACGGAGGGCTCCGCCGCGTTGCTGACCGCCCGCGCGATGGCTATGCCGCGCGGGCTTCGCCAGGTGGGTACAGCCGCCATCACGGCCCGATCAGCATCCGCGAGCCGACGAACAAGCGCCATGTGCCGTCACCGTACCGGTCGCTCGCCAGCGGCGCAGGAAGGGTGACCGTCCGCCAGCCGCCCTCCGGGCTATGCCCCGCGCGTCGAGGAGCCTGAGTATGGTCCTGGACGGCTGTCCGGTGAGCAACTCGATGTGCCGCACCCCGAGACCGCACGAGATGTAGAGCTCCTCGACCAGTTCAGGGCCGACCGTGACCGGAGTCGGGAACCGCCGCCAGATCGGGCCGCCAGCCGGCCGGGGAGCGACGCCATGGCGTGACAGTGTCTGCCGGACCTGAGCGTCGGCGTAGAGGGCGTCGACGAGCTGGATCTCGGTCGGGCCGCGACACGGTGCTGGGCCGCCCACCCGCACCGGCAGGCCCTCGTCGTGGGCCGTGCGCAGAACAAGCTGACCGGAGACACCAAGCAGCCTGCCGGTATCTGCCGCCGACAGCCCGCCGCTGACGTACCACCGCGCGATGGCATCCGCTGGCAGCGTTACCCTGTCCTGCCTGTTCAGCCGTCCTCTGGTGCGCATCCGCACACCTTGGGCGTGGAGCCGGTCACGGACAGTTCCCTGCGGTACGCCGGTGACGGCCGAAATCTGGGCGCAGGTGAGTCCGGAACCGACGTAGAGGTGCTCGGTAAGATCGGTAAGCGCAGCAAGTTCGTCATCGCGGTGCCGTCGCCTGCCAGCCCCCCTCGGCTTCACGGCAACGCCGAGCTTGGCCAGTAGCCGCCCTACCCGCTGCCGGTCCATTCCGACGATCCCGCCGATCCGGTACGTGGAAAGCCCACGGCATACGTACAAGTGACTGAGCAGCTCTGCGAGGTCGTCTGGAGACATGCCTGCCGCGGGTATCGCAGGCGACGGCGCACGGCAAGCATGCGAACAGCCCGCTGTTAGGTCCGAGCCCACACCGCCGACCCCCTGCCCTACAGCAGGGACCGTTGGCGGCGCGTCCGCATTATCCGGCGAGCCCCTCCGCCGATGCATAAAGCGTAAGCCAGCGAGCGGCTCCAGACCATAACGCGTTCTTCTGACCGCACCGCCTGAGGATCGTTCCTGGACGGCCGCGTCGGCGCAAGGCCGTGTTCGATGCTGAGGTAACGTGAAGGTGGCGGAGGGGCTCGCCACCAACCGCGCTGAGGCCAACGGTCCCTGAACTGAGCACTGATCAGGTGGGATGTGGCTGACTGTGACTGCTTCCTATTCATCGCCCTGGTCTGGGAGCGCGGGGCGTGCCTACTGGCTGCCGCCCTGGGGGACCGGCAACGGTCTGGAATCCGAGACCTGGGCGGCGATCGCCGATGCTGACGAGAGCGAAGTGCGGTTGCTGCTCGACGCGCTTCGCGTTGCGAGTATTCCCGCTCATGCTGCCCGCCGCGCAGGGTACGGCCTGGATGGGCCATTTCGGATCTGGGTGGGCACGTGGTACTACTCTCGCGCCGAGGACGTCATCGGCAGGGTGCTGCGCGGACGACGCTGATCGCCCGTCGGGGCGAGGACAGGGGCATGGGATGGAACGCCACCTCCCATGTCAGCGGGTCGGCGGATGAAAGCGCGCCTGCTGTTCCGTGACGAGGATTTCGATTTCTCTGCCGGGCTTCCGCCGCATGCCGGTGACCTGACGAGTGACCTGGAGCTGGTGACCCTGCTCCGAGCGATGGCGGCGGGCGACAAGTTCATCTACGGCGTCTGCGAGAACGTGCTGCTGGCTGGCCTGACCGACCCGGCGGCGATCGGCTACCGGCAGCGGATCCTTGCCGACTGCATGGCCGAGCCTGACCTGGTCCGCGAGCTGTATGACATCGCCATCGGGGCGCTGGCTGACCGGCGCGGGGTGTGGGGGTTCTTCTCGTCGCAGAATCCGTCCTCGATCCTGTACTCGGCGGTGGGCCAGCTCGAGGCCCTGGTCCCGCGGCTGAGGCAGCTGCGCCGGTTCGCAGACGAGCATGCCGGCAAGTTCGCCTCGGACGGGTTCGCGGCGTTCTTCGACACGGTGCGGCAGGAGCTTGACGACGACTACTTCGCGACGCTCAGCGGTCACCTGAAGCAGCTGAAGTTCGGCGGCGGCAAGCTGATGAGCGCCGGTCTGGCCAGTGACAACAGCGGGGTCGGCTACGTGCTGCGCTCCGGGCAGGCCCGGCGAGGCTGGCGGGAGCGGATCGGGATGGAGCCGCGCTCGGTCTACTCCTTCACGATCCCGCCCCGTGACGACGCGGGAGCCCAGGCCCTTGAGGAGATGACGAGCCGCGCGATCAACCACGTGGCCGACGCAGCGGCCCAGTCGGCGGATCACGTCACCAGCTACTTCGCCGCGCTGCGCTCGGAGCTTGGCTTCTACGTCGGCTGCCTGAACCTGAACGGAGAGCTCGCGGCAAGGAACCAGGCCGTGTCGTTCCCCCAGCCGACGCCGCCGGAGGGCTCCGACCTGAGCTGCGCCGAGCTGCGTGATGCCTGCCTGGCGCTGCACATCGATTACGTCGTCGGCAACGACGCCGACGCCGACGGCAAGCCGCTGGTGATCATCACTGGCGCTAATTCGGGCGGCAAGTCGACGTTCCTGCGCAGCGTCGGCCTGGCCCACCTGATGATGCAGGCCGGCCTGTTCGTGACCGCCGCGGCCTACCGGGCAAGCACTAGCCACCAGATCTTCACCCACTTCATCAGGGAGGAAGATCCGAACATGGTCAGCGGGCGCCTGGACGAGGAACTCGGCAGGATGAGCGCGATCGCCGACCAGATCGGCCCGCGCAGCCTGATGCTGTTCAACGAGTCCTTCGCGGCCACCAACGAGCGGGAGGGCTCGGAGATCGGCCGCCAGGTCGTGACCGCCCTCCTGGAAGCCGACATCAGAGTCCTCTTCGTCACCCATCACTTCGACCTCGCCGACAGCTTCCACCTGCAGGACGACTACCCGGTCCTGTTCCTGCGGGCATCCCGTCAGCCCGACGGCGGCCGGGACTTCAAGCTGACCCCGGCCCCGCCCCTGCCCACCAGCTTCGGTGCCGACATCTACCACCGCATCGGCGGATGGCTCGGCGAGCACGACAAGCACGACCACGATGACCCAACACGGGAAGGACCGTCATGACCTCGCCAGCCGCGGCTCCGGCAGGACCAGCCACGATCACCGGCCTGAGCGCGATCGAGATACTCGATTCGCGCGGCCGTCCGACGCTGCAGGTGACAGTGACGCTGGCCGGCGGCGCGACCGGCGCGGCGGGCGTCCCGTCTGGCGCGTCGACCGGCAGCAAGGAAGCGGTCGAGCGCAGGGACGGCGATAAGACGCGATACGGCGGCCTCGGTGTGCTCGGCGCGGTCGGCGCGGTTAACGGCGAGATCGCCGGGCGGCTCGTCGGGGAGCCGTGGCGCAGCCTGGCCGACATCGACGCGGCGATGATCGATCTCGACGGCACGCCGGGCAAGGAGCGGCTGGGTGCGAACGCGGTGGTCGGCGTCTCGATGGCCTGCGCGCGAGCGCTGGCCACTGCGGCGGGCCGGGAGCTATGGGACTGGCTGACGCCGTCGGGCGTCGCGCCGAGGCTGCCGGTCCCGCACTTTAACGTGATCAACGGCGGCGTGCACGCTCCGAATTCGCTGGACTTCCAGGAGTTCATGATCGCGCCGCTGGGTGCACCGACGCTCGCCGATGCGGTCCGGGCAGGTGCCGAGGTCTACGCGGCGCTCCGCGGCCTGCTAGCCGACCAGGGGCAGGTGACCTCGCTCGGCGACGAGGGCGGGTTCGCTCCCCAGATCGCCGAGCCCGAGGAAGTCCTGTCGTTGCTGGTCTCCGCGATCAGCCTGGCCGGGTACCGGCCGGGGCCGGATGGAGTGGCCATCGCGCTCGACCCGGCGTCGAGTGAATTCCGCCACGACGACGGGCTCTATCACGTGGCGGGCCGCCAGCTGACCAGTGCCGAGATGATCGAGCGGTACGCCGAGATGGTCGACAGGTTCCCGGTGTGGCTTATCGAGGACGGCCTGGCCGAGGACGACTGGGACGGCTGGGCCGCGCTGACCGGGCGGCTCGGCGGGCGGATCCAGCTGGTCGGCGACGACATCTTCGTCACCAACCCGGAGATCATCTCCGACGCGATCCACCGCGGAGTGGCGAATTCGGCGCTGATCAAGCTCAATCAGATCGGCACCGTGACGCAGACCCTGGAGGCGATGGCCACGTGCCGGGCCGGCGGCTACGCCCAGCTCGTCTCGCATCGATCGGGCGAGACGACCGACAGCTTCATCGCCGACCTGGCGACCGGCTCCGGCTGCGGGGAGCTGAAGTCGGGAGCGCCCGCCCGCGGCGAGCGAGTCGCCAAGTACAACCGCCTGCTTGAGATCACCTCGGTGTGGCCCGACCTGCCCTACGGCCTGCCGACCGGCTGACTCACGGCGCGCTTGCGGCGGCGCTGCCGGCGTCGGCCGCGGTGACCTGGCCTGCCTGCGGGTCCGAGCCGAGCAGCGCGAGCGCGTGGTTGATGGCTTCCAGACGGCCGGCGAGCTCGAGGTGGCGGGCCGCTGCCTCGTCCGCACCGGCGTGCCGCAGGTCGTCGGCGTCGGCGAGCGCCTTCTCCAGCCTGCTGGTTCCCTCCAGGTAGCGGTCGTCGACGGAGCGCACGAGCCGCCAGCCTGCCTCGGCGAGCCGGTACTGCAGGTCGGCGCGGGCCCGGCCGATCAGTCGCGGGACAAGGTCAGCGCTCTCGCGGCGCAGGTGCTCCCTGGCCCTGGCCCGCCCCGCCTCGCCTGGCAGGCGCCGTCGGATGGCTCCGGCGAGCAACTCGGTCTGGCCCGCCTGGTCGGCGACCGGATAGAAGAACCGAAGATCCGGAGTCAGGCGCTCGCCGGGCGGCGCCACCGCGAGGTCGAGGCCGAGCAGGTCAGCGGCCGCCTGCCGGACGGCGTCAAGCTCAGCGAGCAGGGCGTCGGTCAGCTTCTGGTCGAGCCGCGCCAGTCCTGCCTCGAGCACCGAGGTCCGTTCGCCCCGCCAGTCCTCGGCCTCGGCGACGGCAAGATCGCCCAGCTTCGCGCGCCCGCCGCGCTCGATCTCCGTGGCGGACGCCGTGGCGAGGGTGCCGCCGAGCAGGTCGTCAAGCTGCCGACCGACGTGGCGCGCCCGCTCGCGCCCCGCCCGGTCGGCAGCATCGTTCAGGTCAGCGAGCATGCGCCGGGATTCGGCGGTCACGAGGTCGGCTGCCTCCCTGCGCCGTTCCCGCACGTTGCCGAGCCGGGTCGCGAAGGCCTGCACCCGCGCAGCTGCCTCGGCGTCCCGCATCTGCGCCGCCGTGCGGGCGACGAGCGCCTCGTCCCGCAGCGAGAGTGCGATCCGCCGCGCCTGGTCGGCCGCTGATCGCCGCAGGTCACTGAGCCGCTCGCGCTGCAGGTAGGAGGTGAAGTCGGTCTCGAAGGCGGCGAATCCGGCATCGCCCGGGTCCGCGAGCGCGGCCCGCGCGGAGACCGGGTAGACGCGGAGCCTGTGCCCGGCTGCGCGGGCGACGACGTCGGCGGTGAAGTCGAGCACCTCAGCCAGGTCGCCGCCGGACAACCGGTCGGCCTTGTTCAAGACGATGAACATCGCGGCTGACAACTGCGCGACCTGCGTGATCAGGTCACGCTCGCTGGCCGACACCGGCGGATCGGCAGTGAGCACGAACACCGCCGCGTCCATGGTCCGCAGTGCGGCCTGCGCGTCCTGCGTGTTGTGCCCGTACACCGAGCCGGTACCCGGTGTGTCGACTAGCTCGGCGCCCATCGCCAGGAGCGGCGCGTCGACCCAGACGGTGACCGAGGACAGGTTCCTTGCGTTGGCCGGGTTGCCGCGCTCGGTCACCAGGTCGTCGAGCGCGCTCAGCGGATACACCTGCGCGTGACCGTCCGGCGATACCGCCGTCACCTGCTCATGGCCGCCGTGGCGCACTGTGGTCGCCAGCGCGGTGAGCGGCGTGACGCCCGTCGGCAGGACCGCGCGGCCGAGCAGGGCGTTCACCAGCGTGCTCTTTCCGCGCTTCGCCTCGCCCGCCACCAGCACGCGCAACCGCTGGTCGGCGAGGCGGCTGCGCAGGGCGCCGATGACCTCCAGGTCGTGATCCGTGCCGAGCGCCGAGAGCCCGTCCAGGGCCTGCAGCAGCGGGTCGGCCCGATCGGAGGTGGGCATGGCGGTCTCCTACCTGTCTCAGGCAGGGACCATTGGCGGCCGTGCCGCGGTTACCGGCGGGTCCCACCGCCATGGTGCATTGCTCAGCCTACCGAGCGCGGCCGGCGGCCAGGCTGATCACCCGGCTCGTGGCGGCGCCGCCGATCCGCCCGGCGAGCTTGCTGGGAGGATGGCAGCTGTGCCGTTCGGCAGGGCTGATCAGGACCTCCGGCCCGTGGACAATCGATCGCAGCTCGCCGAGCATCGGAGAATGTTCATCAGCGAGGAGACTGCCCTGGGGCTGCCGTTCGGCCAGGCCTCGGCGCGGCTGGTGAACCTCATCGGCGGCGGTGGGCTGGCCGCCGCGTCGCACGCCGCCTACGCCGACGCGATGACCGCCCACCTCAGGGTGGGCCCGCGGCCCGCGACGAAGCTGGTCAGGGTCCAGTTCACCGAGCCCACGTATACGGCCTCGGCGATGCGGGTGGGGCTGCGCTGGGAGGCGACCGGCCCGGCGGCGGGACTCTTTCCCGTCCTTGACGCGGACATCACGGTGGCGGCCGCCAGCGACCACGCGTGCATGATGAGTCTGATGGGCGCCTACCGCCCGCCGCTTGGCCGTGTTGGCCAGGGACTCGACCGGGTCGTCCTGAGCAGTCTTGCCACGGCGACAACCAGGGCGCTGCTGGCGAACGTCAGCAGCGCCCTCGCCGAGCCCGAGGCGAGCACGGAGGTGACAGCCGTCGTCGCCCCGCTCCGCTCGCCGGCCGCGGACAGCATCTGATGCGTAACCTGGTGCCGCGGGCCGCCGACGGCAGACCGGTTCAGCCGGGCAGTGCCGCGGTGCTGACCTGCAGCGATCCGCCGCGGCTGATAAACGGGTGGCCGCTGACCAGCGCGACCGCACTGTCCAGGTCGGGAGCATCGAGTATGGAATAGCCGCTCACCGGGCCGTCGGCCGGGCCGTCGGTGACGGATCCGGCGCTGACCGTCCTGGCCGGGCCGAGCGGTGCTCCGGGATCGACGAGGGCTTCGCCGGCCGATGCAGCCCAGGCCATGAAGGCGGCCATGGCTTGCTGTGCCTCCTCCGGGCGGGGCGTACCAGCGCCGTGGTAGGTGACGAGGAATCTGGGCACAGCGACATCCTCTCGATGCAGCGGGAAGCGGCGCCACGTCGCGTGGCTGCCTGGTCCATGCTGACCCGCCGCCTCGCGTTCAGATCGGACACTTCCTAGCGGCAGGCAGGATGCCATGGACAGAGTCCCCGTACCGGCCGAGGATGGCCTGGGCAGCATACTGCGCGAGGTCAGGGTCCGCAGCGCCGTCTATTGCATGTCCGACTTCACGGCGCCTTGGGGGTCGACATCGCGCGGGTCCTGGCCCTGCTGCGCGAGCAGCCGGCGGCGCCCTGGGGCATCGACGCGATGGCTCAGTCCGCGGGGATGTCCAGGACGTCGTTCAACCTCAGGTTCCGCGCCGTCGTCGGCGAGCCGCCTATGGCATACCTCACCGAGCTGCGACTAAGGCGCGCGGCCGGCTACCTGGCCACGACGACGAAGAGCGTGCGCGAGATCGCTCACCTGAGCGGCTACGGCAGCGAGGCGTCGTTCTCGAAGGCATTCAGCAGGCTTTTCGGCCGGCCGCCCGCCGACTACCGCCGCGTGCGCCTGGCCGCGCCGCGCCAGGCTGGTCACTGACCGGGCGACTCCGCATCGAGGGTCGGGTGCTCGTCAGGTTCCGACGGCCTGGCGCAAACCCAGGCAGGCCCGAGAATCCACACGGAACTCACATGCAATTCGCGTGTCGGCCGAAGGTTAGGCCGCGATGATGGCGCCCGCCGAGTGCCATCGGGCCGGCTGCGGCGCCGATGGCCAGGGAGCCCGTCGAGGGCCGGCCAAGAGGTGACTTCGTGGATGCAACGATCGATGCAGGCCCCGGCTACCGGCGCGTGCGGCGCCGCCGGGTACTCCTGCTTATCGTCGTGGGCGTGGTGGTGGCCGCGGCGGTCGGCGGGCTGCTGCTGTCGACCATGATCAAGTCTCCGGCCGAGCAGGCCGCCGAGACCAGGCCGCCGAGCCTGACCGAGCTGAGCGTCCCGGTGACCATGCAGGTCATCACCAACACCGTCCTCGCCCAGGCATCGGTGGGACCGCCGATCGAGATCTCCCCGGCCTCGATCGGCGCCGCCGGGGCTGGTGCACAGCCGATCGTGACCAAGATCTTCGCGCGTCAGGGCCAGACCGTGCGGCAGGGGACCATGCTGCTCGAGGTGGCCGGGCAGCCGTACTTCGTGCTGCAGGGCACCGTGCCGGCCTACCGTGACCTCGCGCCCGGCGACGAGGGCACCGACGTGTCGCAGCTTCAGGTGGACCTGGAGTCGCTCGGCTACGGCGTCGGATCGGACACCCTCGGCGTCTACGGCCCGGGAACCGCGGCGGCGGTGGCCGCCTTCTACTCGGCGCGCGGCTACCAGGCGCCCGAGGTGACCGCCGGGCCGAAGGCGGACCGAGGCGCCATGGTGCCGCTCGGCGACTTCATGTTCGTGCCCCGGCTGCCCGCGCACCTGATCAAGTTCACCGCAACGGTAGGCCAGACGGTCAGCGCCTCCGACCTGACCCTGTCCGTGGGCCACCCGGAGATCAGTGGCCAGCTCAACCCCAGCGAGCGGACCATGGTCAGGCGCGGCATGACGGTGACGATCACCAGGTCCGACACCGGCCAGTCCTACCTGGGCAGGATCACCTCGGTATCCGCCGTCCCGCAGTCGACCGGCAGCATCGCCGGCGGTGACTACCTGCCGATGGGGGTCAAGCCCGACCACCCGCTTCCCGCGGCCCTGATCGGCCAGGACGTCGGCCTGCGGATCACCACCGCGGCGACGGCGGGAAAGGTGCTCGCGGTGCCCGAGTCGGCCGTGTTCGCCTCGGCGAACGGCGGCATCTACGTCAGCAGGCTCATGGGCTCGGCGACCGTCAGGGTCGCCGTCCGGGTCGGCGCGACCGGCGACGGCATGGTGCAGGTGACTCCGCTGCATGCCGGTGCGCTCGGCCCCGGGGACAAGGTGCTGATCGGCCAGAACTACGCCACAGTCGTCGGCCACTCCTTCGTCAGGAACATCGGCCCCGTCGGGCGGCCGAAGCAGTTCGTGGGGCCTGGGTGAGCTCGGGCTGGACGGCAGACGGTGGCAAGCCGGTCATCCGCCTGACCAACGTCAGCTACACCTACCCCGGCCCGCCTCCCGTGGCCGCGCTGCGGGACGCTGACCTCGCCGTCTGGCCGGGCGAGCACGTGTCGATCACCGGCCCATCCGGCTCGGGCAAGTCGACCCTGCTGAACCTGCTCGGGCTGCTCGACCGGCCGACGAAGGGCACGCTGGAGATCGACGGGATGAACCTCGGCCACGCCTCGGAGCGCGACAGGTCGGCGGTGCGTGCCAGGCAGATCGGCTTCGTCTTCCAGTCCTTCCACCTGCTGCCGCACCGCGCCGCGATCGAGAACGTCATGCTCGCGCAGGTGTACGCCGACCAGCCGAGGCGGCGGCGGCGCGATGCGGCGCTCGCGGCGCTGACCCAGGTCGGCCTCGCGCACCGGGCGTACGCGCTGCCGACGGCGCTGTCCGGCGGCGAGCGCCAGCGGGTGGCGATCGCCCGGGCCCTGGTCAACCGGCCGTCGCTGGTGCTGTGCGACGAGCCGACCGGCAACCTGGACTCGGCGACCACCAACGAGCTGATCGACCTGCTCAGCTCGCTGAACGCGGACGGCTCGACGCTCGTGGTGATCACCCACAACCCGGTCGTCGCGGCCAGCGCGCAGCGTCAGGTCATCATCAGGGACGGCAAGCTGACCGAACCGGAGCCCGCCGATGCGGCATAGGTCGCAGTCGCAGCGCAGGTCCAGGCTGGTCAGCGCGCCGTCCAGGCTCCGGTCGCGCGACCTCGGCAGCGAGGTCGTGGCCGGGCTGCTGCAGCGGCCGGGGCGCTCGGCGCTGACCCTGGTCGGCACCGTGCTCGGCATCGGCGCGTTCGTCGCGATCGTCGGCCTGTCCCAGACGGCATCGGGCCAGATCGGCAAGGACTTCAACGCGCTGGACGCCACGCAGGTCACGGTGACCGACAAGGGCGCCCAGAGCGCCTCGGTGCCTACGCTCGACTTCCCGTCCAACGCCGACGCGCTCGTCGACAAGATCAAGGGCGTGATCGCGGCCGGGGTGTGGTGGAACGTCGCGCTCGGCCAGTCGGGGGTGAGCGCGCGCCCCGGCCCGGCCGCGAACGGCCTGCCGGTCGTGGCCGCCACTCCGGGCGCACTCGCCGCCAGCGGAGCCACAGTCGCCGGCGGGGTGCTGTTCAATCTGTTCCATCAGGACACGGCGCAGAACGTCGCGCTGCTGAGCGAGACCGCGGCCCGGCAGCTCGGCATCTCCAACCTTGAGGATCAGCCGGCCATCTTCATCGGCGACGACGCGTTCACTGTGATCGGCATCATCTCCGGTGACAAGCGCATCCCGTCGCTTGACTTCAGCGTGATCGTGCCGGAAAGCACAGCCCTGCGGATCTGGGGCAAGCCGACCAGCGGCAACGCGGCGCAGATGCTGATCCACACCAAGCTCGGCGCCGGCCAGGTGGTGGCCGGCCAGGTGCCGGTCGCCCTGGCGCCGCGGGACCCCAAGCTGCTGAAGGCGGCGGCGCCGGTCAATCCGGCGCAGCTTCAGCGCAACGTGACCACGAACCTGAACGCGGTCTTCCTCGCCCTGGCCGGCATCGCGGTGGTGGTCGGCGCGGTGGGCATCGCCAACACCACGCTGGTGGCGGTGCTTGAGCGTGCCTCCGAGATCGGCCTGCGCCGCGCGCTCGGTGCCAGGCCGAGGCACATCGCGATCCAGTTCCTGTGCGAGTCCACCGCGCTCGGCCTGTTCGGGGGGATGGCGGGGGCGTGCATCGGCGTGCTCGGCGCGCTGGCGGTGACGATCGACAAGCACTGGACGGCACTGATGGATCCGCGGATCGTGCTCGCGGCTCCGGTGGCCGGGGCGGTCATCGGGCTGCTGGCCGGCCTGTACCCGGCGCTGCGCGCCAGCGCGATCGAGCCAGCCGATGCGCTCCGCCGCTGAGGACCGCGGGGCGGGGCCGCGCTGTGCCGGGCCGGTGTTCCTCTGCCTGCTCGTGGCGGTCGCGGTGGCGGCGTGCACGGCCAGTCCGTCGCGCTCGGGGGGAGCCTCGGGCCCTGGCCAGGGGCCGCGGAGCGGCCGTGTGCTGCCCGGCGGCGGGTTCATCGGGATCCACGGGGCCTTCGGCGGGCCGGGTATCGCCATCCTGGCGGCCGGGCCGGCGAACGGAGGAGCGAGCGGTCGGCCCAAGATCTTCGTGCCGCCGATCCCGCCTTTCTCGTCGAACAAGCAAATCTCGCTGCCGCTCGACAGCTACGAGGAGGTCGCCGGGCTGGAGCAGAACGCGATCGCCGCCGCGGCCGCGCTGCTGATGCAGCGGTGCATGAGCGTGCAGGGCTTCCTGTTCACCGCCTCGCCGGGGGCCAGCGGCGCGGTGACGTTGCTGCAGCAGGTCGAGCAGGGCTACGGCCTGGCCAGCCTGGCGCAGGCCGAGCAGTACGGCTACGGGCAGGCGGGCGGCCCGTTCGGCCCGTTCGGAGTGGCCGGCCCTGGCGCGCTGATCCTGCCCGGCCTGATCGGCGCGCCGGGCACCGGCCAGCACTCGGTCGCCTGGCTGAGCGCGTTGCTCGGGTTCGCGCCGGGAGAGCGGCTCGGCGCCCTGCGGCACGAGGGCTGCTTCCAGTGGGCCTACTCCGAGCTGTACGGCTCGCGCGGCGGGGTGGGACTCAGCGTCGCGATCCAGTCCGACCCGGTGCCGGGGATCGCCGGGGAGGCCGCCTCCTGGACGCAGTCCGATCCCAGGATCACAGCGGTCAACGCAGCCTGGTCGCGGTGCATGGCCCGCCGCGGGTACAGCTACCGCAACCCGGCCGCCGCGGCGGACAAGAACTGGCCGGGCACCCCGACCATTACCGAGATAGCGACCGCCGTCGTGGACGTGACGTGCAAGAACCAGGTCAACCTTTTGAACACCTGGCTGACGGTCGAGGCGGCCTACCAGCGGGTCCTGATCGGCGAGAACCTGGCGGCGCTGGCTCACCTGCAGACGGCGTTCCGGGTGAACCTCGCCCGCGCTCAGCAGATCCTAGACAGCCCGGTGATCAGCCTGCCCGGGCTGACCGGGCCGTTCCCCGCCGGGTCCGCGCCCGGGCTGCGGGTGCACCAGGCCAAGGCGCCCGGGTGAGCCACGGCACGGAACGAGATCAGGTCCATGCACCCATTGTTCCTGACCTGGCGAATCGTTTCCGGCCTGAGTGTTTCTGGCCTGAGTCTGGGATCATTCGCTGGTGGCTGAGGTGACGGAACTGCCGCGGACCGGGCAGGTGGCGCTGGTGACCGGCGGCTCGGCGGGCCTCGGCCTGATCATCGCCCGGGCGCTCGCGCGAGCCGGGACCGACCTCGTGCTGGCGAGCCGGTCGGCCGCGAGGTGTGCGCGTGCGGCCGATGACCTGGCCGCCCAGACCGGGCGCGTGGTGCTCGGCCGCGACTGCGATGTCACCGACGAGCGTGCGGTGGACCGCCTGGTGGACGGGGTGCTCGCCGACCTCGGGCGGCTCGACGTGCTGGTGACCAGCGCGGGCGTCCAGGCGCGCGGCCCGATCGATGAGCTTGACGCGGCTGCGTTCCGTGCCTGCCTCGAGGTGAATGTGGTGGGGACCTGGCTGGCCTGCAGGGCCGCGGTCCGGCCGATGCGGGCCGCCGGGTACGGCCGCATCGTGACGCTGGCGAGCGCGCTCGGCCTGGTCGGGGCGGCGGCCAGGACCGGCTACGCGGCCAGCAAGGGCGCGGTCGTCCAGCTCACCCGCAGCCTCGCCGTCGAGCTGGCCGGAACCGGGATCACGGTCAACGCGCTCGCCCCCGGCCCCTTCCGCACGCCGCTCAACGCCGGCATGGAGGACGAACCTCAGATGCGCCGGTTCCTCGATTCGGAGGTCCCGCTAGCCCGCTGGGCCGAGGACGGCGAGCTTGACGGAGCCGCGCTGCTGCTGACCGACCCCGGATCGAGCTACCTGACAGGCGCGGTGCTCCCGGTCGACGGAGGCTGGACCTGTCACTAGTGCCGCTGTCCGGGGGTTGTGCCGCCCTCTTATCGGCCGCGGCGCTGTGGCACGCTGGTGAGGTCGAGAGGCGCTGCGACGGAACGGATCCGCCACGCTCGACACTCGCTGCACAGGCAAGGGCGCCTTCGAGTCGACGGAGGCGGTCATGACAGTGGTGGGTCGCGTCGCTGCCCTGTGGCGGTACCCGGTGAAATCGATGGCGGCCGAGGAACTGGATGCCGCCGGCATCTCGTGGCACGGCCTGGCGGGTGATCGCCGCTGGGCCTTCATCCGCGATGGTCAGGTCCACAGCGGATTCCCTTGGCTGACGATCAGGGAACTGCCCGAGCTGGCCGGCTACCGTCCCAGGTTCGCCGAGCCTGACCGGCCGGAGGCTTCGGTGACAGTGGTGCGCACGCCCGCCGGCCGCGAGCTCGACGTGGCGGACCCCGAGCTCGCCGCCGAGCTTGGACCGGGCATCGGCGTCATCAAGCAGCACCGCGGAGTCTTCGACACGATGCCGCTGTCGCTGCTGACCACTCAGACTCTGGCCAGCCTTGGCCGGCTGGTCGGCACCGAGCTCGCGGCCTTGCGCTTCCGGCCCAACCTGCTCGTCGAGGCCTCGGGGCGCGGCTTTCCCGAGGACGCCTGGGTCGGCCGGGTGCTGCGCGTCGGAGGGTTGCGGATGCGGGTCGACCAGCGCGACAAGCGGTGCGTGATGGTCACCATCGACCCGGTGTCGCTGCAGCGGAACCCGGCGGTCCTGCGCGTCATTACCAGGGAGCGCGACTCCAGGCTCGGGGTCTACGGCTCAATCGTGCAGCCGGGCCGGGTCGCGGTCGGCGACCAGGTCGAGCTTGAGCCGTGAGACTGCTCGAATCAGCCGAAGGGCCTCTGGCGGCTCATCACCAGGAGAACCGAGCCCGGCCGGGAGCCCGGCGTTCGGACGCGCCACACTGGTCTGGTTCCACGACCGTCGGGGAGGAGGGCCCATGATCGTGCCGCTGGCCGGCCGCGTCGTCGCGGCCGTGATCGGCGGACTGCTCGTGCTCACCGCGGCAGGCAGCGTGGTGGGAACGATCATAGTCCCCCGGCCGGCTGGCGGATGGCTGACCAAGCTCGTGGACCGGCTCACGAACTCCGCGTTCCGGCTGATGACGGCCCGGATCGCCAGCTACAAGCGGATGGACAGGGTGCTGGCTCGCCTGGCGCCGGCGATCCTGCTTGCCCAGCTGGCTGCCTGGCTGATGACCTTCTTCCTGGGGTATGCGCTGCTGCTCTGGCCGTTCGTCAGGGGCGGGATCACGACCGCGTTCACCACGGCCGGGCCGGCGCTGTGGGAGATCGGATCGTCCGACGTCAGCGGCGCTGCCCAGCGGACCATCCTGGATTTCGCCTCGCTGACCGGAATCATCACGGTCACGCTTCAGATTGCTTACCTGCCCACCCTGTACTCGGCGTTCAACCGCCGTGAGACGGAGGTGGCGCTGCTGAACGCGCGTGCGGGCGTCCCGTCCTGGGGGCCCGAACTGCTCGCCCGCACCCACTACGCGCTCGGCTCCGGCGCCTCGACCATCGACACGCTGCCTGACCTGTACGCCCAGTGGGAGCGGTTCGCGGCCGACATCGCCGAGAGCCACACCACCTATCTGCCCCTGGTCAGGTTCCGCTCGCCGCGTCCCCTGTCGTCGTGGGTGATCGCGCTGCTCTCCGTGCTCGACTCCGCGGCGCTCTACCTCGCCTTGTCCCCGGGCCGCGCGCCCGCCGTCCCGGCCAGGCTCTGCCTGCGCAGCGGTTTCACCTGCTTCACCGAGGTCGCGCGGGAGATCAGCCTGAGGGTTCCCGAATCGGCGGATCCGGACACCGGGATCGCCCTGAGCTACGACGACTTCCTCGTGGCCGTAGAAAGGCTGCGCGAGGTGGACTTCCCGATCGAGCGCGACCCGGCCGAGGCCTGGCCGGATTTCGTCGGCTGGCGGGTCAACTACGAGCAAGCCGCCTACGCGGTCGCTGCGGCCGTGGACGCGGTGCCAGCGATGTGGTCGGGGCCGCGCCGACGCGCTTTCCCGGTGATCCCGCCGATCCGCCCCGCTCCCGGCCGCCCGCCCAAGGAACTCCACAAGCTTGCACCGGGCCGGGGATCCAGGCGGCGCACCGCCGGACGGCGGACTGCAGCGGCCACGCCTGGCTCCGACGCGTCCGAGCATGCCGCTGGCGCCGACAACGAGAAGCGGTAGGCCGTCGCGCGGAGTCAGCCGCATCGCTTCCTCAGCGCCCCTTGCGCCGGCCGCGCTGGACGGCATCGCCTTCGTCGCTCAGGACACTCCGATGTACAAGAACCTGTCCGCCGCGGACATGCTGCACCTGACCCGCAACCTGAACCGGCGGTTCGACCAGCACTACGCGCAGGCCAGGCTCGGCGAGCTGGGCATCCCACTCGGACGGAAGGCGGGCAGGCTGTCCGGCGGGCAGCAGGCGCAGCTCGCGCTGACGCTGGCGCTAGCCCGCCACCCGCGGCTGCTGCTGCTGGACGAGCCGGTGGCCATGCTCGACCCGATCGCCCGGCACGATTTCATGGCCACGGTGCTGACGGCGATGGCCGACGACGGCGTGTCGGTGCTGCTGTCCTCGCACGTGCTCGCCGAGCTCGAGCGGGTGGCGGACCACCTCATCCTGATGTCGCGGGGCCGGGTGCGGCTGGCCGGCGAGGTCGACGACCTGCTCGCCAGCCACCGCATGCTGACCGGGCCGGCCGCCGAAGCCGGCCGGTACTCCGGGCGGCCGGTGGTGCACGTGCGCCGCGGTGAGGCCCAGGCCCACCTGCTGGTCCGGGCCAACGCGGACGATCCGGCCCCGCGGGGCTGGGAGGCGCACCCAGTCGGCCTGGAAGAACTCGCCCTGGCCTACCTGCGCGAGCCGGGTGCCCGCGCGTTGCCCCTTCCGGCCCGCGGCCGGGCCCTGCCGTCTGACACTGGCGAACCTTCGGAGGTAGCGAAGTGACCGCGCTGACCGTGCCCGGGCGCTCCGAGCAGGACGCGAGCCTGCGGCCGCTGCCGTGGCGGCGGATGGCATGGGTCATCTGGCGGCAGCACCGGATGACACTGGCCGGCGTGGCCGTGTTCCTCGGCGCGCTCGCGGTAAGCCTGTGGCGGGTCGGCCTGGGGCTGCACTTGGCCTACGCCGCCGCGGCCGCCTGCCACCCGGCAACCTCGCCTATCTGCGATCAGCTGCAAACCAGGTTCTACGGCATGGATACCCTGCTGGCGAACGGCTACGTGCTGCAGGCCGTGCCCGCGCTGATCGGGGCGTTCGCCGGGGCGCCGCTGCTGGCCCGCGAGCTGGAGACCGGCACCTTCCGCTACGCCTGGACCCAGGGCTTCGGCAGGTGGCGCTGGCCGCTCGCCAAGCTTGTGCCGCTCGCGGTCGTGCTGGCCGCCGCTGCCGGAGCCCTCAGCGTGCTGCTCTCCTGGTACTACCGGCCGTACCTCACGACGGGCGGCCAGTTCCTTCCGCAGGAGTCCCCGCTCACCAACCTGTTCGTCCTACGCGGGGTCGCGTTCGCCGCCTGGACGCTGGCCGCCTTCGCCATCGGGGCGCTAGCCAGCATGCTCATCCGGCGTGTCGTCCCCGCGATAGCCGCCACCCTGGCCGCCCACGCCGGGCTCGCCCTCGCGGCCGGGCTGTACCTGCGCCAGCACTATCTGGCGCCGCTGGTCACCAGGAACCTCTTCAGCCCGCCCGCTGCCGCATGGATCCTCAGCCAGTGGTGGACCAAGGCCGGCACGACGATCAGGCAGTCCACGATGAACCAGGTCATGACCTCCCTGTTCTACCGGATCATGCCCGTCGTGCACGCTTCCGCCCCTAAGGGCTCCGACGGCAAGGAACAGAAGCAGCAGACGTACCTCGCCGCATTGCGCTACCTCACCCGGCACGGGTATGCGCAATGGACGAGGTACCAGCCGGCCAGCCGGTTCTGGGCCTTCCAATGGATCGAGGGCGGCTGGCTGCTCGCGCTGTCCGTGCTGCTCATCGCCACCACCGTCTGGCTGGTCCGCCGCCGCGCCGCATGAAGCCGACCCCTGCAGTGGGGGCCGAGCGTGGCCCGAGTCCCTAGGTGACCGGCTTCTCCCAGACCGAGACGTGCGAGCGGCTGTCGGTGGTGAACGGCTGGCGGTTCCAGCCCACCCAGCGGTTACGCAGTCGCAGGCCGGCCATCCGGGCCATCAGGTCCAGCTCGGACGGCCAGGCGTACCGGAACGGGATCGTCCGGTACTCCCCGGTCCCGTCGGTGAACTCGACGTAATGGCCGCGGTATTGCTGGGTGGCGTGGTCGAAGGTGTAGGAGACGATCTCGCCGGGGCCTGCACGGTAGGCGAGGATGTCCTGTCCGGGCGGCAGGTAGCGCAGGTTCGGGATGCCGGTCTCGATGACGAAGCAGCCGCCCGGGGCCAGATGCTCGGCGACGTTGCGGAAGCAGGCGACCTGCGCCTCCTGGGTGGTGAGATTGTTGATGGTGTTATACACCAGGTAAACCACCGTGAAGGCGCCGTCTACCCTGGTCGTGGCCATGTCGCCGATGGTGACGGGGATAGCCTCGCCGCCTGGCTTGCCGCGGAGCCTGGCCGCCATCGCCCGGGACAGTTCGATGCCGTGCACCGGTACGCCGCGCCGCGACAGCGGCAGCCCGATGCGGCCGGTGCCGATGGCGAGTTCCAGCGCGCGGCCGCTGCCCGCCAGCTCGGCGAGCAGGCTGACCGCCGGATCGATAGCCTCCGGCTGGAACATGCGATCGGAGGGGTCGTCGTAGCCCGCCGCGACCCGTTCCCCGAAGTACCCGTCTGGATCGTCCATGGACTGAGAACCTAACGCGTGCAGCCTTGCCGTGGCCATTCATTACCTGGGCAGGCCAGAGGCGGGCAGTTAGGCCGGGTGCCAGGGCAGGAGGTACGCGCGGTAGGTGGAGACGCCCGGCGGTAGTTCCGCGTTGAACAGGAGCCGGCCGGAGGGGCCGAATTCGGAGATGTACGGCAGCGTTCCCCAGCCGACGAGCATGTTCCCGCTGCTCACGGTCTGGGCGTTGCCCATGGCGCCGGCCAGCAGATGCTCAGGCTGGTCAGCCGACGACACCAGCGTGGCCACCTTCGCGGCGAGGTTCAGCCTGACGGTCACCACCCGGCTGTAGGGGAGCCGCTGGCCGAGCTGGGGAGCGGACTCGTCGTCGAAGACCGTGTACTCGTCATGGCCGATGGCCTCGGGGTCGTGCTGGAAGGCGAAGATCTCGCCCGCCTCGTCCAGGGTCTGGCCTGGTGCCGCCCTGAGCCGGAAGGTGCTCTGTTTGCCGCCAAGCTCCCAGATGATCGCGCCGGTCCGGCGGTTCACCTTGTAGATCGTCCAGGTGAACCGGGCGCTGACCAGCAGGTTCCCGTCGGTGTCCAGGTGGACCGCGTTGATGTGGAACCAGTCCCAGGGGATGCTGGCCGACGGGGGCAGCGGCTGGTGGCTGTCCCGGTAGGGGACGTGACCGGCGCTGCTCCACTGGAAGAGCACCTTGCCCGTGGCGATGTCGATCTCCTGCACGACGCCGTCGATGACCTTCTGGTCGGCGGGGCCGCCCATGGCCCTCAGGTTCGCCGTCACGATCTTGTTAGCCACGATCAGGGCGGTGTTCCAAGGCGTGATAACGAATTCGTGCCAGCTGGTCGTGTAGCCATCGCCGGCCTGCACCGTGGCGATCTGACGGTACCGGTCGCTGTAGATGTAATCGGTGACAGGCTGCAGTGGGCTCGTCCGGCCCCCGCCGTCGATCTGGCACCAGGTCAGCACCGGCTCGCCGCGGTAGGCCTGGGTGCGGAAGTCCGCCGCGCCCTCGCCGACCGGCAGCGGATGGAACCAGATCACCCTGCCGGTCGTGCTGACAATCTCCGGTCCGGCCGGATAGCCGCCCCCGGCCGGGGCGAGGAAGATGTCGTCGCCGCTGCCGGCGCTGCCTTGCAAGTGCGTGAGCACCTGGAGCGGCGGCGGACCGTGACCGTGGACCACCGGGTATACCGGCGCGGTGGCGCATCCCGCCGCGGCGAAGGCGAGCGCGACGGCGCCCGCCAGAATGCGACCGCTCCGCCAAGTCACGCACCCACCCTAAGGCCGCCGACGGAACTCCTCGCGCAGACCTACGGCCCGCATGTGGTGGTCGCGGGCGAGTTAGGGCTGTGCCCGGTCCGGGACCCGGCCGGGAGGGGGTGGCCCTTCGCGGTGTCTGGCTGCCGGGCGGGTGCCGCCGCGGCGGGGGTCGTAGGTGACGGTCATCGGGTTCTTCAGGGCGATGATGACGTGCTGGGTGATGGGCGGGCTGGGCGCGCTGTAGCGGACGCCCGGCGCCGGCTTGGTGCCGGGGCCGCCAGGGTTGTACAGGGGCCGGTAGCGGCCGGCGGAGGGGATCCGGACGGTGGTGATCCGCCGGGCAGCGGCCGGGCTGCCGTCCAGGATGATGTCGATGTAGTTGTTCCGCACTTCGCCGTAGCAGGCGTCATAGCGGGCCTGCCTGCGGCCCAGGTTGGCCAGGCCGACGATCCGCAGCGGGTGCCCGTCGATCAGGTAGGTCCGGCCCGCCTTCATGAGCCGGACCGCGCGTCCCGAGGAGGTGACGGCGTCGACCTGGAAGTACCGGTCGTAGTCGGTCGGCAGCAGCGGGCTCACGCCGTTCGGGGTCATCCCGCCGCTGGTGTACAGCCGGAGCCGAAACCTGGCCTGGCGGCCGTACAGGCTCACTCCGCTGTTGGGCAGGTTCTGCCGGAAGATCCTGGGCCCGCCGCTGCCCGCCGCTGACATCGACATCGTGGTGAGCTTGGCGGCCACGAGCCTGGGTCCGCCGCGGTCAGCCGGGGATCCGCCGGCGGTGTAGGGCGAGCCGTTGGTCTTCACCCCGAGCCCGACCGCGCTGACCACCCGCTGGCGCGGTCCGACCAGCTTCAGCGTCGACGCTCCGGCGACGACCCGGACCGAGGTCGGGTAGATCGCGCCCGGCCGCGACGGCGGCACCCGGTTCCCGAAATGGCCGAACAGGACGGCCACCGAGCGCTGGTTGTACTGGAAGTTCGGCCAAATCGAGGCGACCTGCGGGGTGACGGTGGTCCCGTTGCTGAGGCGCACCCGGAAGTCGCCGGGCTCCAGCGTGCTCGGCAGGATCGGCCAGCTGAACTCGACCGGCAGGCCGTCGGAGTAGTAGACGTCCTGGCCGTAGGTCCACCGTATCTGCGCCGGGGTCGCCGCCGAGGTGTAACTGCCCAGCGACGGCGTCTGGCCGGGGCCGCAGTGCACGGTGTTCCAGGTGCCGCCGGCCAGCACGGTCAGGGTCTTGCTCAGCGCCAGGTTGCCTGTGCTCAGGTTCGGCACGCCGATGATGCCGGTGAAGCCGAGCCCGGCGGCCATCATCTCCGGCTTGCGCGCCCACAGGTCGGCGTTGATGATGACGTCCCGGCGCAGCACCCGGTAGCCCAGCGGCTCCGTGCCGCCCCGGCGCGGCGCGGCCGCTGCCGCGCCGCGCGCTGACGCGCCGCCCGCCGCCCCGCCGCGCGCTGACGCGCCGCCCGCTGCCGCGGCAGCCATCAGGACCGCGGCGGCCACGGTGCCCGCGCCGAGCGAGGAGAAGTGAGGCACGGCCCACGACTACCAGAGGCAGCCCCGCCGCCCCGGCCCGCCACGCCGGCTGACGGCGACTCTTTAACTACTGACGGTGACGAATGGTGAGCCGCTGCGGTTTCGCCGACTCAAGATCTGCGGCTGCCGGCTCTCACTTGGTTCCGTGCATGACCTTCGGATCCGCCTGCTCGGCATGGAAACAACCACGACCATCGAGAGCCTGACGGCTGACGGTGTCATCGCCCGTCCGCAGCGGGCAGTGCGTCCCGTCGCCTCCGGACGCCCCGGCCGCGCTCGCGTCGGCCGGTGGCCGACATCATCAGCGAACACCGGGGCTAGCAGCCGTGGGGATCATCTACTTCGACTCCAGCGCACTGGCTTGGGAGGAATTCTGGTCCGCGACCCGGCCCAGTCGAGCTCACCGGCACCGTCGAGCAGAACGCCGGTCAGCTCGCTGCGCTCCACTCCCTGCGTGGCGCCGACGCTGTCCATCTCGCCAGCGCCCTCGCCCTGAGCCAGCCGGGCCTGATCCTGGCCGCCTGGGACCGTCGGCTCCGCGCAGGTGCGCAAGCGGCGGGCCTTGGCATCGCCCCCGCAGACCTCGGTGCCTGACAGGAAGCGGCCGGGTCGCGGTCGGGGCAGCGGGGAAAACCTGGGACGACAGTCGGCCGGGGAGGTTGGCGCGGCCTCGCGCCGGTAGGCCTCTGACAGCCCCGACGGGTCGCCGCAGTCCAGGATCGCCGACCGTTTGCGCAGGTCACGCACCCCGAAGGCCGCGAAATGAGCGGTCCGGCCGGATCGTCAGCTGTCGCCGAACACGTCCTCAAGGACCAGTCGTGCGCGTGCCGGGACTTCCTCGTCCGGGAAGACCTCGGCGCACAGGTCCAGGACGGCCCCGGCGCCGGCGAGTTCCAGGTGCTTGACCAGGACCCTGATGTCGTCGGCGTCGCGGCGGCGGGCGGCAAGTACCTTCATGGCCAGCAGGTGCTCAGGCGACGCAGCAGCGACTCGCAGCCCGGGATGATCGAAAACATGGGCCGCGTCAGGGTCACCGCCCGGTGCGACGTAGGCGCTTGCCTGCTCGTTGAGCCACCACGACGGCAAGCCGAGTTCCGCGGCGACCGCGCGGGCTTCTTCCAGCACAGCACCGTGCGGCTTGAAGACCGCGTCGATATCACGGGTCGCGCGCCGCGCGTCATAGGCCAGAGCCATCGCCGCTCCGCCGAACACGTACACATCACCGACCAGCCCCCGGCTGGCTAGCCGCTCACCCAGCCGCCGGAACGCTCGCTCGATCGCCGCTCGGTCAAGCAGCGGATCGTCGGCGCTCACGCGACCTCCAGCTCCTGCCCAGCCACGAAGACGCCGCGCCGGCGGAAAGCAGCAGGCGCATGCACGATCGCGTCCGCCCGCGCCGCCCTGGTATTGAACGGGAACCAGAACCGCCGCAACGACCGGGCCGCCGCCCACGGCGGCGCCGACCTACCCTCCCGCGCGGCCAGGTGCTCAGCCAAGGCAGCCAGGAACACATCCCACCGCTCGTCCCCTGTGACCGCAGGCTCCTCGGCCAGCAGGCCCAGACGCGCTTCGGCCGGCTCCCACCGGTACTCCTCAAGGAACTCCGCGATCAGCCGCCACCGGAGCGAGTCATCCGCACCGGCCAGCAGCTGCGCCAGCCCGGCCAGCGTTAGCGCCTTGTAGGCAGTTCGCCGAGCCCTCACAGCAACGACCGTAACGCATCGCGCGAAGGTCGTCTCCTAGCACGCAAGATCCAGGCGCCATCACACCGGCCATCGGCCCACACACCCGACGCGACTGGTTCGCCCAATGCCCGCACCTGCTCCGCAAACACCCTGGACAAGGCGACGGTGGAGCTAAGGGGACTCGAACCCCTGACCCCCTGCTTGCAAAGTGAAACAGCCTCCCGCGTCGCTGCAGTCAGAGAGGTCGAATTGGCCTCTGACCTGCTGCTACAGGTCTTGGAGGGTTGCTGAGGGGCCGGTGAGGGTGTGCACGATGGGACCATCTTGGACCACGCGTGGGACCAGATGGGACCGGCATCGTGACCGGAGGACTACCCTGTTCGAGTTATCGAACAAACTAGTGGGAAATAGCTGTTGCCAGTAGGCATTCCAACTGCCCAGCTCGCCGGAGCTATCTCCGTCGCCGAGGTGCAGGGTTGGCATGTGCTGGCCTCGCTCACTGGGGGAACTTAGGGACTAGGGACCCTGTGTGCTCGGGTCGTGCTACCCCTCCCTTGCGTCAGGGGAGCGAGCAAAGCTAGATGGCATGTGAGCCGCGGGGGTGATGGTCATGCCGGTGGACTCGGTCCGATGGGGGCAGTTGCCGGGCCGGCTGCTCGGTGTGCTCGCTGAGTCCCTGGATGTGCCGCCGAGCGCTGCAGCGGATGTCCTGACCGCGCGCTACGGCCCTGTCCTGGACGCCCGGTTCGTGAGGGAGAACTGGCTGGTCTTGCGCGACGACTGGCTCCCGGGCGAAGATGCCGCCGGAACCCGGAGCGCCTTGGTCGCGGACCTGTGGAACCGTGGCGTCGGGTATGCCCGGGATCGCCCTGCTGGCGCCAAGGCTGAGATCGCGTTCCTGCGGACCTGCAATAACGCTCGGGGACTGCGTGACGCGGTAGCCGCAGCGCTATCGCGATCAGGGCAGGGCGGTGGTGAGCCCGAGCACCTGGTCAAGCCGCTGGCCAAGGACCCCGGAGGACCCGGAAGTGATCACCTGCCGGTACCCGTCACGTCCGCGCCGCAGCTCGTCGGCGAGGCAATCCAAGCCGTGCGCCACAGGGGATCCCACCTGCAGATCATTGCCTCGGCCGGCTCGGGCAAGACGGAGGTGGTCGCCCAGCGCGCCGCCGATCTGATTGCCGGCGGGGTGGACCCCTCTGCGATCGTCGCGTTCACCTTCACCGAACGCGCCGCGGACGAACTGAAGACACGGATCTCCGCACGCGTGGCGGAGCGGCTGGGAGCGGAGTCTCTTGACCGGCTGGGCAACGCCTTCGTGGGCACCATCCACGCTTACTGCTTCCGTTTCCTGCAAGAGCATGTTCCCCGGTACGAGACCTACGACGTTCTCGATGAGCGGCAGCTGACCGCGCTCCTTTCCCGAATTCAGTCGAGGCTGAAGCTCAAGAGCCTGACCGGCAAGTTGTTCACCTCCATCCGTTTGTTCCTCAATAACCTCGAGGTCGTTGAGAACGAGCTGATACGGGTCAGCGATCTGGATGAGCCCTTCCGCGGGATGGTAAGGACCTTCTACTCCCTGCTCGACGACTTCCGGCTGCTGACCTACGGCCAGCTGATCACCCGGGCAGTGGACGAACTGCAGAAGCCAGCCGTGGCCGATTCTGTGCACGCCGGACTCCGGCATCTGATTGTCGATGAGTACCAGGACGTCAACCCGGCGCAGGAGCGGCTCATCGAGCTGCTCACCGGCTCGTGCGCGGAGTTGTGCGTTGTCGGGGATGACGATCAGGCCATCTACCAGTGGAGGTGTTCTGATGTGCGCAACATCGTCGAGTTCGCGGTCAGGTATCCCGGTGCCCGTACCTTCAGGATCACCACAAACCGGCGCAGCCGCCCCGGCATCGTTCAGGCCGCCGCATCGTTCGCGCGGTCCAT